>AUXO011547168.1_pt1 | contig 10895 bp, 10 predicted proteins | sample 768731 | NCBI WGS metagenome assembly AUXO01 (sample SAMN02715735, study PRJNA202380) | gut metagenome | biome: sheep rumen | host: Ovis aries | place: New Zealand: Palmerston North
TTAAATTTACTTTCATCAATGAGACTATGTGCTAATGTTCCTGGACAAAGCGTAATAGAAAAGGCTATTTTAGATACTAAAAGTACTAAAAAATATTTAAAAAAAGGTGGGAGATTATATGAACAGAGAGAACTTCTTTATAATAAATTGAAAAATATTGATGGTATTAGTGTTGTTAAACCTAAAGCGGCTTTTTATATTTTTCCTAGAATTGATAAAGCTAAGTTTAATATAACTGATGATGAAAAATTTGCTTTAGACTTTTTAAATGATAAACATATTATGTTTGTTCATGGAACAGGTTTTAATTATAATGATGTAGATCATTTTAGATTAGTTTATTTAGCTGATGTTGATAAATTAAATTATTTTATTAATTCTTTAACTGATTTTTTAAGTAATTATAAACAAAAATAAAACAGTTTTTTTCTGTTTTATTCATTTATCTTATCAATTAATCTTTCTTCTATTATTTCTATATTATAATTAGATAATTGTTCTAATTTATCTTTAGTTATTTCTACTTTATATATAACATTATTATCATAAATCTTATCTATTATATTTGCATTTTTTAGTAAGTAATCTAGTTGCTTTTGTTCTTCATAATTAATTATTATTTTAATTAAATATCCTTTTATTAATTCTTGAGGTTCTGATATTTCTAGTGCACTTGTGATTGATTTTGTATATGCTCTAACTAGTCCACCTGCACCTAGTTTAATACCTCCAAAATATCTTATGGTTATTGCAAGTACATTAATTAAATCTTCTTTAATAAGTACATTCAGCATAGGTAGACCTGCAGTACCTCCTGGTTCTCCATCATCTGATGATTTTTGAAAATTTATAGTTCTATAACAGTAACAATAGTGTGTTGCTTTTGGATATTCTACTTTTGCTTCATTTATATATTTATCAATATTTGTATCTTTTATTTTTATTAGTTTAGTAATAAATCTAGAATTTTTAATTATTATTTCGTTTGTTATGTTATTTTTTATTGTTTTCAAAGTAATCACCTAATAATATTATATCGTATAATTATTTTTATTAAAATATATAATATTGGTTTAAAGTTTTAATTTTACGTGTTATAATGAAATCTATAGGAGGATAGAAAGATGTTTAGAAAAAATAAAGATAATGAACTTGATATTGCTAGCTTAAATGTTGTTATTAAAACAGGTAAAAAGATACTAAGTATTGGTTATTTTATGGCAATTGTTTGTTTAATTTTATTAGGTACTTATTTAATTAAAGAGTGGGGAATTCTTAAGTATTTAAAAGATGTTTTGGTTGTTATTTCACCAATATTTATAGGTTTTTTAATTGCTTGGTTATTTGATCCTACAGTTGATAAAATTTCTAGTAAGAAAATTCCTAGAATAGTTGCATGTATTTTGGTTTACCTTGTATTTATTGGAGTTTTATTTTTAATTTCTTATTTGTTTATTCCATCATTGTTAAATCAAATTAAAGATTTTGTTAAGGTTGCTCCATCAATTTTTGAAAATATTACTAATTTCTGTTTAAATATTGTTAGAAAAGTTGATACTGGTAATTTTGTAAATGTAAATTCATTAAAGAAAGAAATATATTCTAATTTAACTAATATTGGATTGAGTTTTGTTTCTGATGTACCTAAATATATTTTCTCTATTGGAAAAGCTATATTTAATGGAGGAATCAACTTTATTTTAGGATTAATGGTTGGTTTTTACTTATTATATGATTTTGATAAAGTAAATGGATATATTAGACATTTAATTCCAAAAGCTTGGGAAGATGGATATTTAGAGTTAACTGATAGAATTAATAATTCACTTAGAAGTTATATTAAAGGTGTATTTCTAATTATGTTACTTGTGTTTATTACTCAAACAATTGGACTTACAATTGCTGGTATGGAGGCTCCAATAGTATTTGCTCTTTTCTGCGCTCTAACTGATATAATTCCTTATTTTGGACCATATATTGGAGCAATTCCTGCAATTATTGTTGGATTTACTATATCTCCAATTACTGGTATTTGTGTTGTTATTTCAATTTTAGTTGTTCAACTTCTTGAAAATAATTTCTATCAGCCATTGATTATGGGGCATACTATGAAATTACATCCTGTAACTATTATGGTTGGGTTATTGCTTTTTGAACATTTCTTTGGTATTATAGGTATGGTTATAGCAACACCAGTTATTGCTTGTTTGAAAGTATTTATTAAATTCTTTAATGAGAAATTTAATTTTGTTGATAGAATAACTGGAAATACTAAAACTGTTGAAGAATAATATTTAGTAAAATTATGATTAGAGATTAGTACAATAAATAATCATTTTTAGAGAGTTAATGTTTGGTGAAAATTAGCATTGATTTTATTGGAAGCTACTTTATGAATTTTACCGGTGTATGCCGTTATATTTAATTAAGACCTAAAAGGATGGTACCGGGCATTTAAGCCCTCCTTGATGGGTCTTTTATTTGTTTTAAAGGAGAATAAAGATATGAAAGTTTATGTTATTGGTGGTCAAGCTAAGTGTGGTAAAAATACTTTTGGAGAATATTTAAGGGAACAGCTTAAAGATTATGGTTACAAACCTTGTGTTATGCATATTACTGAACCGTTATATGGTTATGCTAGAAATTATTTTCAATGGAATGGTAATGAACAAGAGAAACCTAGGGAATTTTTACAAAAGATGGGGTTTGATATAATTAGAGAAAAAATGGGTAAGAAAAATTTCTTACTGAATAGATTGTATGAAGATATTGAAATCTTAAGTAATTTCTTTGATGTATTTATAATTACTGATGCTAGAATGAAAGATGAATTTGAAAGTATTAAAAATAAATATTTAGATGTTGTTACAATTAAGTTAACTAGACAAAATTATAATGATAACTTAACTGAGGAAGAAAGAGAACATATTACTGAAAAAGAAATAGCTAGTTTTAATGATTTTGATTATATTGTTGAGAATACAGGCTTTAAAGATATGAATAATAAAGCTTTAGAAATTGTTAGAAAAGAAGAAAATTACGAAATGTTAGCTGATTAATATTAAAAGGAGGAATTTATATGGGTTTTGTTGTAGGCATTGATGGACCTGCAGGAAGTGGTAAGGGTACTATTACAAAAATGGTTGCTGACAAGCTAGGATTAGTAAATATTGATACTGGTGCAATGTATAGATGTGTTGCTTTAGCTACTTTAAATAATAATATTGATTTAAAAGATGAAGATAAAATAATTGAGCTTGCAAAAAATATTAAGATTACTTTTGATAGTTCTTTACATACTTTTCTTGACGGCAAAGATGTTTCATCAGAAATTAGAACAAAGAAAGTTTCGGATATTGTAAGTATTATTTCTAGAATTGTTCCTGTTAGAGAGGAAATGGTTATTCAGCAAAGAAAGCTTGCTGAAGGCCATGATGTTATTATGGAAGGAAGAGATATTACTACTGTTGTTTTTCCTGATGCAAAATATAAATTCTATCTTGATGCTACAGTTGAGGAACGAGCGAAAAGAAGACTTGAACAAAACAAAGAATCTAATATAGATATGAGTTATGAAGAGATTCTTGAAAGTATCAAAACAAGAGATTATAATGATACTCATAAGGATTATGGTGCACTTATGCGTACTGATGATCAAATATACATCGATTCTACAAATCTAAGTATCGATGAAGTTGCAGAAATAATAATTAAACAGATTAAGGAGAATTAAATATGAAGTACATGAGTCATGATGATATAAGAAATACATGGTTTAAATTTTTTACAAGTAAAGGACATAAGAAGTATGAAAGTGCTCCTTTAGTACCAATTAATGATGATAGTTTATTATGGGTTAATGCAGGTGTTACTCCACTTAAGAAATATTTTGATGGTAGAGAAGTGCCTGATAGTCGTAGAATTTGTAATATTCAAAAATGTATAAGAACAAATGATATTGAAAATGTTGGTGTTACAAAAAGACATCAAACTTTCTTTGAAATGATGGGTAATTTTAGTGTTGGTGATTATTTTAAGGAAGAAGCTATTGAATTTGCTTTTGAATTACTTACAAGTGATGAATATTTTGGTATAGATAAAGATTTACTTTATGTAACTATTTATACCGAGGATATGCAAGCTAAAAATAAATGGATTGAAGTTGGATTAAATCCTGAACATATTGTTCCACTTGAGGGAAACTTTTGGGAAATTGGTGAAGGCCCTTGCGGTCCTGATTCAGAAATATTCTTTGATAGAGGCGAAGAGTATGATCCTAATGGAGATGCTTTAGAATTATTTAAAAATGATGAAGAACAAGAAAGATATGTTGAGATTTGGAATAATGTTTTTTCTCAATTTAATTCAAAAGAAGGGGAAGAAAGAAAAGATTATAAAGAACTTCCAAGTAAAAATATAGATACTGGTGCTGGTTTAGAAAGATGGTGTTGTATTTTTCAAGGCGTTGATAGTAACTTTGAAACAGATTTATTTAAACCAATTATTAAACATATAGAAGAATTGTCTACTTTTAATTATGTTGGTCAAAAAGAATTTAAAGTTATAGCTGATCATATTCGTGCAATTACTTTTGCTATTGCTGATGGTGCTAGTTTTGAAAATGTTGGTAGAGGTTATGTTTTAAGACGTTTATTAAGACGCAGCGTTAGATTTGGAAAAGGTATTGGTATTGAATGCCCATTTATGTATAAAATTGTTTCAGATGTTGTTGATGTTATGAGTGAAGCTTATCCTTATTTAAAAGATAAAAGAGCTCAAGTTGAAGCAACTATCTTGGATGAAGAAAAACTATTCTTAAAGACTCTAGAATCTGGAGAAAGAAGATTAAAAGAACTAGTTAGTGAATCTAATGATGGATATATCAGTGGTGAAGATGCTTTTAAATTGTATGATACATATGGTTTTCCATTTGAACTTACTGAAGAGTATTTAAGTGAGCTTGGTTTTAAAGTTTCTCGTGATGAGTTTAATAAATATATGGATGCTCAAAAGAATCTTTCTAAATCAAATGCTAAAACTAAAACTTCTATGGCTAGCCAAAAGAAAGTACTTTTAGATTTCCTAGACAAATCAGATTTTGTATATGGTTTATATAGAGTAAAAAGTGAAGTAATTGGAATTTTTTCTAAAGATGAAATGGTTAATTCAATTGATCATGATACATATATCGCTATTAAAAGAACACCATTTTATGCTGAAAGTGGAGGACAAGTTAGTGATACTGGTATGATTGTTGGTAAGAACTTTAAAGCTCGTGTTGTTGATGTTTTTAAAGCTCCAAATGGACAACATATTCATAAAGTTAGATTACTTGACGGCGTTATATCTAAAGGTGATGAGTGTGAACTTATTGTAGATAAAGATAGACGAAAAAAAATAGAAGCTAATCACTCAAGTGTTCATATTCTTCAATATTCACTACAACAAGTTGTTTCTAATACAATTCATCAAGCAGGTAGTTATGTTGATGATGAAAAATTTAGATTTGATTTTACTTATTCAGGAAAAATGACTGATTCTAAGATTTTAGAAGTAGAACAGTTTGCTCAAAATATGATTAACGAAAAAATAATTGTTTCTACTGAGGTTATGCCTATTGATAAAGCAAAAGAAATGGGAGCTATGGCATTATTTAGTGAAAAATATGGTGATTTAGTTAGAGTTGTTAAAATTGGTAAATCTATTGAATTATGTGGTGGTACTCACGTTTCTAACACTAGTGAAATTGGTAATTTTGCATTATATCTTTGTGAATCTAAGGGAAGCAATGTATATAGAATTGAAGGTGTAACTGGTGATAGGGTAGAACAAACTTTATTTGATGTTATAAAACCTTATAATGATGAAAAAGTTAAATTATTAATGAAAGCTCGTGAAATCTTAGATGATGCTAGAAATATTGGTATTAAATTAGATTTTGATGTTGACATAAACAATGATAAACCTAATTCTTATAAAGATATTGTTTTCAATAAAAATGAACTTCAATATGTTCATAGTGAAGTTAAAGATTTAGAAAAGAAATATTATAGTGTAAAAGAAAAACAAGAATTACAAAATCTTGATATTTATCGTGAAAATATTAAATCAATCAATGGAATTGAAACTCTTATTATGACTCTTAATAATAAAGATGTTAACTTATTAAAGAGTATTGCTGATACATTGATTAATGAAATGAAAAATGCATTTATATTATTTATTAATGTAAAAGAAGATGATAGTGTTAATTTCATTGCAAAGAGTAGCTCTTTTGTTAATGCAGGTTTAATTGTAAAAGATGCATCAGTTTCATCAAACGGAAATGGTGGCGGTAGTCCAACATTTGCTCAAGGTGGAGGAAAAACTTCTTCAATGGTTAATGATATTATTAAACATGTAGAAAAGGTTATTAAAGAACATGAATAGTTATTTATTAGAGAGTCTTGACTCTCTTTCTTTGCAAAAAGAAAGAGATAAAATTATAAAAGATAATAAATTTGATGATGCTTTAATAAGCAATTATGATATGGAAGAGGTACAATTACAAGATGCATTAGAAGATTTGGATACATATAGTTTTTTAAGTAGTAAAAAGGTAATTATTATTAAAAATATTGAAACTTTAAAGTATGATGATTTTAAAAAGAGTTTTGATCATTTATTTAAATATATTGATAATCCTAATCCTGATAATTTACTTATAATTGAAGCTACTAAGTTAAATAATACTACTAAGATTGCTAAGGAATTAAAGAAAAAATGTGAATATGTTTGTGTGGAAATTAATTCTAAGAAATATATTAAGAGCCAATTAAAAGGATTTGAAATATCTGATGATGTTGTTAATTTGCTTGATGAATATTGTTTGGGGGATATTTCTAAAATATATAATGAATGTGAAAAATTAAAAAACTATAAATTTGATGAAAAAGTAATTAATAAAGAAGATATTTCTGAATTAGTTATGAAAAAATTAGGTGATTCTAAAGATTTGACTTTTGCATTTACAAGAAGTCTTGCTTTAAAAGATAAAAAAGATGCATTATTAAAATATAAAGAATTATTATCATATAATATTGAACCTTTGGGTATAATTGGTTTACTTGCATCTCAAATTAGAATTATGTATCAGGTTAAAGTTTTAGAAAAGAGAAATTTAAGGGATAGAGAAATTGCGAATATATTAGAAGAAAAGTCTGATTATAGAATTTCTAAAACTAGGGAACTTACAAGGTATTATACTGAAGAAGAATTATTAAAACTTATGCAAGATTTGTGTGATATTGATATTAAAATTAAATCACAAGATGTTGATGGTAATTCTTTGATTGAATTATTTATATTAAATATATAAAAAGGAATGATTATTTCATTCCTTTTTTATTAATTCTTTCTAATTTTTCATATATTTCTTTTAATTGCTTTTCATATCCTATATCTTTTGGATTATAATATTTTTTATTTTTAATTTTATCTGGCAAGTATTGTTGTACTACATATGCACCTGGATAATCGTGTGGATATTTATATTCAATTGCATCTGTTTTGATGTGTTTTGGTAGATTTCCAGTATTACCTTCTTCTATATCTTTTATTGCTTGATCTAGTGCAATATGTGCTGTATTACTTTTGGGAGATAATGCCATTTCGCATACGATTGTTCCTAGAGGTATTCTTCCTTCTGGTAATCCAACTCTTTCACATGCATTAATTGCTGCGTCTAATCTTGGCCCTATAGCTGGGTTTGCTAGACCTATATCTTCATATGCAATTACACTTAGTCTTCTGTATATTGAATCTAAATCTCCTTCTAGAATTAGCCTTGATAAATAGTGAAGTGATGCATTAACGTCACTTCCTCTAATAGATTTTTGTAATCCACTTAATACATCATAATGACCATCACCATCCTTATCTGAGAAAAATACTGGCTTATTATTTATACTTTTTACTCTTTCTTCTGTAATTTTTTTATTATCAGAAGAGTAGTAACATATTTCTAATAGGTTATAAGCGTATCTTAAGTCGTTTCCAGAGAGTTTTGCTATTAATTTGATACTTTTATCGTCTATTTCTATTTTATCTAAATCTGGATGCTTTATTGCCTTTTTAAGTCCTTTTATGATATCGTCTTGTTCTAATTCTTTTAATTCAAATAATTGACATCTACTTCTTATAGCAGGATTTATTGAATGATATGGGTTAGATGTTGTCATTCCAATTAATGTTATTAAACCACTTTCTAATTGAGGAAGCAAAATATCTTGTTTATCTTTATTGAGTCTGTGTATTTCATCCATTATTAGTACTATTTCTCCATACATTTTTGCTTCTTCTATTACTATATCTAGATCTTTTTTAGTGTTTATAGTTGCATTTAAAAATCTATATCGTATTCCTAGGTCATTTACTAAAGCATTAGCAATACTTGTTTTTCCTATACCTGGTTTTCCATATAATATCATTGAAAATAATTTTTTATTTTTTACTAAATTCGTTAAAATTTTATCTTTTCCAATTAAATGTGCTTGTCCTATTACATCTTTTAGTGATGTTGGAGCAAGTTTTAATGCGAGTGGTTTACTCATATATATCACCAATAAAATTGTATCAAAACAAAGAAAAATAATCTACTTTTTATAGATTATTCTTTTTTAATTATTGTATTTACCACATATTTCTATTGTGTTTTCTTCTGGGTCATATATATTAAAGTAATAATATGGTTCTTTAATATTTACATACATAATTTCTGATATTTTACAAATATTTAATTTTTTTATTCTTTCATATTCCTTTTTTAAATCCTCTGTATAAAAATTTAATATTATTATGTTGTTTTTTCTTTCTTTTTCTATTGTATTGTAGTTCTTTATATATTCTTCATTATAATGATTATTACTAAAATCGTTTTCTATTATTTTTTTGTCATATAACTTATTGTAGATTGATAATTTATTTCCAAAATCAAATTCTATCCATCTATTTTCTGTATAAATATTTCCTTTTTTTTCAAAAATTGTTTCATAGAATGATACTACTTCATCAAATTTGTCTGTTTCTATATAAGTACTTGCTAGTTCCATCATATACCTCATTAAATTATACTTTATCAAAATATGTTATATTTCTTTCTGTTACATCTGCTTCAATTGCATCTCTTAATAACTTTCTTACTTTTTCACATTCCCTTATATTTTTTAAAGTTATTATTTGTCCTGCACGTTCTGTTTTAGAATGTGAATCTATTGTTACACTTACTGTTCCAATTTTTAATAATCTTTGATATAAACTTATTGTCATATCAGGATCTTTTAATAAATATAATTCTGTTGTATTTGTTTTTTGTGTAAAAAATCCTTTCTTTATTATTAATTCATCTTTAGTAATTTGATAATGAGTAAAATTCATATGTATTAAACTTAAAAATCTTCCCCATAATCCTGCAGGTTGACCTTCCCATTTTATTTCAAAGTCTACTTCATCAATTTTCTTTACATCTTTCATATTATCACCAATTTTATATTAACATAGTTTATTCTATTTATAAAGATATTTATTTTCTTTAATTTGAAAAATAATTAGATTTTATATATACTTATTATAGGTGAAGTTTTATGAAAATTGATGATGCAATATTAGAATTTATTAATTACTGTATGTTTGAAAAAGGTTTATCTGATAAAACTAAACTTTCTTATAAAAATGATTTAGATGTTTATTCTCTTTTTTTAAAGGATAAGAATATATTATATGTTTCTGATATAAAAAGTGACGATATAAAGGATTTTTTAAAAAATAGGGCAGATGAAGAAACTACTACTATTGCTCATAATTTAACTGTAATTAAAAATTTTCATGCTTATCTTTTAAAGGAAAAGATTACTTCTTCAGATGTATCTGAGTTTATTGAAAGACCAAAACTTAGAAAAGCATTGCCTAAAACACTTAGTATGGAAGATATTGATAAGTTACTTGATATTGAATTAAAGAGCCCGTTTGACTATCGCAATAAAGCTATGTTAGAATTAATGTATGGATGTGGTCTTAGAGTTAGTGAACTTGTGGGCCTTGAAATTAATGATATTGATAGTACTAATTGTTTAATTAGAATTATGGGTAAAGGTAGTAAGGAAAGGGATATTCCGTTAGGTGAATATGCTATATATTATTTGAATTTATATGTTCAAAATAGACATTTATTATTAAAAAATAAACCATGTAGTAAGTTATTTTTAAATAATCATGGGCAAGGAATGACTAGGCAAGGATTTTTTAAAAATCTTAAAGCTTTACTTTTAGAAAAAGGTTTAAATCCTGATGTTTCTCCTCACACTTTAAGACACAGTTTTGCGACACATCTAATAAATAGGGGAGCAGACCTTAGAAGTATACAAGAAATGTTGGGACATTCTGATATTTCTACTACTAAGATTTATACACGGGTTAGTGATGAAAAAGTAATTAATGATTATAATGAATATCATTTAAGAAGTAAGAAATAAAGGAGATATCTTTATGAAATTTAAAAGAGTGTTTTTATTAATTTTAGATTCTTTAGGTGTTGGTGAAGCAACTGATGCTGTTGATTTTAAAGATTCTGGTGCAAATACATTGGGGCATATAAATGAACAATTTGATTTATTTATTCCTAATCTTAAAAAAATTGGTTTTTTGGATACATTAACTATGAGTGAAAATCCAAATACTGAAGCTTATTATACGATTGCTAAACCAATTAATGCTGGTAAGGATAGTTTAAATGGGCATTATGAAATTGTTGGTATAAAAAATGATTTTGCATTTAAAACTTTTAATCAAGGATTTACTTATGATGTTTTATCTGGAATTGAAGAAGTTACTGGTAGAAGCGTTATAGGAAACAAATGCTG
>AUXO011862307.1_pt1 | contig 10894 bp, 17 predicted proteins | sample 768731 | NCBI WGS metagenome assembly AUXO01 (sample SAMN02715735, study PRJNA202380) | gut metagenome | biome: sheep rumen | host: Ovis aries | place: New Zealand: Palmerston North
TGTGAACACTGTCATGGAATTACAGCGCAAGATGGATGGAGATTCAAAGGGTGTTTCTGCCCACCGTTTAAAGGAAAGTTTATTGGGGGAATAAAAGAGTGTCCTAAATCACAGAAAGGAGAATAAATTATGAAAGCAACTGATAAAACTAAAAGGCTAGAAGGAAATAATAGTCAAGATAGGTTTTATACTGGGGATATTATCAAAAATAAAGTAACCAGTAAGGTTTTGAAAGTAAATACTGTTGTTAATAGAGCAGACGGAAATGGCATATTATATTATTGGCTGTGTAATATTGACGATAAATTTTCGTCTATTCGTGCTATACTTCAAGAAGCTGTTAACCATTGGGAATTGGTAGTGCCAAAACCCATACAACCAGATTATAATATTGCAAAGGGGAATAACGCCATAATGCTGAAAACCATCGTGATATAATATCGTTGATAAAATAGGCAAAAACAAATTATTTAACATATATAATAAATAACAATTATAATAAAGCTTATGACAATTACAGATTTTTTCTTAAAGCAAACAACAAAAGAAATCAAGAATAAATTCAAAGAATTTAAACTTGATAAGTATTACAACTTTCCGGATAATTTAAAAGAATTATGCAAGATGTTCAATCTTGAAGATGATAAACTCTGTGACCACTACTATACAATTAAAAGATTTAGCACAACAGAAGTCTATATGTACTTTAATCTACCAAATCCACTTGATAAAAAACACCCAATGTATTTCAAGGTGGAATACTATGTTAAATCCGCAAAAGGAGCATGTTCAATCTCATTGAGGTTAGAAAACAGTATTGAACTCTTTAATAAGGTTTCAACAATCTTTGACGATAGAAAAGAATATAATAATATCGTATTCAGACTATGGAAAGAAAATCTTCCAGAAATCTTTGATGAAGAAAAAGATGAATGGAATGATAAAAAGAAATACTACTGCATTAAAAAAGGATTAACCCCCTGGGATTACTACCAAGCACTGTACAAGCGCGCAGAAGAGGTTAAACCACTAATAGACATGTTCGTTACAGCCACCGAAAACGGAGAATTTGAAAGAACATGGAATGAACTCAAACCACACGATAAATGGGAAAGAGGAAACGAAATATTCCATGCAATGTTCTTCCCTCCAGTAATGTATGCCTACTATAAAGCAGTAAAAGCAGCAAACATATTGCCAAATATAAGAGAATTCGTAATGCTGTTATCAACCTCAGATGAATTCAACATGGGAAAATCACCAGAGGCAGAAAAACTGCAAGAAGCATGGGATAAAATGTCCGGATGTAAATCAACAAATGAAGATATTATAGAAGGATTCAATTATATCATTAATCGCTTTAAAGAAAAACACCTTCTTAATGATGACCTGAAAAAATGGTGCGAAATATACGTTGAGGCAAATAAAGAACTCATGAAAAAAGTTAATGACGTAAAACAAGAAATCTCAAAAAAATATAATATAAATGAGAATTGGCTAAGATGCGTCTGCCTCTTTAGAAATGAAAAAGATATTAAATGGGATAGTGACTGTATACCAGATAATGCTTACGCAAAATAAATATAATGTATCAGTTGACTTAATTTAATTAAAAAGGATAGAGAAAAAAATCTTCTATCCTTTAACGTTTTTTAACAGAAAAAATTTGTATATATCAAATTTATTTAGTACCTTTGCCTATGTTAAAATAAAGAAGAATGCATGGAAAAGGAAAAGATAATAGAAATTCTTGATAAACGTATTCAAGACATTAGAAATGACTACCATCGTCAAATGGCAAATTATGAAAGGGATAAAAGATATGCAAAGCCTTCTTCAATTGAAGCTGCTGGTAGCATACGTGCTCTCTGTATGGTTAAAGAAATGCTAGATAATTATAACCCACTTCAAGAAATTAAGGATTATATCAAAAATATTAGTAACGAACATTACACAACAGATTTGTTGAATGAATGGAACGATTCAATGATAAGAACATTTAAGAAATCTCTTGAACTCGTTGGAATGCTTAATAATAAACATAATAGTTAAATTTCCATAAAACTATGCTTAAAAGAAAATGGTTCAGTGAATTAAATGTAGGAGACTATGTGTACTGGGTATTTAAACGCAATAACTATTTAGTAAACGTTTTAGTTGAGAAATACAGAATACTGGAAATCAAACATAAAAATAATGGAGAACTAGAACTTAAAGTTACACATGACTTTTATATAACTGTAAATCCATGTGATACAGTAATCTGTCGTGAAGATAGCTTTTTCGTTATTGATGAAGAAGGTATTGAATGGGCAGTAGACAAAATAAAAAGGGAAAAAATGAAGGAATATAATAAACGTATAACCGCAATTACTGAGGAAATGTGTAATATAATGAAAGCACCATATAAAATGTACGATAAAACATAAACCAAAAAGGATAGACTAATTACAGCCTATCCTTTTTTTATACCTTTAACGTTTTTTAATCAAAATAATTTGGATATATCAGAAAAAAATGTTACCTTTGCATGTGAAATTAAAATACATTAATAGAATTACAAAATAATGGCAAGATACGCAGTTAAATTTACATCCAAAAAGGATGGCTCGGCCAAGTATTACAAGACCATGAATACACATGTCAAGTATGTTGATGGCGTTAGAATGCAGTACTGGGACTTTGAACTCACTGATGACATCCATAAAGCATATACCTACGTGGAGGCCGACTTCGCCTATGATTACGTCTCACAAAAAGTTGAGACATTTCAGCCAGAGTGGGCTAAGGGATTCATCATGGAGGCTGTAAGAATCCCTACAAGACGTGAAGAGGCTAGCATCACTATCTCACCCATTGCAAAGATGGTGTCACTTGTTAAAAACTACAACAAAGCCAGCGCCAAGGGCAAGAGAAGCATCAGAAAACAACTCTTTAATGAAGAGTTCATAGATAAGTGCGTTGAGTCACTTAAACAAATTAATAAGTTCAAGTAAAATGGCAAAAAAAGGATAGATGAAACAAATCTTCTATCCTTTCTTCTTTTTTTAAAATATTTTTTGTATATTTGTAGAAAAATATATAATATGGCAAAAAAAACTGAAATCTATAAACCTTTAAAAAACCTTGAAGGAGAAACATGGGAAAAAGAAAATAAAGGACTCGGATATAAAAACGGTAACGGCGAATGGGTCGAGGGAGATTATTATGTCTCTAATAAAGGCAGAAGAAAATTAAGGTATAAACAAATAACAAAAGAAGGAATCGTATATAAAGAAAAACTCAGCAACTCAGGAGAGGTAATGCCAAAGACATTAATTGATGGTAATGAGTGGAAACGTGACATGGCATTCCTTGTTGAAAAATATGATTTCTATAATAATAAGAAAAGGAAAAGATGTATTGATAAAACTATCGCAATGATATTGTATTATATCATTAAAGGACCAGATACAGTAAGAAAAGAACTTGATATACCAGCATGGGATAAATTCGATGAACAAGTTGATTATATGTTCCCGTCAGAGATGAAATACATAAAGAAAGTTTACGATGAATATTTAACATTAAAATACACCAAGCAAATTCTGGGGTAATCCAAAGAAAAAAAGGATAGAAGAAAAAAATCTTCTATCCTTTAACTTTATTTAACACAAAAAATTTGGCGGCATCAAAAAAATTCATTACCTTTGCAAACAGATAAATAAAAACAATAGGAGGTATTAATATGAAAAGTTACGATAGAAAAATAAAAAGCATTCGAGCAAAACTAGATAAAAAAGGTGCGCAACTTTATAAAATAGAAACAGAATATAAAAACCTTAGAAAAGAGTATCACGATTACTGCGACATGGAAGTACGCAGTAGATTTAAAATAGGACAAATACTAGTCTATGAAGTCAATGAACAATACAGAGACTATTATAAAACTATTTTCGTATACGGCGGAGTAAACAAAAATTCAGTAGAAAAATATGGCGTCCTAGATTTACCATCTAATTGCCACTTCCGTTGGGGAAATGCACCAATATGCTCAGCATGTGATTATGAAAAAATAAGACCAGCAAATAAAGAAGAGATAAATAAATTCGTAAACTATTTCTTAACAGAAGTAACTAATGAAGAAATATTAAAATACTATGATATTCTAGTAGAGAATGGCGTAAAAGATGAAACACTTGATGAACTCATTTGGAGCAAAAAGAAAAGAAATAAATAAATTTAAAAGGAGATATATAATATGGAAGAAGATTTGAAAAAATTTAGTAATCTTTTTAACGCAATCAAATACATTACACTTATAATATGTGGCTTATTTGCGTTGATAGGGTTGATAGGATTTATGAACGGAAATAATGTTGGTATTGTTGTTTCTATAGCAGCTGCATTGATTGGTTTTTTGATTATATTTTTTACACAATTGCAAGAAATATTGATTACAAGATTCTTATCAGCCACACAGAATATGTATGAGATTACAGTAATGTTAGAGAATTATTTTAATGAAAATAAATAATATGAAAAAATTAATTATGGCGATTTTCTGCCTTATAACAACGGCAGTAAGTGCTAATGCGCAAACCTACGTAGATATAGACCACTTAGGCATAAAAAAAACAGGTTATTATGATGAATTTAATGATTCGATGGGATTGAAACTAAACGATAAAACAACACTTTTAGTTGAGCATGAATGCCGTGATATTTTTGCGTTAAACATGTATAAAAAAGAAAAAGTAAACTTTATTGATATTTTTGAAAAAGAAAACTTTTTTGACAGAATAGATTTAACAAAATTATATTCCGGGAATTTAAATGGAATGATAACACATTTTAATGATATTATAGATAAGTCTAAAAAGTGGTATAAAATATGTGTGGAAAATAATTCCCCTTCTTTAAATAAAGAAATTAATATACATGGAGATATGTTTTGCTACAATAATGAGACACATGTATATTTAGTGAAACTTCATAAAAAATATTTTAATGAACAAGATTTAATAAGAATATTAGAGTATATAAAAAATTTTGATGTAAGCAAATATCTAGAAGAAGAAAAAAATAAAGAGGAAGAAGAAGAACATAGAAAAAAAGTTCTTAATTTATTAAATTAGAAACATTAAAATATATAGTAAAGTAAAAACGTTTAAAATACCCTGGAAAAACAGTTGCTTAAACGATTTTTCACTATTTTTTCAAAATTTTTAAAATCCGGGAGAAATTCCGGATTTTTTTATTTTTTATCCGGAAAAATTAAATTTTACTATCCGGATAAAACACCTTTATATACCCTTTAAATGACCTAACTATCTGATAATGAGGCTATTAACAATAATTAACATTAATTATTTGTTTTTTTGAATTATTTTATGTATATTTGTATGGAATAATTAAAAAGAATTTACATATAGTAATATAGTGATGTCTAATAAAAGAGGTAAGCGTGGTAGTTCAAAGAACAAGTTTACTGTTCAGTTAAAGGTACGCAATGAAGAGCAGTTACAGAGGACTTTGGATTTGCGTGGAATTCATGGTGACAAGCCTCACATCAATGATATTATTGAGAAGATAGTAGGGCGTTTAGATGATGAAGAGCGTCAGAAAATGCTTGCTATGGCTCGTAATTGGCGTGGTGGTAAGAGTTGGTCACGTGGAATGTTATATGAGTGTATGGGTGAGGATTATCCTGGTTATGAAGATGAGGATGTTTCATACGACCCATATGAAGAGATATTTGATGGTCTTGGCTGCAAGTGTTCTCGCAAGTTAAAGGAGTTGAATAAGAAGTTATTCAAGCGAATGAACAAGGGTGAGCGTAAGGGTAGCAAGAAGAAGTACAAGAATCATGGTAGTGAAGATGATGATTTTTGGGACAATCGCAAGACCATGTTTACTCAGGGTGAATGGTCAGATGACCTTGACAATGAGGATAATTATGAGGACCAGTATAAATGCATTAAATTTTATTCTGATATAGAGAATGAAATGAGTGTAAGGGAGTTTTATTCTCTTAAGGAGTTCAATGATTTTTGTGCTGAGAACAATTATTTAATTAATAGTACTGATTACAACAATTTAGTTAATTGGTCTGTAGTTCATTGTTGTCTTGACCCCATTAGTTTGGAGTATGGGGAGAACGAAATAATAACCGATAATAGTTATGGTGCTTTATTTTGGTCTGTATCTGATGATATAACCAAGGAGGAACAGAATTCAATTAATTCAACTAGTGAGGCACGAACATTCACCGATTAAATAAATTCCCATGAAGAGAGATATATTCGTTATAAGAGGCAATATAACGCCCGCAGTGGAGCGTTTAGAACAGATAGCCAAGGAACGTGAGGAACGTGAGAAAGCTGAGCGTGAAGAGCGTTATAAGAGGGAGCGTGAGGAACGTGAGCGTAAGGCAGAGGAATGGAAGAAGGCTCATCCTATATTGGATAAGTTCACTTACATATCTGCATACAATTATGACACATATAGTTGGCCTGGTGATTATGTAAACGTTCGTTTTTATGAATGGAGTAATATTGAGTCTGAGCCTAGGTTTTTCACTCATTCTATTGCTTTTTACAAGTTCCTTGATGAGTGTAATATTAATTTAACTATTGAGCAGAACAATAAGATTAAGGCTAATTGTGGTTGCCATATTACTTGCATTCCTGGTACACATGATTTAGTAGTAGGAACAAGTTATGATAGTCTTAAGAGTAGTTTTAATTTGGCTAATATATTGAAGCCTGTACCTAATCCAAGTGAAGATACAGGAACTCCTAATTTGCCTGCATTACCTTCTCAGACTAATGAATTCCCAAAATACAATTATGAGGAAGATTATCCATGATGGAGATTAACTATTTTTATATATACTTATTTAAGTACCTATAGTTTAATAGCTATAGGTATTTTTTAATGTATATATAATAAAAAAGGTGAACCATAATATGATTCACCGTTATGCTAGTAAATATGTTATTATTAATAGTATAATCATGGGTAGTGTAATTAAATATCCTATAAATATTGATATTGCTTTATATGCTTTTATTTTCTCTCCTGTACTTAAATAAGTACCTAAAAAATTATTAACAGGCATTATTTCTATGGTACAGTTATCATTTTCTGCTATTCGTTTAATTCGGTGTATTTTATTTATATCACGTTCAATTTCGGTATCAAATATTTGTGCAAGGCGCATAACATTTGAAATATAACGTATTTTTAATCTATACTGATTTAACTGCCATGCATATGTTGTTATAGCAGGATAATAGAATGTATTTTTTCCATCTAATATTTTTATGAATACTTTCATAGTATGTACTTATTTAAGTACCTATTGGTATACATTTTTCTAACAGGTAGAATTTTTTAATATTTTCTACTGATGTATCGAAAGCGGAGCATCCATTACCTGATATGCATTCTAGGTTTTCATCCCCCATTGCTTCTCTACATTCCTCGTAGGAATCACAGTATTTGCATATGCCTGCATCTGTGACTATGTTGAAGAAGTCTTCAAACGAAACTGTTTGTACAGCCCTATATCTTTTTATTTTATCCATTGTTACCTCTAGTGTATAAATAATATAAAGGGGCAACAATTGTATACTATGACGCAAGATTTACACTGCATGCTATAGTACTTAATTAAGTACCTAAAAGCGATACCAATACGGCATACAGTTGAAGCATATGGTTATTGCCCCAAACTTCTTATAATCTTGTGCAAATATACACAAAATATTCGAAAAAAAGAAGGAAAGAAGGGAGTTTTTTAGTACCTCCCTTTAAATTCTCTTTCCCATGCAATTCGTGCTTTATTTTTGTTAACGAAATCTTCTATTCGTTTCAAATCGTCCAATTTTTTATGGTTTGCTATTGTTACTGAGTTATCGCCCCAATCGTCTTTGCATTCTATGGTAATTGTGCCATTTTCAGCCATTGTGAAGCGATTTCGTGGCAACAGTGTAGATGTGAAGCATCCGTTTGGTAAAGAGCCGTCACGGAGTTTTTTCATTTTCACAACGTGGTCCCTTGTTATCTTTACTTCATTTTCCCCTTGTTTGACTATTAACAGCCTTGTTTGAGGCTCTATAGACAGTTGTACAGGGTGTAAATCAATCGTTTTTAAATTTGCCATTTAGTATATATTATTTGTTTAACTTGATGCAAAGGTACAAATAAAAAATGAGATATGCAAGAGAATTAACATATTTATATTTTTTCTAAAAATTTGTTAATAAAAGTAAAAAGGGTACTTAATTAAGTACCCCTTTTGCTTTACGCATACCATTGTATCAATTCGTTTTCATCACTGATAACAAAATCATCATCGGGTTCAATATATTTGCCATTACTATCGTAATTTGCTGCTGTAACATGATAGTGCAAGCCTACAACGTGGCCTTTGGGGTCTAAATATCGCATATCCCACAAATTACCGTCACAAACAGGGTAGCCTGCAAACTTCATAGGTAACATTTCTTGATTGGCGAAAACGACCGCAACGTTTATGTTTTTCTGTAGTGCTATTTCGCAATCGTTCCAGTTGTAGCCGTCATAGGAAAATGTGAGATAGTAATTACTATATTTTTCAACCAGTTTAAAACGGTTTGGTACTTTTGTGTAATCATAGAAAGTTACTTTTGGAAATATTTCCAAAATATTTTTTCCATTATACACGAAGGCCTCTGGCGACAAATCACTTGTACCATTAAGGCGTACCGAAAACTCCATGTTGTGTTTTTTGGCGTAATTTTGTGTCTTTTTAATTTCGTGAATAAGCAGTTGCATGAAAAGCGGCTTATTTTCGTAAAAAAGCCTTGTGCGCTTAATACGTGCCTTATTTATGCGGCTTTCCTCAACGCCTCTAGCCAATATATCACCTTTATTGCGGCCACTACCATTAAGGCAAAACTTATGGCAGTGCAAACCACCAGGGCAAACTTGATAACTTGATAAATTCCAAGGGGCCAAATAAAGGCAATAAGTAACCGTGCCGTTTGCTTCTGACAAACGCATTTTCATGCTTTGGGAATGTTTACCTAGGTAAGCAATCCCCAGCTCTTTAAGAGTTTTAGTGTAATTCAAATTAACCATAATAATACCTTAGTTATTAATTCGTTTGCAAAGGTACTACATTATTTTTAAATAAGCAAAGAAATTAACATTTTTAACTTTTCAAAAATATTATGTTAAAAGTGTTAATTCATTTGGAACTTTAATAAATTATTATTATCTTTGCAGTGGGAAAACAGTATCCTGTACAGCGGCCCGTCATCAAAGTAGATAACTATCTAATAATCAATAAATTAATCTACATCGCATTCACATATAAACTTCTATAACAAATGTATAAAAATAGTATTATATATAATATGTTAATTTAATGTTAAAGTTGAAATAATATTTGTATATATCAATTAATATTATTACCTTTGCACACGTAAACATTAAATAATAAAGGATATGAGTAATTTTTGGTTAACTAAGAAAATGGTATTGGAAGCGCTTAAGCTTTCAGAGGGAGAGCCACAGACGGCATTTATTTGCTTTGAGGGGCGTTCTGAGATTAAAAACGGCATAGAGCAAACCGTTATGACCATTCATGTGGGAGATAAAAAAAAGACTATAAGAGAGGATTTTAACAAACTTCAATTGGCAAACAACTAAACAATATGATTATAGGACTATCAGAAATTAGGAATCAGTTTGATAAATGGAACGAAACCATTTTCAATAATGAGTTGCCTGTTCCTGCATTTGAACTGATGCAAACAAAGAGATTGTTGGGCCAATTTAAATGGCGTAAAATAGCGGCCGATAAAATTGGTTACACCATTCGCATTAGTGTATTTTACGACCGTCCACTTGAGTCTTATATTGATACTATTGTACATGAAATGCTGCATTATTATATCAAATATAAGGGAATCAAAGATACATCTTCTCACGGTAGGGTATGGAAGCGCATGGCTGCTGAAATAAGCAACAAATATAATCTTACTATTACACGTACCAATCCGGCTGGTGGAGGTGTTTCAAACGCTGTTATTGAAAAGCGTAAGGAGAAAAAGGCATCAAAATATGAGTACGCAATAGTGTGCAAAATGAGGGATGGCTATCACTATGGTGTTGGTGTTGCCCCATTATGTAAACTTGACAAATTAGTGCCTGGGTTTAGGAATTGGAAGGCTGTGACAGAGTTCAAGGTTGTTAAAGCCCCTTGGTCGCAAACCTATTATTTGAGGCATTTAAGGACTTGTGTAGGCGTTGGGTACGTCACAAAAGAGCAGTATGACGAATTACTGAGAAATAAGGTATTGGATTGTTAAGTTTGGTTGGTTAACACTATTTAACGTGAAGGATTTCTGTTCTTCGCGTTTTTTTTGTATATTTGCGATATACATTTTATTTAATCAATTAAAATAATGGAAAGAATTAGTAAAGAAGATTTAGAGTTGCTGCATGGCAAAATGATTGCAGAAAAAGAGCTTACTATTCTTGGATTTAAGAACAAACTTAAATTTGAGATATACGATGGCTTCGCATATTGCCCCAATTATCGAGGTAGTGAGTATTGCATGAAATTCCCAAAGATTGAGTTCGTAAACAAGTCCAGTGAAATGCAGGATGAAATTCGTGACTACATGGGTCTTGAGGAAAAAGACGATATAACAATATTTGAGATTATGCAGACTTTCAACGAAATGGCCCGTGATGGTGTTCGTATTGAATACGATAAAAAAACCAAACATTATAAGGAAAAAGAAGTTTGGAAGTAACCAAATAAATAAATCGAATTATGGCTAGATATACAATTAAATTAAATTATAATGCTACATATACTACTACGGTAGAGGGCGATTTCCGTAATGAGGGTGAT
>AUXO013988954.1_pt1 | contig 10894 bp, 12 predicted proteins | sample 768731 | NCBI WGS metagenome assembly AUXO01 (sample SAMN02715735, study PRJNA202380) | gut metagenome | biome: sheep rumen | host: Ovis aries | place: New Zealand: Palmerston North
GTTATTCCATCTACATCATAATCTCCATATATAATAGTTTTTTCATTATTTTCAATTGCTTTGAGTATTCTATTTACGGCCTTTTCCATATCTGGCATTAAATAAGGATCATGAAAATCATTTCTTGTAGGTTCCAAAAAAAGTCTAATTTTATCATCGTCTATAATATTTTTATTTACTAATACTGTAGAAAGTAATCTTGAAATTTGATATTTTTCTGCAATTTTATTTGATAGTTCTTCATTGCAATAAGTAATTTCCCATTTTTTGTTCATTCCTTTTCTCCCAAATTATAACTTTTCGACAATATTATACACTAAAAATCAAATAAATGATAGCTTTTTTTACAAAAAACATAAATACAAAAAAGAGTAGAAAAAAATGAAATCACAAAAGAAACTTTTTGAACTAAAGTTCTACCATATATAACAAAAATTTCTCCCTTTAATCCATTTGGAATTTTTACATTTACTAATCCACTATCCCCCTTATATACTTCTAATGGCATAGTATCACCATTATCTTTTTGAAGCCTTGCAACATATCCATAATAATAAATATATGGTATTTCAATTGTGTCTCCATCTATACCGAGCATTATTTAAGGAAAAAATCAAATTTGGATATTTTTCTCCTTTTATTTCTTTTCCATTAATAGTTGCAATATTAGTAATACTATGAAATATATCTAGAGGATTTTGAACTTCAATAGGCAAATATTCAAAACCTCCTCCTATTGATTCTGTGTTAACATATAAATTTTCTTTAATATATTGTTCATCATATTTTAAATTACCTACATAATAATTATTATAATTATCAAATGTAAAAAACGCTAATATAGAAAATGAAATTAGTAATATTAGTTTCTGTTTTTCTGAATTAAATTCTTTTAAATATTCCTTCATTACCATAACTAATGAAATTATATAGAGATCAATAATTATACCTAATAATCTCCATTTAAATTGTATTATATTTAATCCACTGCTAAAAACATTCCAAACTGGTGATAAAACAAGTAAAGTTGTGATTAATATAAAATAATAAAAATATTTCTTAGCATGATTTTCTATTTTTTTGGAAAATAAACCATATAATAAAAAAGGTATACTTATAATTACTGAATATCCTATACTATATTTAGGATTTGCAAAAAAATCATAAATTGTATATTCTTCATTTGAAACATCTGTCCATGAATTTGATAAATAAAATTTTTGATGTAATAATTGTTCTGTTAATGGCATCCAAAAATATGCTGCAACTAATAATACTAAAACCGTACTACCTAATAGTTTCAATAATTTATTTGGATTTTTTATGCTAGTTTTTATATTAATAATAAAAATCAGTAAACAAAAAATTAATACTATTAATCCGGTTATTAGATGTGAATTAATTAATCCAATAAAAGCAATTATTAAAAATTGTGGTCTACTAAAATCTTTATATATATAATCATACATCCCTACTAATGCTGGCAAAATAAATATAAATCCTATAAACTCTCCTAAAGCAAATCTACTATATAAACTTAATACCATTACTTTAGATAGCATCAAAAATACTGTTCCAAATAATGCTATATTTTTATTATCCGAAATATATAAAAATGATTTGTAAAAAAGAACAAACATTAATGTTAAGAGAAAAAATACAAATATCTTATAGCTTAATACTAAATTTAAATTAAAAAAAGCAATTAATACCGCTGGAACATATAAAAATAAATCAGGATAAAACATTGATGAAGCATATCCAAATCCATTTGCCATACTTGCATTAATTTTAACAAAAAAACTTTTGCATTTTAAAGAATCTGATAAACTTTGAATTCTTAATAAATGAAACCACATGTCATCACCATATATTAGTTTTTCTTGCATAAGTGGTATCGTTAAAATTAATATTGTTAATATAAAAATCAGTAAAACAAAAAAGTTATCTCTGATTTTTTCCTTTACTTTTTCCATATTTATTGAATTTCCTTTCCATATTTTCTATTGAACTATTATATTCAATAGTTATTCTAATATCAGATAAAGCCTCCAAATTGGAGGCTTTAATTCAAATTCATATTTTATTATAAAACATCCTTAATAGCTTCACCTATTATTTTATTAACATCTGCTATTAAAACATTAAATCTCACTTCTTTATCAAAATAATCTTTAACTTTAGGATTTTGAACAAGAATTTGGTAAAGTTCTTGTAGTTTTTTTAACTTTTCTTCAGACTGTTTTTCTCCTTGCATAGCAAGCAATTGCTCCTCATAACGAATTTTTTCAAACTCATCTACCTTAGCTTTCAATTCTGGCATAGTTTCTAGAAATTGTTTAATTTCCTTATATTCTTTATATTCTTTTGACTCTTTAATTGATTTTGCCAAATTATTTACATTATCATATACTTCCATAACATCCTTCTTTCATTAACTATAAATCATATAATCTATTTCAGGAAAAATATCGTCTTTTTCAAATACATCTAATAAAAATTTTGGATCTATTTTATCTTTTTTTATCTGATGATACAACTTAGTAAATCTACCTATATGATCTTTAATCGCTTTATGAGCATATTCAACCATTGTTCCATTAGTTATTATAAATAGCCAATCACTACTTTGAGCAAGTAAAAGCTCCCTTGCACATTGATTTAATGCTTGTCTTCTTAAAGTATCTCCTTCATTAGGATAGCTATTAGCAAGCTCACACATTCTATCTCCTGCTTTATGTAAATGTCTATGAGCATAATCATTTGTTTGATTAAGCCATACTTCACTATAACCATTGGCTCCCCAACTTGAACGGCATGGAGTAGAAACTTGCATATTAGGAAATTTATCTATATATTCTCCAGGTGTAATTAATTCGAAATTACATTCATCATAATATATTTTTTTAAATAAAATATATAACCAATATGGACCTTCATACCACCAATGTCCATATAATTCAGCATCATATGGACAATTAATTATAGGAGGAACATCCATATAACTTGATAAATGTTCTATTTGAGCTTTTCTACAATCCATAAAGTGACCAGCTTGTCTTTCAGCAGAGTCTTTTGCCCACTGAACATCATAATAATCTTTTGGACAATCTTTTCCAGTTATTCTATAATATTTGATTCCAGTATTAACTCTTGCACCATTATGTGCTATGTATGGTTTTATATATTCATAGTCTTCGTCATACCCTATATCTCTATAAAATTCTCTGTAATTAAAATCACCAGGATACCCATTTATAGAACTCCACACCTGTCTAGATGATTCTAAATCTCTTGCAAATGCAACAAGTCCACCATGAGATACTATAGGTGCATAAGTACCATATATTGGTGTTGGATCTGCATATAATACACCATGTGTTTCAACCATAGCATATTCTATTCCAAATTCCTTTAAATATTTATCTGCTTCTGGTATATATCCACATTCAGGAAGCCAAATTCCTCTAGGTTTTCTGCCAAAAAACTTCTCATAAGTTTGTACTCCAACAGCGATTTGAGCTCTTACAGTTTTTTCATTTACATATAATATAGGAAAATAGCCATGTGTAGCTCCACATGTTATTATTTCCAAATATCCTGCATCTTGGAAATGTTTAAAAGCATTTATTAAATTACATTTATAAACATCTCTAAATACATGTAAATCATTAGAATACCTATCTAAATAATATTTTGATAAATTATTTACTCTGTCATTATAAACAGTTCTTTTAACCTCTTTTTCACAAAGCTCTATATGCTTTTCTAAATATTTTATGTATCTTTCTTGTAATAATTTATTATCTAACATATTTAAAAGTGGAGGTGTCATTGTCATTGTTATTCTAAAATTAACATGTTCATCTTCTAATTTTTTATAATTTAAAAGTAATGGAATATAACATTCAGATATAGCTTCATATAGCCATTCTTCTTCTAAATAATCTTCACTTTCAGGATGATGTATGTATGGAAGATGAGCATGTAAAACAAAATTAACATATCCTTTTACATTTTTCATTCGAATAGTTCCTTTCAATTGATTAATAACATTAATCTAAAAACTAATATTATTTAAATGATGAACTTGTAATCTTTGAAGAAGGATTTGCCATATCAAATCTTCCATCAGTAAGTTCTTCTTTATAGTGTGTTTTATAAAATTCTTCCACATCATAATTCTGTCCGAATACATTTCTTAAATCTCTTAAATCTTTAAGAGATTCTTCATTCGTTTTTATATTTCTAAACAAAATATAATCTGGTAATGTTTCTAATAATACATGATCATTTGGTGCTTCCATCATATTTGAGAAAGCAAAAGGTAAATAATCTGATTGTAAAATAATATTTTCTTCATTAAATGTATTTTGGTTAACTATTACAGGTTCATCTATAAATTTTCTACCTAATTGAATAATATATTTTGTTTTAGGATCATCAATGTCAATATACCAACTATTTGCATAATCATTTATTGGAATTTCTCTAACATATTGTTTATCTTCATTATATAATAGTAATACAGGATATGTTTTACTAAAAAAATCGTTTCCAAAAGTATCTATATATTTTTGGCGATCAGCATCTGCAATATCCCAATATACAAATAATTTTTTTGGAGTTTGGGCCAATACTTTTACAATAGTCTCATTATATCTATAAGGTAAATCATAATATTCAAGCATATATTTTGGAACATCTGCCACTTTTTTTACTAATGTACTTTTTGTTTCTTTATTATTTTTACTTTCTTTTTTTGTATCAAGTTCTTCTTTAGCTTCTTCTTGCATTGCTATTATTTTAGAAAGAAAACTTTTTATTTTTTCAATTACAACATTTTCATTCGGAGCTATCTCTTCAACATTTTTTTTGCTTTTTTGTACATTAGATTGACTTTTTTCACTACTTTCCACTTGTATTTTACTTGTTAATTCATTATTAAGATTTTCTTTTTCAAGTTCTTCATTCTTTGGCATTTTCCTATATTTCCTCCTTAGTATTTTTATATTATTCTATTCTTTATAAATATACTACTCCAATAGTATATTTATTATATATTTAATATTTTAAAACTGCAAGCATATTTTTAAAAAAACTAACATTTTATTTTTTGTAACATTTGTTACTAAAATGTTACAATTTTTTAAAGTTTTTTTTGCTTAAATGTGTTTACATTTACATTTTTTTTATATAAAATATAGGAAGAAATTGTAAATAATTGTAAAAAAACAAGCCCATACTATAGTTACAGAGGATTTTTTAAAATAAAGATGGACTTGACAAAAAATTATAAAAATTTTTATACAAAAGATATTTATTTTGAAAGGAGTACTTTATTAAAATGAAAATTTTAATGCTATCATGGGAATATCCACCTAGAGTTGTTGGAGGAATATCAAGAGTTGTTCACGATTTATCACACAAATTAGTAAATAGTGGGCATGATGTTACTGTCGTAACTTATAAGGACGGAAATGTTCCGTACTTTGAAGATGATGATGGAGTTCAAGTATATAGAGTAGATAATTTCATGATTGCGCCTAACAATTTCATAGATTGGATTATGCAATTAAATTTCAATATGATTGCAAAAGCTGGTGAAATTATAAATGAAAAAGGAAACTTTGATGTTATTCATGCACATGATTGGCTTACAGCATATGCTGGTAAGACTTTAAAACATGCTTATAATACACCTTTAGTATCTACAATTCATGCTACTGAAGCTGGAAGAAATAGCGGTATTAAAGGTGAAATGCAAAAATATATAAATGATACTGAGTGGATGTTAACATATGAATCTTCTGAAGTAATTGTCAATAGCCATTATATGAAGAATGAGCTTCAAAGATTATTTGGATTACCTTATGAAAAAATTAATGTGGTTCCTAATGGTGTAAATTTAACATTATTTAATGGTGTTGAAAGAGATTACGATTTTAGAAGAAGATTCGCAATGGATAATGAAAAAATTATTCTATTTATGGGAAGACTTGTTTATGAAAAAGGAATTGGTACTCTAATTTCTGCAATGCCTAAAATTTTGAATAATTATCATGATGCAAAATTAATTATAGCCGGTAAAGGCGGAATGATAGATGAATTAAGAGCTCAAGTAAATTACTTAGGTCTTGGAAATAAAGTTTATTTTACTGGATATTTAGGATCAAAAGATGTTCAAAAAATGTATAAATGTGCTGATGTCGCAGTATTTCCTAGTACTTATGAACCATTTGGAATAGTTGCTCTTGAAGGAATGTTATCTGGTACTCCTGTTGTAGTTTCAGATGTTGGTGGTTTAAATGAAATAGTTGAACATGGTGTAAATGGTATGAAAAGTTATGCAGGAAATGCAAATTCTCTTGCAGATTCAATTCTTAGCTTACTATTTAATCCAGATCTATGTGAAAAAGTTACAAAAAATGCAAAAGAAAAAGTAAAAGCAGAATATAATTGGACAAAGATAACTGATGAAACGCATTTTACATATGAAAAAGCTATAGCTGAAACAATGGCTAATCGTCAAGCAAAACAAATTGCTCAAGAAGAAGCAAAACAAGATATAAAAAGGACAAATGAAATTGCTAATTTACTTTCATTCAAAAAAGCACGTCAAGCATTTGCAGCACAATAGTCTATATAAAAAAATAAGAATGTCTTTATACAAGACATTCTTTTGTTTTGTCAAATAATCCTAAATTACTAAGCTTATTAAGTAAATAATTATCATATGTAATGGATAAAATATATAATAAAAATATTTCAGTTTCTTTCCCTCTTTCCCATTATATATCATCATAATAAATGTAGAGCTCCAAGAAAATAATATGCATAAAATAATTTCTACTCCAAAATTAAAGCTTTTAATTCTTGAATAATAATAAAATATTAATAATAATAAATACGAAAATGGAATAAACAATTTATTATTTTTTAATAAATACAATAAGATAACAGTAGTTACACCATACCATCCATAATCAACTTTTAAAATCTTTCCCATCCAAATTAATAATATAATTATTGGTATAGAAATATATTTTCTTTTTTCTTTATCGTACACTGTAATAGCTATTAGTCCCAATAATAGAGTAAACATTACATTTAGCATTTTCCATTCACCAACTAATGTCCTAAATAGCATAAATGGAATTTGAGAAATAATAGCAAATATTATCATTCGATAGTAGTATTTTTTTAAATCTTTTGTATGTACATATCCTTCTGTTAATAAAAATGCATATAATGGAAATGCTAATCTTCCAAAATAATTTGTTAAAATCCCCTCTGTTTCAGGTATAGCATATTTAATATGGTCTAAAACCATTGTTACACATGCAATTATTTTTATAATAAATACTGTCATATAATTCTCCATTATTAACTGAATAGTTAATTTTAGCAATTTAATAATTCTTTTACTATTTCATTTATAGTTCTTCCATCAGCACCTGCACCTATTTCTGCTTTAGCTTCTTTCATAACATTTCCCATATCTTTAATTGATGTAGCCCCTAGTTTATCTATTATTTTTGTTAAAATATCTTTTAGTTCTTCTCTTGACAATTGTTTTGGAAGATATTTTTGAAGTATTTCAATTTCCTTATTAGTTTGTTCAACTAAATCATTTCTCCCACCTTTTACAAAATCATTCAATGCATCTTTTTTGGTTTTTACTTCTTTTGCTATAATTTCAATTATTTTATTGTCATCTACTTCAATTCCCTTATCTTTTTCAATTTGAAGTATAGCAGCTCTTACCATTTGAACTGTATTTTTCTTTATTTCATCTTTATTTCTCATTGCATCTTTCAATTCATTCATTAAATCATCTTTTAACATCTCTTACCACTCCTACTAAATTTTAAAATGTAATTAAATCTAAATAACTAAAAACCGATACTTCTACAATTCTTTCTAATAATTCTCTATATTGTTTTAATCTGAAATTAACAAAACCTTCTATAATTATTTTTTTATTTTCTAACAAATAACTTTTTATTAATTCTTTTAACAATTTCCTTTTATATCCTATTTTATTTTCTGGTAATTCAAGCACTTTTTTAGTTATTTCAAAAATATAGTTTTTCTCTAAGATTCCTAAATAAAAATAATTTTTTTCAATATATTTCTCTATTATTTTTTCTTCGTAAAATTTTTCTATTAATTCTTTTAAAGCATTACTTATATTATCATAAAATTCATTTGTGTTTTCCTTTTCTAAATAATGAACTATTAAATTATCATATGTTTTAAATCTATAGTTTGAAATACATATATTAGAATTTATTTTTTCTATTCTATCAATCAAAAAAATAATTTTATCTTCACTTATTGTTTTTATACAAACAGTTTTCACTCCAGCTCCCCTTGAAAAAATATATTATATAATATTCATATTTTTCCACTAGTGTGTTTGTATTATTCTCAATTACTATATTTTACTTTGCGCTATTTATAAAGTTTACTGTTGTAACAGAAGGCTCAATTTCAACTAACATTATTGTATACCATGTATTTCCTAATGTACCCATATATATATCATCTTTATATGTATAGTTTATTGTTGCTTCTGTTTTTGATGAATTATATGTTATGCTATCCACTGAATGAATATATTCTTTTGAATCATCTTCATATACAGCTATTACAGCCAACTTTTTTTCCTTAAAATATTCTTCATTATATTGTTCTGAAAAATTCACTTTTTTATACTTATTAGTTTCTAAATTTTCACCAATCCCAATTTTTTTTGTCAAGTCATCTAATTCTTTCTTACTTGATATTAAAACTCCATCTGTTCCAACATTTGACCTTCCAATTGTATAATTAAGATTAGGTTTTCTGTTAATTATTACTAATATGATAGCTATAATTGCAATTATTATTACTCCTATTATAATTATTTTTTTTGAATTATCTGTTTCCATTTTTTCTTTCCTTTCTTATATTATTCTTTATACTAATTTAATAAAATCATACATTAAAATTTATTATATTTCAATAGTTAAATTATAAGTATTTATAATATTATAATTTTTATAAACTTATATTTATTCCTTCTGAAACAATATTTGACATACTGTCTATTAAAGAATCAATTTCTTTTGGTGTTACAATAAAATTAAAATTATTTAGCTTCATTTTATTAACAATTTCATTTTCTTCAATAGTTATATTACATACATTTAATGTATCTATAACAATTGTTGCCGCATCTAATACTGTAGGAATTCCAATTGCTATTACAGGAATTCCTAATGTTTCTTTAGATAATTCTTCTTGTCTATTTCCAACACCTCCACCAGGCACAATTCCAGTATCTGAAATTTGTATTGATTTATTTATTCTTTCAATATTTTTAGAGCATAAACTATCAATTGCTAATATTAATTTGGGTTTTATATTACTAACTATTCCTTTTACAATTTCCACAGTTTCAATACCTGTAGTTCCTAATACTCCAGGTGTTATTGCACTCACACTTCTAATATTTTTATCAATTGCATTTGGCAAATATATTTTTATATGTCTCGTAATTTCTGTATTTTCTACCACTTTAGCACCTAATGAATCTGGTGTAGAATATAAATTCCCAAGTCCTACAATTAGTATTTCATCATTTTTTTTGGCATGTTTATCTATTATTTTTCTTAATTCATTAGAAAATAAATTAATTATTTGTTCGGATTTTTCTTCTTTAATATTATCTATTTTTTTCGTATCTATTGTTATATAATTTCCTTTTTTTCTTTGTAATGCTCTTTCTCCTTCCTCATTTGTTATTTCTACTCGTGTAATTATTATATCATCTATTATTTCTTTATTACATTCAACACCATTTATTTCATCTTCGATTTTATTAGCATTTTTATATAAATCTCTTCTTTCAATAGCCATATCAGTTCTAAAATCCATCTTCTTTCACCTCAACAAATCTTTTCTTATCTTTATTTTACCAATTACAATTTTTTTTATTCAAAAAAAATTGCTATAACTTAGAAAAGTCTAAATTATAGCATATTATTTAAAATTAATATTTACTTACAATTTATTTATACATTATTCTTCCCAGTTATGGAACACTTCTAGTACATCATCTAAATCATCTAAACTATCTATTAAACGCTCCATTTTCTCAGCACCTTTTTCATCTAATGTCACATATGTACTTGGAACCATCTGAACTCCAGCTTCTAGAAAAGTTAATCCATTTTTAGATAATTCTTCAGTAACTTCTGTAAAATCATTTGGTGCAGTTGTTATTTGATATACTTCTTCTTCTGCGGAAAAATCCTCAGCTCCTGCTTCTATTGCAATCATCATTAATTCATCTTCCGTTTGAGTACATCCTTCTTTCTCAATTACAATTACACCTTTTTTCTCAAACATATATGAAACACATCCTGTTGTTCCTAAATTTCCTCCTGCTTTATCAAAAGCATGTCTAACATCAGCAGCTGTTCTATTTTTATTGTTTGTTGATGCATTAACTATTACAGCAACTCCATTTGGTCCATATCCTTCATATGTAATTTCTTCATAATTTTCATTACTTCCTGCACCTGAAGCCTTTTTTATTGCATTATTTATTGTATCATTTGGCATATTATTAGCCTTACATTTAGCTATTACATCTTTTAATTTCGAATTACCTGCTGGATCTGGTCCTCCTTGTTTTACAGCAATTAATAGTTCTCTTCCAAGTTTTGTAAATATTTTTCCTCTAGCAGCATCTGCTTTTCCTTTTTTTGCTTGAATATTATGCCATTTGCTATGTCCTGACATGTATATCTCTCCTTTCAACTTTATCATTTATAAAAAATTCTTTTATATTTTATCATACTTTACCTAATTTGTGTAGTTTTTTTGAAAATATTTCATTTTC
>AUXO014330569.1_pt1 | contig 10894 bp, 7 predicted proteins | sample 768731 | NCBI WGS metagenome assembly AUXO01 (sample SAMN02715735, study PRJNA202380) | gut metagenome | biome: sheep rumen | host: Ovis aries | place: New Zealand: Palmerston North
TCCATCATTGCAAATTCCATACCGCGCTTTAAGACTCTGCAGCTCATGAGCCACAGATCGATATGGAAGAACTTGTCTTTTCCGAATTCTTCCTCGTGTCCGAAAGCAACTGCCACGACGCCGTTGTCGCCGAACTTGTCCTCAAGCCTTCCGTAGAGCGTGATGTACTTGGGGTCAGATGCGATCCTCTCGATGTCAGCCTGGCTGCAGCGCTTTGTCGTAAGGTTGAACTGGTTGCTCTTGTTGGTGAGCTCAGCGATGCGGGCCATGTAGACAGGCGCGAAAGGCTTGATCTCCGCGGTCATTTCGAGAGATCTTAAATATTCATCGTAGTTGGTGAACTGTGCAGACGCCTTTGCACGCTCCATGTTCGCCTTATACATACCGCCGCGCTTGATGTCCTCTTCGGAAATACCCGTGACTTCGAAGAATCCGTTCGAATCGAGCACGTCGATATATGTCTCAGGCGCGCCGACCTCAGGAACGGAGATTCCGGGGATCTGATTCTCGACCAGAGCCCTCTCGACGGGGTTGTCGTCAACGAAGACAAAACTGTCGGCGCCGATATTGATTTCTTTTGCGGTATTCGCGATATTGATGTCCTTGTTGTCCCAGTTGGCCTTGATGATGAGGAAATCGTCCTGCTTCAGGGTCGAATCCGGCCTTGCAAGGCCTGCCAATGCGTTCTCCTCATCGTTCTTAGATGCAACAGTAAGAAGGATGCCCAGATCCTTATGTGCCTTGATGTACTGCTGGAACTCGGTAAAGAGCTCGGATTCGGCGTCCTCGTGGCCGATCCTGATATTCTCCGGACCGTCGTCGCCTACGATACCGCCCCAGAGGGTGTTGTCCATGTCGAGAGCAAACGCCTTCTTGTTGCGGCCATAGACAGCCTTGATGATGTGCGACAGATTGAAAGCGAACTCAGGGATCGCGGAAACGGAGAGCGCATACTTATATCTGTACCAGTCGCCCGGATCTGCCCACTTCTTGATGCCGTAGACAGCAGAGACATAGTTGATGTCGTTGATAAAGAAATTCTGGTGGCTCTGGGCATAGGCGCAGAACCTGTCGTTGAGTCTGTTGATGAAGTTGAGCCTGCCGTGAATATTCGAGAAATCGCTGTTGCCCAGGAGTCTGAAATACGGCTGCTCGAAATTATTCTGGATGACGGTGCACTTGAAGCGCTCGGCCAGAGACTGCCAGATCTGCTCAAACCTGCCCATGGTCTCTTCGATCAGTGCGTCGATCTGCTCGGGCGAATCTGTTACCTGAGGGTACTTTGCGATATTTCTTGTCGTTGTGTGCACGAAAACCAGGTCCGGTTCAAATTCGTCTAGCTCGGGATTGCCAAAAACGGCATCCTCATAATATTTATTGTATTCGGATTCAAAGAATTCAGGCTTGATGCCGTAGTTTAAAAGGAATAATTCGAGGATCTGCTTGATGTCGCTGGTAGTCGAACCACCTAGGATAGCGATCTTTTTCTCGATGTACTGGACTCCTTCCCTTGCCAGAAGCTCTCTTCTGATAGCCTTCTTCTTGCGCAAGATATAGTCCGAATCGAAAGGATATTCAAGCTGTTTCATCCTAAAGCCTCCACCGTGACCTGATAGCCCAGGTCATAATTCAACACCCTATAATATCATTTTTATGCCTTAAACACCTTATTAAAACAATAAGTTTGTGTAATATGCAGCCTATCGCTAATTTTTTTGCGTGTTATAACTAGTAGCGGTGGAAATCGCAGGGCTAAAAACCCTTTGTTTTTTTGATTTGGAGAAGATGAGAATTGGGCAGCTTACGTTTTTTAATAGATGTCGCATTGATCCTGTTTGCCGCTAAGGCTTTTGGCATCATTGCCCGTAAAATCCACGCCCCTGAGGTCGTCGGAGAGATCATTGCAGGACTCATTCTTGGCCCTGCCGTTATTGGAATAGTCGATCAGTCTGATTTTATAAACAAGATGGCCGAGATCGGCGTCATCATGCTCATGTTCGAAGCAGGCCTTACCACGGATATGAAGAAGCTTAAGCAGACAGGCCTTAAGGCTACGGTCATTGCCTGTACCGGCGTCTTCGTTCCGCTCATATTAGGTGCTGTCCTTTTCATGAGCTTCTACGGATTCGGACCCATCGGTTCCGAGCAGTTCATCAAAGGACTTTTCATCGGCACGATCATGTCAGCGACATCAGTCAGCATCACGGTTGCTGCTCTTAAAGAGCTCGGCAAGCTCAGCAGCACGGTCGGAACAACTGTTGTCAGTGCCGCCATCATCGACGATGTTATCGTAATCATCGTCCTCACATTCGTCTTAAGTGCCACGGGAACCGGCACTTCTGTATTAAGCACAATGCTGAAGGCCATTTTGTTCTTCGCAATAGCCATAATCTCCGGCTTCGTTGTCTACAGGGTTTTCAAATGGCTCGACGCCAGATACGAACACACAAGAAGAATTCCGATCGCAGCCCTCTGCTACTGCCTGTTCATGGCCTATGTCGCTGAGAGATATTTCGGCATCGCAGATATCACGGGCGCTTATGTTGCAGGCGTTGTCCTCTGCAACCTCCACGATGTCAAGTACGTTGAGCGTAAGGTCGACGTCAGCTCCTACATGGTCTTCGCGCCTATCTTCTTTGCAGGGATCGGACTTAAGGTCTCTTTCGAGAACTTCAACCCCACATTCCTCTTCTTCTCAGTCGCATTCGTTTTCGTGGCACTCTTGTCAAAGATCATCGGCTGCGGCACGTCTGCAAAACTCTGCAGATTTAACTGGAACGATTCCCTCAAGATCGGCATCGGCATGATGACCAGAGGCGAGGTCGCACTCATCACGGCACAGAAGGGCCTTAGCGCCGGACTCATTACCTCCGATTACTTTACGGCGGTAATCCTCATGATCCTGGTAAGCTCTATCCTCGCGCCTGTACTTCTTAAGGTCTTATACAAATCTAAGTCAGCCTGAATCTTTATGTTAATATAATTACCATGAGAGATGATGAGATTAACAAGACGGCACTTGTCCCGATAGTAATCCCTTCCTATGAGCCTGACGACAGGCTTATTGCTTTGCTTGAAGACTTTGAAGCAAAGGGCATGGGTCCGGTCATCATCGTAAACGACGGTTCTTCTGAAGAATACGATCCCATCTTCAAAAAGGCTGAAGAGCTTATCACCGGGCGCGGCGGAAAGCTCATCTCTTACCGTCCCAACCGCGGCAAGGGCCGTGCACTCAAGACGGCTTTCGCCTATATCAGAGACAATCTTCCTGAAGCATTAGGCTGTGTCACCGCAGATTCAGACGGCCAGCACACTCCCGACTGCATCACAAATATAATAAATACCCTCAGAGCCAATCCGGACAACCTGATCTTAGGTGTCCGCCAGTTCAACAAAAAGGACATCCCCTGGAAATCCTGGTACGGCAACACGATAACCATCACGGTCTTCTCATATGTTGCAGGCATGAGGGTAAGCGACACCCAGTCCGGCCTCCGCGGCATCCCCTTCAAGTTCATGACAGAACTCATCGACTGCAAGGGCGAGCGCTTCGAATACGAGATGCAGATGCTCCTGGAGTGCGCGGGCAGATATAACCTCACAGAGGTCCCGATCAAGACTGTCTACGATTCCAAGGAGAACCACCAGACGCACTTTAATCCCTTCAAGGATTCGGTCAGGATATACAGGATCCTGGGCAGGAAATTCTTCAAATTCGTTTTCGCGTCATTGTCATCATTCGTTATCGATATCCTGCTCTTCCACCTTCTGGTATTGCTTCTCAAGGACTCATTCGCTGCGTTCTATGTAACGATCGCAACTGTCGGCGCGAGAGTCATCTCGGCCATATATAACTATCTCATCAATTACAAATTTGTATTTAAGAGCAAGGCAAAGAAAGGCACATCCCTTACAAAATACGCGCTTCTTGCGATCATTCAGATGTGTCTTAGCGCCGGCATCGTTACTGGTATCGTCATGCTCTTCCCCGGCTGCCGGGAGACACTGGTCAAGGTGATCGTGGATACGGTCTTGTTCCTTATCAGTTATTCCATCCAACAGAGATTCGTCTTCAGCAGCAAATCAAAAAATAACCCTTAAGTATAGGAGGATCCCTTCAAGGATTCGGTCAGGATATACAGGATCCTGGGCAGGAAATTCTTCAAATTCGTTTTCGCGTCATTGTCATCATTCGTTATCGATATCCTGCTCTTCCACCTTCTGGTATTGCTTCTCAAGGACTCATTCGCTGCGTTCTATGTAACGATCGCAACTGTCGGCGCGAGAGTCATCTCGGCCATATATAACTATCTCATCAATTACAAATTTGTATTTAAGAGCAAGGCAAAGAAAGGCACATCCCTTACAAAATACGCGCTTCTTGCGATCATTCAGATGTGTCTTAGCGCCGGCATCGTTACTGGTATCGTCATGCTCTTCCCCGGCTGCCGGGAGACACTGGTCAAGGTGATCGTGGATACGGTCTTGTTCCTTATCAGTTATTCCATCCAACAGAGATTCGTCTTCAGCAGCAAATCAAAAAATAACCCTTAAGTATAGGAGCATTTAATGCAAAAGATCTTCGCAATCGCAATCTTCCTTGTAATGTACATTCTTATGATCGTCCTGCCAAAGCGCCGTGCCATCGTCGCTTTGTGTGCAGCCGCAATAATGGTCATAGCCCGGGTCCTTCCGGTCAGCAAGGTCCTTCCTGCTATCGACTGGAACGTTCTCATGATGATCTTCGGCACAATGGTCATCGTCGATTACTTCATCGAATCCAAGATGCCGAACAAGATCGCCGAAGCGCTTCTGCGCATCTCAAAAAACGTCATGTGGGTAACGATCATCATGTCGCTTTTCTCAGGCATCATCTCAGCGTTCATAGACAACGTCGCAACAGTCCTCATGGTAGCGCCTGTAGGCCTTGCGATCTGCAAAAAGCTCAAGATCAACCCCGTTCCGATGATCATCTCCATCGCGGTCTCATCGAACCTCCAGGGCGCTGCAACCCTTGTAGGCGATACGACTTCGATCATGCTCGCAGCAGCAGACCACATGAATTTCAACGACTTCTTCGTAATGAACGGCAAGCCCGGCATGTTCTTTGCAGTTGAGCTCGGTGCCATCTTTACGATCCCGATCATGATGCTCATCTTCAGAAAGAACAGGGAGCCCGTAAACAGCACGGAACACACACCCGTCACAGACTATATACCGACTGTCACGATGCTCGGCCACGTAGTCCTTCTCATCATTGCTTCGTTCATTCCGAATACTCACGAGTGCACAAACGGATTCATCTGCATGGCTTGCGGAATCCTTACGATCGTCTGGGAGCTTTTCAAGCAGAAATCCACCAAGGGCATGGTACACTCACTCAAGGCAATGGACTATGACACGATGCTCCTTCTGACAGGACTTTTCGTAGTCATCGCATCCGTCAGGGAAGTAGGCGTAATCGATGACCTCGCAGGCTTTATCGCCGGCTTCGGAGGCTCCAACAGATTCGTCCTCTTCTCCATCGTCGTCTGGGGATCAGTACTCATCTCCGCATTCATCGACAACATTCCTTACGTCGCAACGATGCTCCCGCTCCTTGCCAGTGTCGCTTCCGCAATGAATGTTGAACCTCACTTCTTATACTTCGGACTTCTTGTCGGCGCCACACTGGGCGGCAACCTCACACCTATCGGTGCATCCGCCAACATCGCCGGCGTCGGAATGCTCCGCAAGGAAGGCCACGAGGTCGGCTTCGGCGACTTCATGAAGATCGGCGTGCCCTTCACGCTCACAGCGGTAATTACAGGTTATCTCTTCGTCTGGATCTTCTGGGCACCTAAGTAACCGTTGTCATCTGCAAAACGTCGACATCAGGCAGTTCCATTTTTTGTATCACAGAAAAAGGTTGCCTCACAATGAGACAACCCTTTCATCATTTAACTTGTTTTAACTGTCAGCCTTCTCCGTCACCCTCGCCATAGAAAGCTTCATATGCAGCTTCGGCCAGAGTTCCTGAAGCGTTTGCAATTACAGTGCTGTCAGGTGCAAGCAGTCTGTAGCTTCTCTCGCCCAAAGAGCCGATTGACATCTGGCCGTCGATTCCAAGGAGGATATTATAAAAGCAGTCGGTCAGGACAGAATCGAAAACCTCTCTTAAGAGTTCGTCGCTGGCACCTGCTTCCTTAAGCTTGGCAATCTGCTCACCTGCCATAGAATCAGTGCTGCTGAGATATGTCTCAAGCATAGCATCCTTCTCTTCTCTAGCTGCCTTAGCAAATAATAATGCGTCCATGATAAGTGCCCTCCGGCTTCACAGATATATACCTATTTTATCAGGTGGAAGGTGCTATCGTAAAGTGCCTCAGCCCTGGAGAGATTTTAAGTATGTGCAGGCGGATTCGTATCCGAGCATCGCAAATGAAGGTTTGCTTACGAGCGGATACTCGACATCGTCCGGTGCAGGTGAGTAATTCTTTGCAAGAACTATTACCGTATTTGCCACATCTGCATTGAAGACATTGTTATACTCCGCCTCAGTTATCTCGGCTTCCTCTTCGTAATATTTCACGGATGAAGCCTGATCTTCCGGTGCATCGTAATCGTAAAGATAATTACGCCTGTAGGAAGCTATGAGATCCCACTGGAAATTGTAGATCTCGGTCCAGTATTTGAAGTCTGCATCTTCGCCGCCGGCATGCGTGATGATGAGTCTGTTTGGTGTCGCATACATCTGGAAAAAGCCGCCAGATGCAGCCATATACATGACAGCCGGCACCTCGATCTGCTTTAATGCTTCGCCCGCATTCTCGTTATAGCTGTAAACATAAAGGTTGCAGCTAAAGAACTCTTCATCGTTGCATGCCAGGAAGTAAAGCTCGGGGATACCGTCACCGTTGATATCATAAATACCTACGGGATCAGTCTTGTAAGCTTCTTCAACGCCTTTGATGAGCTTCTCATTGTCTTCAAGCACCTTCAGATAAGCAGCGATCGCTTTTCCGTAGCTGTCGGCAAACTGCGTTCCCGTTGGGAATGTGGGCTCATCCGCAGGCTCCGTATCTTCAGTCGGCAGCGTTGGCCACTGCTTGGTCTCAAGGTTCGGCCATTCTCCCGCGAACTCCAATACCTCATCGAGCTTTGTGATCTTGGAGATCATCCATTTGCCGCCATCCTTTTCGAATTCGAGAGAACCATCAACGTTAATAACGTTCTTGCTGCCCCTGATCGCTTTTACAAGATCATCAGCAGTATCATGCGTCTCTTTGTAGAGAGGCTTCCAATCTGCGATATTGTATGTAACATCAACCGAAGCTTTGCTGCCATCAACCTTGATGCTGGCACCTTTATAATCCAGCTTGATCGTTCCGGCCGTTGCCTCATAAACATTCCAGATATATTCGGCATTGCCATCGAAAGTAAAGCTTTCCTTGAATGCTTTATATTCTTTGCTGTCTGATTCCCAGTTCGTCAGATCCAGGATCTTTTCTTCGTCCAGCTTGCTTAAAGCATTGCCATATTCCTTGATCACGCCGTCGACGTTGCCCATTTCTTTCCTGACACCGAAGGCATCACAGCCTGCAATGCCGAGCATCATCGAAGCAGTCAAAAAAACAGCAACTGTTTTCCTCATCATAAACACTACTCCCTTATTACAAATGATTTTATGAGATCTTTATCAGATACGAGAGCATGTTCTCGTAATTCATGATCTTTGCCATAGGCTTTGACAGCAAAGGCGACGCCTCTTCTTCAGACTTCACCTGAATGTTGTGCGCAAGCACCATAGTAGCCTGGTCGATATGGACTGTCACTCTCTCATCGTAAGTAAGCTGGTCTGCCGCTGTGCCATTGACGAAGTACTTGCTTACCATCATCTCGGTACCGGCATCGTGGCTTTGAGTCAGCTTGTAGCTGCCGTTCTTGATGAAATACTTATCGTATACGATAGTCTCCGTAACCGTGTCAGAAGTACCGCTCGAACGGGAGACCAAAAGAGCAGCAGGTGACGTGAAGATGGCGTATTCACATCCGCCGCCGGACAGGTACATGATGTTCGGGATCTCTATCTGCTTAACGGCACTGTCCTTTGTCTTGTCGTATGAGTATACAAAAAAAGTCGCAGAATATGCGGACGGGTCCGCAGCAGCGAAAAAGTAGAATTCGGGAATACCGTCTGAATTAATATCGTAAAGGCCGCATGTAGCTGTATCAAAAGTCTTCTCAACGCCCTGAATGGCCATCTTGTTAGACTTAAGCAGTTCCATGTATTTGCCGACGGCTTTCCTGCCGTCTTCCGTCAAAGCTATCGTGCTCTCTGTCGCTCTCGTATATACGGAGGCGGTAGCTTCAGTGCTGTTTGTATTGCAGCCTGAGAAAACCAAAGCCATTGCAGCTGTTACAACTAAAGTCACTGCACGCTTGAACATAACGTGCCCCTCCTTCACATAACCCTCAAATAAATGTGGCTGCCGGATACTTCCCGACAACCACATTTTATATCTAATATCTTTTTGCACAAATACCTTGCGCGCCTGTTATTGGGACAGGCTCCGGAAATTACTTCTCACCGTTGAGAACTGCGATGATGTTAGGAAGTTCCTTGTCAACGATATCATTATCAAGCTGGCATGTTCCTGCATTGGTGTGTCCGCCGCCGCCATAGGAAAGACAGAGCTGGCCGATGTCGGTCTTGCCGGCCTTGTTGATGATCGACTTGCCGATCATGACTGCCGTATTCTGCTTCTGGAAGCCCCATGCAACATGAACGCTTACCTCTGCCTCAGGATACATGGCATAGACCATAAACCTGTTGCCGGTGTAGATCGTTTCGAGAGGTCGAAGATCAATAACAGCTACCTTGCCTTCGATCTTAACGATCTCGGAAAGCTGCTTTCTGAACAGTTCCTGCTGCTCGAAATACATTTCCGTACGCTCTTTTACGTCAGGATGTGCAAGCACTTCATCAATGGTGTGATGTGCGCAGTAATCGATAAGCTCCATCATGAGCTGGTAGTTGGAGATCCTGAAATCGTGGAAACGGCCAAGGCCTGTTCTCGCGTCCATGATAAAGTTCATGAGGACCCATCCCTTGGGATCTAAGATCTCATCGATAGTAAAGTCAGCGGAATCGCCCTTGTCGACCGCTGTCATTATCTCTTCATTAACAGTCTTGAATCTCTCCGCACCGCCGTAATAGTTATAAACAACTCTTGCAGCTGACTTCTCTGTTAAGCAGATGAACTTGTGGCCGTAGGCTTCCATGTTATTTCTGACGAGCTCGCTCTCATGATGGTCAAAAGCAAGTCCTACCCTGGGATCGAAAGGAAGATTCGTCGTGATGTCGTTCTCGTTGATATCGACCTTTCCGTCCTGGACATCCTTCGGGTGAACGAACTTGATCTCGTCGATCATGTCGAGCTCCTTAAGAAGCATCGCACAAACGAGTCCGTCAAAATCACTTCTTGTAATCAATCTCTTCTTTTCCATATATTCAGCCCCCAATTTCTGCCACTCGGAATAATGTTTTACACAGAATCCTAAAGTAAATTTTACGCGATGTCATAGCAGATTTCAATGATTCGGAGGACCTGTTGACGCCTTGCAAGCCTGCAAATTACAGCAGTTTTGCCTTGACGGAGCAAATAGCGGTCGGTATTGTAAAGATATTACTGGATAAGGAATAAGTGGTAATGGTTAAAAATATTAAAAGTAAAGTATCAATAATCCTGGTGGCGGCAATGCTGCTTCCTCTCTTAAGTTCATGCTCGCTTTTCAGCAAAAAAGCCGTCAGGACGGCCGCCGCTGAATTCGGCGAAGTCATAAAGACCGGCGATGCTTCCGATATCTTAAAGAAGACTGACGGCATTGACCGCGATTACAAAAAGTCTTTCAAACAGCACCTGGACCTTAAGAACTATACGGAAGAGGAAGCCGCCTTCTGCAATCACATGATCAGCACGATCGAATACACGGTCGACGAGAAGTCCGTAAAGGTCGAAAAGGATAAGGCCAGGATCGGCATGACCTTCTCCATAGCCGATCTCGACGCGCTTAAGAAATCTGACTATAAAGATATAAACGGCCTGACTTCCGCAGTGGACAGCGCTTCAAAAAAAGAGATCGAAGTTACCGTCGACTTCAGGAAGGTAGATAAGGAATGGTACGTTACCAATCTTGATGACGAGGAATTCAAAGACCTCTTCTCTTTCTTTGGCAACATGCCTGTCATAGGCCGCGGCACTCTCATTGAGACGGCCAAGAAGCTTGCTGAAACTGTTGTTAACGACGACTCCGGCGTAGCCATCTACCTTGCAGGCCCCAATGCCACTCCCGAGACGGTACAAGCCGTAAAGGATTATTTCGATGTCGACGGAAAACCGACTGATGAAGACAACGCTTTCCGTGCCGCAGTAAGGGCCGGAATGAGCGTTGAGATCGACGAATCGACCGTGCGCATCGAAGGTACGCAAGGCCGCGTGAACATCATCCTGAAAAGGCCTAATTTCGAGGTCCTGGCAGGCAAGAATTTCTCCTCTGTCCCTGAGATCGAAAAAGCCGTAAAGGAATGCGGCATCATTAACTTTGAATACAACTGCACGCTTGAGAGATCAGGTCCTGATTGGTTCGTCACAAACCTTGACAGCGTTAACTTCGGCGGTCTTCTTTCCTACAAGAAGTTCAAGATCTCTCTGAACTCCGTAGACGGCACATATAAGGCTACAAAAGATATCACAGACCAGTTCATCAAATATATCTCCGATGAATATAAAGTCGGCGTTCCTTCAGGCTGCGAGGGCAAGATCTATATCAGATCCACGCTGGTCCTCAAGAACGGCAAATACGAAGTCAAGATCGACCGCGACGCCTTCGTCTCTGACATCAAGAGCTTCGC
>AUXO014684043.1_pt1 | contig 10894 bp, 9 predicted proteins | sample 768731 | NCBI WGS metagenome assembly AUXO01 (sample SAMN02715735, study PRJNA202380) | gut metagenome | biome: sheep rumen | host: Ovis aries | place: New Zealand: Palmerston North
TTTTTGTTTGTTTGCAATTTTTTGCCCGTATGTTTGCAACAATTCAGACACTTTCAAATAATCAGAACGTTCAACAAAATCGTTGTTCACTGTCACGCCATCCATATTTTGACCCTTGGCGGCATTTGGAATTGCCACAGAATTATACATTTTCATCGATTGCACATTATTCACATGGTCCGCAAAGAACGCAATTGCAACCATAATTTTGTCATCTGGGTTTATTGTCCACACAATACGCCGATTGTCATTGTTTTCAATGTGTTGTGATGCCGCACATCCAGATTTTACTTCTGTATTAGGAATAATTTTTTTTGTGTTATTTTTATCAAAGTATTGCAAAGGTGTATGTGGTGTCAGTGTTGCATAATTTATATTCACTTTATCTATCCGTTCCAACACAGAATACAACAAATTCAAATTGTCGCCACACGCGTTGCAGATACTTTTCCAAATTTGTTTTGGAATATACTTTTCAATTTTAATTGTCTGTTTGACTTTTTTAACTTTTACTTCTGTTTTCTGTGCTTTTGTTTCCGTTGGTTGTGGGGTGACCTTGGATGGTTCACGAACCGTATTAGTTTTGTGCAATTGCAACATTGTTTGCTTTAATAAATCCACAGAATCCACATGCACACACGCAACCGATTGCCCATCGCATGTTTTTGTGCATGATTTAATTTGGTTGTTCGTTTTTATCGCATGTCGCACTAATCTTTCTATGTCTGTATCAATTTCGTTAAATTGTGCATCCGCACGACACAGTTCAACGATTTCCTTACGACTCAGCCATTGTTCGGTTTTGGTTGTGGTATTTGTTTGTTGTGGGCCAACAACGGGTGCGGCAACCGGTTTTACAGCGTGTTTTTGTTCAATTTGATTCAGTGCCGATGTCAAAATATTTTGCAAAGACAATGCGTGTTTCGAATCCCAAATTTCAATATTTGGATTTTTATTTTGAAATTGTCTGAACTCACTCAACATCGACACGTCTTTTGCAACGGCATTCAATACAGAACGCGACAAACGTATTTCACACACAGATTTTGGAAATTTAATATTCAATAAATCTGCAAATTTTTTGACCGTTCCGGAAAAATCAATATGTGTTGTACCAGTTGGGATTTTATCAAGCCCCAGTAATTTGATATCTGTATTTGAACAATCAATAGATCCGTTTATTCGTTTTGGGAAAACGATTTTTGCACGTGCGCCTGAACAAACAAAATCAGAATTTATCTCTATATTTGAAAAATCAAAAGGCATTTTTGTTTTTGACACATCGATATAATTCATAAATTTATAATATTTATTTGAATCCAGTTTGAAAAAATCTGTATGCGCACCATTATCCAAAATAACGGCCATTGATGGTGGTGTTGTTGCCTTTAATTTTCCGATGTTTCCATTAAATTGATTGATTTTATATGACATCCCTGTGTCATCAAATATGACAGATGCGATGATATGTTGAATCAATTTTCTTTTTTCTGATTCAGATTTTGCAAGTTCAACTTTTTTGATTAGCAAGAACAAATACTCTTTGAAAATATCTTCCGCTTTTTGTTGTTCTTTGGTCATTTCTTGGTTTCTGATATTGTCAGATGCCCACGAATATAAAAAGTTCACATAATCACGAATATTGTCGGTTGTATCAAACGAGTGTTCTGTAAATTTGATTAAATATTGTCTTGTTTCCCAAAAAAATTTCGAAGTTTTCGGGTCAGATTTTACCGCTCTAATTTTTTGGCTATCGTTTATCATATCCATAAAAAATTGAGTCGCCACATCATCTTGTAAAATATCTTCTGGGGTGATTGGTTTGTTTATAAATTCATTAAATTCATTAAATCTGACGACAAAATTATATCCTTTGGACACTTCGTCTGGGTCGTATGCCGGTGAATTTACCGGTGCAACGGCGATAGCATTCACATGGTCTAATAACCACGCGGCGGCTTTCGGACTGATGCTGTCGGGAAAACGCAATCTGGCAATAGTGTCATCCGGGTTAAATTTTTCCTGGGACGGTGTTTTGTGTACGACAAACTTCGGTGCCGCCAGCAACTGTCCTTCTTGACGGGCGATAGTAATGTTTTTACCGCCTGTATCGGCGCCATGGGCATTATCTTTCAAAAAATCAAATATTTCCGACATTTTGTCCCCCAGTTATTGTTTTGATAAATTATATACAATATATAATACAAAAATGCGCTTTTGTCAATATTAAAATAGGTGTGTGCAAAAACATAACAATTTTAACAACCGTTAAAGCATTTTATTGCATTTTGACTCATTTTATGATATAATACACGCATATTCAGCCGACATTTTGTCGGCTGTTTTTTTACTTTTGCCCCGGCCATGTGCCGGGATTTTTTATAAAATCGTGGCTTTGCATCGGCAAAGTCAGACAACAAAAAAAGGATAAAATATGCAAAAAGTATCATACATGGGAAACGGTGAAACGACCGAATTTTACTTTAATTTTCCATATTTCGAAACCGGCAATATAGTTGTGACGATGAACAATGGCCCGGCACCGACATATAACATCATCGGCAGCTCAGGGGGCGAAAATGCGGATTTTCCGTTCATTGGTGGCCGTGTTGTATTTGCCGTTGCGCCGCGCGCCACCGACAGTATTACTATTTCGCGGCAATTACCGATGACGCGCATTGCGGACTATCAGCCGTTTGCGCACATCGAGCCGACGACATTAAACCAAGACCTGAATTATTTGATGGAGGTCATCAAAGATAAACAAGACGAATTGAACGATTTAAGCGCGCAATATGCCGACATCGCCGACAAAGAATCGACGGCGACACTGTTGGCGCGGATTTCGGCAATTCATGACGAGATTGTTGCGATAGACGCGAAAATCACCGCCCTGGGCGACATATCAACCCTGCGCACGGATGTGACAGATTTACAAACTATAACAAATAATTTAATCAACAATCCTAAATATACAACACCAAATTTATCTCAGGGGACCGCATTAAACGATGGCGATACATTGCCGTGTGATGCCTTTGTATATTGGATTGGATCTGGTATGGGCAATTGGAAAAATATTGGTATAACAGTAAACGGAACATCAACGTTTGGAATTGCATCGTTATATGCCGTACAAATGGGTATAACATTACCCAAAGGTTCGGTAATCACAAAAACAGAAGGAACAACATCTGTAAAATATTATCCATTAAATTAAAAAAGCAAAGCATTTTGCTTTGCTTTTTTTAATTGTTGTCATTTTTTAAATCATGAAAAAAATCAGAAATTTTATTTTCTAAAACTTTCATAATATTTTTTAATAAATATTTTACAGAATCATAATTAGATTCTATTTCGGTTATCAAGCTTTTCGTTTTTTCTATAAAATTTTCATCTCGAACAAAAACCGCATAATTATCAAGTCCAATTTTTTCTAACAAACCTAAATGCTTTGGATGATTTATAATAGAAATCACAGGGACATTCATGCCAATTGGGCAAATCTGGGCATGTCCACGCATAGCCAATACGAATTTAGCATACTTGTAATATCCCAGGCCTTCAGAAACACAATCTTTACGAATGAAACGAAACCAATCCCAGGAAAAAACTTTATTAGATTCACATCTTTTTACAATTTCATCTGACAACCATATATCTGGATAACAATGTGGAGCAAGAACAACAGTATATTGTTTATCAACCAAAAATTTACAAATTATTATAATGTTATTTATAAAATTTTCATCAACGTTTCGTAATTCTGGTGCATCATTTGCCAATTGTAAAATTACATAATTACCATTGATATTTGGTTTTGGATGATTCGCATCAACAAAGAAACCAGGATCTGGAACTTCTGGCAAATTTAACCCGAATTTTTGTAAACGATTAACACTGCCATCATTACGAATAGAAAAACTTATAGATTTTTTCTGTAATAATTTAATATTTTCTATTGCGCCTGGGGCTAAATCGATATTATTAAAATTATTATACCCCAGACCAAAAAACATCATTGGAATTTTAACATATTTTATATCGTTATCAGCCATATTAAACAGCCAAAAAGGTCTGGCGTCTGTGTGTATCAATCCGCCGCCACCAACAAGAAACAAATCATATGTATCATTTATTTTTTGTATTGTTGTTCTATCAAATATCGTTGAATGAACATCTATATCTTCAAATCTGGCGTTGTTAGCAAAATATTTTATAAAAATATTTTTCACACCATAAGCCAATGCATTATCACCAAAATTAAAATTTTGTGCATACGCATGACATATTTTAAACCCAAAATTCCCCCAAACGGTATTTTTTATATCAAGTTTATATTTTTGTAATTCGTGTATGTAAACTTCATGCGATTTATTTTTATCAAAATGCGCCCTGATTTTGTGTCTCCACGATTGAGACGGCACAAAACAACATAATAATCTAACAAGAAATTTTTTCATATTTTTATCTCCACCATTTTTGAATTTTTTGCAACAAACGCACACGTTTGCGTGAACGGACCGTTAAATCCAGAACAGGTATTTGTGCAATAAATGCAACAAATAAATACCACATCAATTTATATCTGTTTTTCAAATGCAAACTGTGTAAAAATGTTTTATGTGTTTTTAATGTTTGCGATTGTTGTTCAGTTTCTTTTTTTACCGGTTTGTTTTCCATTCTTGATATAACAATCAATTCTGGATGATTGTTTTTTACATTTAATAATTTTATCCCTAAGAATTTCTCAAGTGATGCAAAGCGAACCTCCCAACGACCATTTTGTTCAATGGCATTATTTAATTCGGCAACGCATTTTTTACGTAATTTTTCATCTTTTAATAATTTAATTGCTTTTTGACGCATATCGAATCTGTCTTTATAAATAATCGCATCTAAAACATCTGGCGACAAATATTTATCGAACAACTCATGCCAATCTGGCTTACTTTCCATTAATAAACATGCATTTGATGCCATAATATCCATCACGCGCCATGAAAATGAAGATTTTGCCAACGGGTGTGAAAAATTAACCGATATTTTTGAAGTGTTATATACCCACTGATTGTCCTCCAAAGTTACTTTTGGTGTTGAATCAAAACATTTTGCTATTTCAAAATCGTAATATGCAATTCTGGACCAATATCTTAATCCATAAAAAGTAAAACCTAAATCCGTTAATTGTTGCATATAACGTAATCTGTCTTGCCCTGCATATACCCAACGAACAATTTCATGCAATCTTTCAACGTTTGTTGTATGTTTGCATATCTTTTTTGCTTCATCCAATGTTAAAAAATAATTTTTTTCAAAAGCATTGTATAATTTTATGGCATCTGATGCATAAAAATCTTCGTCCAAAGGTACTTCCAATGGATAAAAATTTGAACCAATAAAAGATATGTTCTTATTTTGTTTTAATTTTTCATTTTTTACAACCGTGGCTGGCGGAAAATACAAATAATTTTTATTTGTTAATTTTACATTTAACCAATCTTGATACATTTTTTTTGAATACGATTGCAGGCCTAAAAACACAAAACGATTAAAATATTTTTCAATCATTTCTTTGTTCCAAAAAGCAACCGATGGGGCGTCTGCATCAATCGCACAAATTTTACATTTTTCGCCCAATATCTCATAACAATTTTGTGGCAAACAATTATTAAAATTCATCACAAATTCAGGGTTAAAATTATGAATCTGGGTCAATAATTTATTATCATTTATTTGTGATTTGCCACCCCATTTTGTAATAGTTATTCCCGGATTATTAATATTCATGCGAAAAATATCATTGCCATTTTTATGCAAAACATCTGTGATGGCATCATACATTGCCTCGCCATAATCAGAAAAATATGATATTAAAATACGTGCCATTTTTATTCCTTTATTATTTCTTTGTTATGAAATCCGTTTTCGTGAAACACAAATTTTATTCCCGCCATTTTTGCCGCATCTGCATCACTGGTGGTATCGCCAATCATTAAAATTGCATTTTGTGATTTTAATATTTCTGCCTTGGATGTTGTTGCGGTTTTCCCGGGCTTTACAATAAATATTTCTTTGAAATATTTACGTAAATCAAATTTATCAATTTGCTTATTTAAACCGTCTATGTTTGCGCGCGCGGTTATTAAAATTAACTCGTTGTTTTTTGAGTATTTATTCAACAAAAAAATCGCATCATCGTACAATATGTCTTTTGACAAATATTCATAAGATTCAATATGTTCAACCCATTGTTTTTGTATTTTATTTGCGGTATCTTCATCAACCCCCATGGACTTCAGATAATCTATATTATTTTTGCCAAAACTTTTGAATTCTATTAAATCATCTAAATTCAAATTTATGCCAAATTCATTCAAAACATCTCGCATAACAACAACATGGCGATTACGGCTGTCCAATAAAGTTCCATCAAAATCAAAAGCAACAGTGGTTTTCATAATTTATTTTGTCCTGAATGTTATGATGTCGGTATATGCGCGCATGATAAATGTTTCGTGGATGTTTTGTGGAACATGTTTTGATATTTCCGTACCAGATTTACACAACATAATATTTGCCAACGCAGAAACCTCGTCCCAACCCGCAGCACAAGCCATTGACATACCGCCGGCGGTTCGTAAATTCACATCAGTAATAACGTATTCCCCAGATGAATTTTTCATAAACTGCAAATTAAATATATAAGGGGCATGCAATACACTTGTAAATTTTCGTCCAATATCAGCAAGTTTTTCGTCGTTAAAAATACGACCTTTGACACAAACACCGGATTTTGCCGCAATTCTTTCCCGACAAACGCAAGAAAATATATTCCCATAATGAAAACATTCCATGGTTATTTCGGGTTCAAAGCATTTTTCCTGGATAACATAGTTTTCTGTATTGCGTCCCATAATATCACGGCCCGAATAAACCGTCGCCCCGATAGATCCAACACCATTTATTGGTTTTACCATATATTCTGTATCCGGGTTTATATCCGTTTTTGCATAATTGTTTGGAACCGGCAGTCCATGCTGTTTTAAAAAATCAGCCATTTTAATTTTATTGTCGTATATCGGCAAGGTATCTATACTGGTTCCAAATGATGTTACGCCCAGTTTTTGTAAATCTTTATTTTCTGGATAAAACATTTTTTGATCTGCATCAAAACTGGGGATTAAAAATTCAACATGTTCCGCCCGGCATATTTCAATAATTTTTTCATAATACCCGGGGGCATTATTATATGGAACCTGATAAAAAACATCCAAATAATTGCATGTTGGAATCAAATGTTTTTCATTGATATCGGCACCAATTATTTTAAATTTGGCCGGAAATTTTTCTTTTAATGTTTTGGCAATATGATAGCACGCATTAGTTCCCGCCGATAAAAGTAATATATTTATCATATTAAAAACCCTTATTTTTTATATGAAACTTTAATTTTATAAAACCAAATAATTTTATTGTCACAATATCGTCATAGCGATTCCGATGATATATAAAACGATGAATAAAATGACGACGACGTTCGCGATGATACACATGTTTAACATCTGGCATCATGCCGTCAAAATGTGCGTGTTTCAACAGCCCCCATTCATATACGGCGGTTTTATCGGACATTTTCTGCATTTTTATGGTATTTGTCACCGTATTTGCACCATGCCAACGATATGAAAATAAAACACGATTGATATATTTTATTTTTGCATATTTAGATACCTGCAACATAAACCACCAATCTTCCAATGGTGCATCCGTGGTAAAAGGGCCGGTTTTTTCCAAAATATCGCGACGAATTAAATAACCATTTGGAATATAATTTCCATGGAACAATGTTGAATATGTGCCAAATTCGTCAGAATTAAAATCTATATTTGGGTTGTGTGCGCGTAAAAACGCACCAAATGTTTTATATTTTGCCTGACGTGCAGAATAAACATTGTTACGATTTTCGTCCCAGTAAACACGTTGCCCATCGCCATCAATAATGTCATTATCGCCAACCGCCAGTGCATAATCCGGATGCGATTCCAAAAAAGCAACCAACGTGTCTATTGCCTCTGGTTTTGAAACATCGTCAGATGCCATTTGAAAAATATATTTGCCGTGCACCAAAGAATATAATTTATTTATTGTTTTACATATGCCTTCGTTTTGTTTCGTTTGAAAAATAACATTTACAAAACGTTTTTTGCACATTGATTCTAAATCTTGCATTTTCTTAAATGTAGAATCAGACGACCCATCATCAATAATAATCAATTCTATGTTTTTATATGTTTGATTTACAATCGATTTTATGCAATCGGCAATATATTTTTCGTGATTATATGCCGGCACACATACAGAAACCAAAGGCAAATTATTTACAGTCATTTATAACCTCTGTTATCTTTCTTACTTCGTCATCGGTCATTACCGGCGATATTGGCAACGATAAACACGTACGATGTATTTCTTCTGTGACCGGGAATGATTGATTATTCCATTCATCATACGCACCCTGTTTATGTGGCGGTGTTGGATAGTGAATATTTGTTTGAATTCCATTGTCGTTTAAATATTTGCATACCCCATCACGGTTTTCACACCGCACAACAAAAACATGCCACACATGTGCATTTTCATCATATGTTTTTGGCAGAATAATTTTTGGATTTTTGATGTTTTCACGATAATATTTCGCGATTTCACGACGACGGGCATTATCGGCATCTAAATATGGCAATTTAACATCTAATAAAGCCGCCTGGATTTCATCCATACGCGAATTTATGCCTTTATAAATATGATGGTATTTGCGATCAGAGCCATAGTTGGCAATTGCATGAATTTTGTTAAATAATTCTGTATCATTTGTCACGACGCCGCCCGCATCACCCAACGCCCCCAGATTTTTACCCGGATAAAAAGAAAAAGCCGCGGCATCACCCAAATTTCCAACACGCCGTCCGTCATACATTGCGCCGTGGGCCTGGGCCGCATCTTCAATTACCTTTAATTTATATTTTTTTGCGATTTCCCATATTTTTTGCATTTGAACGGCCTGGCCATACAGATGCACCACTATTATTGCCTTGGTTCTTGATGTGATTTTTTCTTCTATCTTTTCCGGATCAATGTTGTATGTATTTATGTCTGGCTCGACTAAAACAGGTGTGCAACCATTTTCAGAAATAGCCAAGATTGTTGCTATATACGTGTTTGCAGGAACAATTATTTCATCGCCCGGGCCAAACCCAAAACCACGAATAATTAAATTTATCGCATCCAGTCCATTTGCCACACCAATTGCATGGCGTACACCACAAAATTTTGCAAAATTCGATGCAAAAACATCATTCCACTTTCCAGATAAATACCATCCAGAATCTAAAACATCCCGGATTCGTGCATCCATTTCGTTACGAAAACGATTATTGATTTTTTCTAAATCTAAAAATTTAATCATTTTTTTCCCGTTTTTTTATTTGTGAAGACATAAGAGCAGAATGTTTTTTTGTTTCGTTCAAAAACATTTGGTAATCGCGAATATAATCAGATTCGTCATAATATTCAGATGCCAAAACCATCAAAACACAATCAGACGAAAAATTTGTAAACTCACGCCAGATGTTATGTTTTATATACAATCCCTGGGATGGATTATCCAAACGAACCGTTTCACGTGTATTGCCGTCATCCAGTATAAAATCGCACGAGCCCGATGTACAAACGATGACTTGCTCTAACTTTTTATGCGCATGCTTGCCACGTATTACATTTTTATCAGTGCCCCAAATATAATAAACACGTTTTATATCAAACGGAAAACCAGAGTTTTTTTCTAAAACAACCAATTTTCCTTGATGGTCACCGCGAACAGTAAAATCCAGTAAATTATACAGCATATCTGTCCCCTAAATTACATTATTTGCAACTAAACATCTTTTGACCGCCGGGGCGGTTAAATTCAAATCGTGCGCAATGCGATACATACTGACCCCTGCGCGATGCATTGATACAATCCGTGGTGCAAAATTGTCCCAAACATGTGTCTTGTTTTTGGTGCCAATGTGTCGCCCCGATTGGCGCCCCATCGCAATACGACGATTTGCCGCATCCAGATTTTTATCAGAAATAAAACTGAACCGGATGTCTTCGTACAATCCAAACGCGCGTGCCAACTGTTCAAAATCAAATCCGTCGTCGGCGCAAAAATCACTGAGTGTGGAATAAAAATGGATTTTATTTTCCAATAAATACCGGATAGCGCGTTTTAGTTGTGGTCGTGTTTTGCCAACACAATACCATGCATAAAATATTACACTGTCGCCGGGGCGCACGGTCGCAAAATCGGGCGCATCATCGTATGACAAGTATTTATCGATTTTTAATCCAATTTTTTTTGCAAATGCGGCAATGGCCCGCCGCTGAGTAGGCGCGTTGGTTCGATGTCCCAAAAAAATCATCCCATAAATCATACTTGGGAATATAAAACAAACCAACGTTTGTGTTGCAAAATCCAAATAACATCACACCAATACCGCCTGTGGCACAAAAACCCCGGAAATCCAATAATATTCCCCAGGTCAATTTAACAGTGTTATATGATAAAATTATGTTGATTTAATCGTTGGTTTTTGAACTATATTGGCACACGATCTCGGCAAAATAAAAACCGCCAAAATCGGCGGTTTTTATAAGAAAGCAGGGCGCACAACCAAAATAAAAAAAGGGTGGCACACCACCCAAATTTACAAAAAGAAAGGGTGGCCTGCCACCCGAAGCCCCCCAGGGCGAAATGTGGCCTGCCACCCGAAGCCCATAGGGCGAATAATGGTGCCAGTTGTCGGACTTGAACCAACGACCCTCTGATTACAAATCAGATGCTCTACCA
>AUXO017695338.1_pt1 | contig 10894 bp, 8 predicted proteins | sample 768731 | NCBI WGS metagenome assembly AUXO01 (sample SAMN02715735, study PRJNA202380) | gut metagenome | biome: sheep rumen | host: Ovis aries | place: New Zealand: Palmerston North
GCAATAATTATGATAGAAGTGAAAAACACTTCTTTCATACCATTGCAAATGATAAGCATCAAATAGGGCGATGCACACCATAACACAACTATTAGTTTAGAGGCACCCTCATCCTTACAAAGCTGTTTACACAGTTGATAGAAACAAGAAGAGGAAACATAGAGGAACAAGAAGTTCAGCAGGATGGCGCCATAGACAATAAAGTCCTTGTCGGGATAAATTTGGAAAAAGAAATAAATTATAGAAAAATAACCCAAATCATCCACATTAAATGACTGTGAGAGAATAGCGCGGACAAAATCATGATAGGGTCTTTCACTGTATCTCAAGCCATAATTCAAATATTTATAACCGTCCTTGGTGAGTCCCAAAATGTCGACATCCACATAGTTATAGTTCATCTTGATGAGCAAAATCATTGCAAACATCACCAGCACCGATATTCGGAGCAATGATTTTATCTTGATGTCGGTTAAAGACAAGAATATAAGCAGGAAATACTCGATTGTACCAAAGAGCCTGATGTTTTCCATATAAGGCTCAACTGTGTCTTTATATCCAATGAGAGCATAAATATAGGTTACTGCGAGCAACACAACAAGTGTTACTACCATAAAGAAACCAGCGTAACGCTTGTCGAAATCGGGTTGCCCGTACAAATAACGCCTATATTTTTTCGCTTTAGTAGCCAAAATCTATTATTGATTAATTATTCTGTGATTTATAGTATTGGTTTGACATTCTCACAACAAGCTTTCGTTGCAACCATATTAACGGATACAGCTTGCAGTTATAAAGCAGCAGAGCCGACTTGTAGTGTAGAGGGAGGTTTGCCTGATGCATAAACACTCCCATCTTGAAAGGCTCTAGACTCTTAAGTTCATTATTGTACTCATTTATTGAAACATGGTTAATCAACATGCCCGCTATCGCATTCTTCAATTGCACAATGCCCATTGCAATTCTCTCGTTCAAAGGCTTGTCGGCAAAGAATTTATCAACCAGTTTAGCTAGAGCAATTGCAGAAACCACCTCGGTTCGTTTTCTGGTTTTATGGGTCATCGAGTTGCGATTATCTCTATTATAGAAATATAAGTCTTCATCGACAGCAATAATCTTCTTGCAATAATATAGTGCTCTAAACACTACAGACTTATCGTCATACATGTTAATACTATCAAAAAAGTGAATATCCTTCTCAATAAAAATTGTGCGTCTAAAAAGTTTATTACACAAGCTTGCATGAACTGTGCCAGCTAATACACTTGCCACATAATCAGAAGGATTATTACATTCGACTTGATTTATAGTGAACTTAGCCAAAGTTTTGTTAGTTGTTGCAATATTGCAAATAGCTACGTCAGCATCATTATCGATTACAGCCTTGACTAAATGCTCAATGAAAAACGGAGAAACTGTATCATCACTATCTACATGAATAATATAATCCCCATGAGCCGCCATCATTCCTGTCTCTCGCGCCATTGCACTACCACGGTTATTATCGTGGTGAATAATTCTTACTTGGTTACGTCTTTGAGGATAATCATTGATAATTCTTTCAAGAATATGAATACTGTTATCACCGCCAACATCGTTGACAAAGATATATTCGATATCTCTATATGTTTGTTCAAAAAGAGATTTGGCACAAGCTTCAATATAATCTTGTGACTTATATATAGGTGTTATAATAGAAACTAACATATAGTTTTAAAAATTCGGTGCAAAAAAGAAATGGTACAAGAATGGTAAAGTCACATCTTTGGGTATGAATACCGCTTTATATACACTTCCGATATAATGAGTATAGAACAACAAGAAGAATGCCGTTGCAAATATAATCTTCTTGGTCTTAATAAGATAAACCATAAGGTAGGCAGCCATAATGAGATAGAAAATCACAAAATAGTCGAGCGGCCTCAACAGGAAATGCGAGGTGTTCATGAGCAAATTGCTCAAGCACATACCCACATAGGCAAGGATAAAAAATAACGGCAACAGTTTGTCGGTCTTGAAATACTCCTTGAGTTGGGGGTAGAACCAAATTATGAACACATTGCTAAGCAAGATTGAGATGCGGCTCGGTCCCCACCTCATGACACGGAATGTGCCGGCGACATTGGGGTCGTTGAGGTTGCCATAGTTATCATAGCCAGTGATGTTGAGGAACCACTGATAATTGGAGAACCAATGCAACCAGAAAGGTTTTACCCCTATCAACACAAAAACGGCAAGCACAGCCAGCAGCCACCACTTCTTGGCATTTATCTCATCGACCATGACAAAAGTGAGCAGATAGACAGGCAGCAGCAACAGCGCCGACTTGTGGATGAATGCCGAGGCAATGACGATTGCGGCATAGAGCAAGAACTTGCGGTCGCGGATGAGCGAAACAAGTGCCACAAAGAGGCACACTACCACACTTTGACGCATGGAATTCATCCACACAAGGAAATAGGTGCCCCACATTATTCCTAGTCCCACCCAGCACAGCAAGTGCTTGTGGCGGCGCAGGCCGAAGTAGAGGAACCCAATCTGCAACATAGCCCAGAAAGCGAAGTAGAAGAAATAGTGGGCGTTGCAAAAAGCAAAAAGCTGAGAAATCCACTCGAAACCATATTCAAAATTGTCGCGACTGAACTCCCCAGTTTTCAACATGTGCTGGTACTGGTCGAGATACATTGCATGGTCATAACCGGTGTGATAACGCGCACCGGCTACGCACGCAAAAAGCAGTATCGACGTCACAATCTCCCAGCTGAAGAAAGGCAAGGGGTCGCCCCCTTTCAACAACTGGCGTTGTTCACGCCGATTAACGTGCCATCCCAGGAAGAAGAGCAACGCACCGCTTATTGTATATACCAGCAGGCTTAGTAACATCTACTTCCTAAAGATGCCGCAAAAGTCGAGAATCACCTTGTCGTCGGTCCACTGCAATGACTTGAACTCCTTGTGCGCAGTTAAGAACACAACGATATCGGCACGATCGTAAGCCTCTTGATAAGGTGTGAGCTTGAACACATTGTGCTCGGCAATGTTTGGTTCAACGACCAGGATGTCGGCATTGTTCTTGCTCTGTAACACCTCGGTAGTGATGCGCTTTGCCGGCGACTCGCGCAGGTCGTCGATGTTGGGCTTGAAAGCAAGTCCCATCATTGCCACCACCGGCTTGCGCTTGTTGTCAAGTTCAAACTTGAGCATAGCGTTCTTCACGCGCTCGGCACACCACTGGGCTTTATAGTTGTTAATCTCTCGCGCTTCGGCAATAATCTTTGCCTCGCCCGGGAAGGCTGCTGTGATAAAGTAGGGGTCAACAGCGATGCAGTGCCCTCCTACCCCACATCCAGGTTGCAGGATGTTGACGCGCGGGTGCTTGTTGGCAAGTTCAATCAAGTCCCACACGTTGATACCGGCTTTCTCACAAATCAAGGAGAGCTCATTGGCAAAAGCGATTTGTACGTCGCGACTTGAGTTCTCGGTGAGCTTGCACAGCTCGGCAGTGCGTGCGTTGGTGCGGTGCAGCTGCCCTTTAACGAATTGCGAGTAAAACTCAATGGCATGAGAGGTTGATTCCTCGTCGATACCACCTATCACGCGGTCGTTGTGCACCAACTCATATATCACGTTGCCGGGCAACACACGCTCAGGGCAATAGGCGATGTGAATCTTGCCTTTAAGTTCAGGCCGCTCATTATAGATAAGGCTGGCCATGAGCTCTGTTGTCCCAACAGGCGAGGTGGACTCAATCACAAAGAGGTTGCCAGGCCGCAGCAAAGGCAAAACCATGCGCGTGGCACTCTCCACATAGGAGATGTCGGGCTCATGATTGCCCTTGAAAGGAGTGGGCACTACAATGAAGAAGGCATCGCTCTCAACCGGTGCGGTAGTGGCTCTAAACTTTCCTGACTCAAGCACCTCCTGTAGCAGCTGCTCCATCCCGGGCTCAACAATGTGCAGATGCCCGGCATTGGTTTGGTCAACAACCTTTGAGTTGATGTCAACTCCCGTGATGTCGATTCCACTTTGTGCGGCTATAATGGCCGTGGGAAGCCCAATATAGCCTAGTCCCATGAAACATGCTTTCATAGTTTTTTTATCAATCATCTTTTCTTTTGTGTTTCTTACTTGGTTTGGCATATCCATAACCGTAGGTATAGCCATATCGTCCATAACCACTGTTCTCCTTGTTGGTACCGTTGAGGATAACCGACATGTTCTTGTAACGTCCGTCGGTGTAATACTTCTCAACCTCGGACAGCATAGAGCGCTCCATCACGCCCGAGCGGATGATGTAGACAGTCATGTCGCAGAACTTGTTGATAATCGAAGCGTCGGCAACAATCTCCACTGGCGGACAGTCGATAATCACTAGGTCGTAAAGCTCACGCAAAGTCTTGATCAGCTCCTCAAAGCGATGAGAGAAGAGCAACTCGGTGGGGTTGGGAGGAATTGTACCAACGGGCAAGAAATCAAGATTGGGTGATATTTTACCTTTAACGATCAAGCGGTCGAGGTCGTCGGCACGCTCGCTAAGATAATCGGCGACACCCTGTGGAGGAGAATCCACGAGAGAGGACGACGAAGCCTTGCGCAAGTCAAGGTCGATGATAATCACATGCTTACCCTTGATAGCAAAACTGGTGGCAAGGTTGGCCGAAACGAATGTCTTACCCGAACCGGGATTGGTTGATGTGAACATTATAACCTTGTTCTTGCCGTCACGACCTGAGATAAACTCAAGGTTGGTGCGAACAACACGGAACGCCTCGTTAATAACATTGCGTCCTTGCTCACTGACAACAATTTCTCGCACTTCCTTGTGATTATTGAATATTGAGAATAGGCCTCGCCATTTCTTGTAGGATAGCGGAATCTCACCAATAAACGGAATGGTGAGTACATCAAGATCGCTACGACCTCGCACAGTAGTGCGCATGCTATTGATGAGGAACAACAGCGCAATGGGAATCAATATTGCCATCACCATCGCAATAATGAGCACATTCATTTTCACCGGCTTGGTTGGGCGACTCTTGCCCATAGGCTTAGCCAGCATGCGCGAGTTGAGAGTGGTGAAAGCCTTGGACAGCTGATTCTCTTCTTTCTTTTGCAACAGGAACATATATTGCTGCTCCATAACCTTTTGGTTACGGGTAACACCAAGCAAGTTCTTCTCTAGAGCGGGATTAGAGGTCAGCTTGTTCTCGGTGCGCTGTGCGCTACCCTGCAATGAGCTTATCTGTCCATCGAGAGTGACAATCACATTATCAAGAGCCGCACCAATAGCCTGACGCATGGCGCTTATCTCCTTGTCGAGATCCTGGACATAGGGGTTGGCGGCACTACTGTTGGCAACAAGGTTATTTCGCTGAATCACTTTCTCATTGTAGGCAAGAATCTGTTGCGACACCATTGAGTTATCAATACCCGAGTTGGCCGGCAACACTTTAGTACCATCACCTCCCAACTGGCTCTTGATGTATTTAGCCATGTGCAACTGGTTCTTAAGGTTGAGTAACTCACTGCTGGTTACCTCGGCCTTGTTCAAGTAGATTTGCGATGCAGCTTGAACATCGGGAATCTGGTGCTCACTCTTGTAGTTGGAGATATTGGCATCCACATCGCCAAGCTGACCTTCGATTTTGGTGAGCTCGCCTTCAATAAACTCGATTGTCTTAGTGGCCTGCTCGTTGTTTTGACTGACGTATTTCTCGTTATACACCTGATATAGTGTATTAAGAACGTCTTCGGCTCGCTCAATCGACGGGTCGTTGTAGGTGACATCGACAACGGTAGACTTATCGTCGTTAAGGTCAACCTTTATCGCACCGGCATAGGACAGAGTGGCGGCATCGATGCTGTTGCGATAGACGTTGATGACTTGATCGTGCTGCCCCATGTAATACTCACTGGGTGTGATAACAACCTTGCCAATGGGTGTGTTGGTAAACGCGTCAAGACTTGACTTTACAACTTTGGTGACAGCATTGTTGTCAAATTTCTCATCGCTGCTCCAGAAGTTGGTCAACTCCACACCACCATCTTTCAGGAGTGTTACCGAAAGTCGTGCCCTCAAGTCGGGGTCGGCATCGGGCAGTTTCACCTGAATGGGAAGGTCCTTGCCATAGAGAGTCTTGTCATAGAAAGGCCCCTTGATGCTATAGTTCATCTCAAGATTCAGCTTGTTAACCACATCAACCACATATTCGGGCGAATTGATGGTTAACATCTCGTTGTGAATATTGGCACGCATCAAGCCAGGTCCATAGGTAGAGAAAGCGCTAAACTCACTGGCTAGAGTGTTGTTGTCCATGTCCTTAATCAGGACCGACATCTTGCGAGTATAGGTAGGTGGAGTTACCAGCAAATAAAGGATAGCCAGCCCCAAGCAAATGATCATTGAAATCAAGAACCAGTACCACTTCCTGATAATGAGCGATATGAGCTCTTGAAAGCTGAATCCTCCGCTTTCATTATTCTCCGAGCCGCTATTGTACTCGCTTATTTTACTTTTATTTAAGTTTAAATTATTCTCGTCCATTGTTTCACTTATTATTTAAAGATAAGCACCGAAACCGATGTTAAAAGAGATGCGAGCGAAATCCACAGAGTTGGTTGCAAGAACGCATTACCTGCCGCTGTAGACTCGCGTGCCTTCTTCTCATTGGGCTCAACATATACCATGTCGCCTTGCTTGAGGTAATAGACCGGAGAAGAATAAAGGCTCTCAAGGTTGGTCAAGTCAATTCGGTAGGCTTTTTCCATGCCATCTTCTTCACGCATTACAAGCACGTTATCGCGCTTACCGTTGATGGTGAGGTCGCCGGCACGGCTCAACGCGTCGATGAGTGTGGTCTTGTCGTGGTCCATGAGAAAGCGGCCCGGGTCGTTTACCTCACCCAGCACCGAGTAGGTCATGTCGAGGAAATCGACAGTAACAACAGGGTCCTTGAGCAACGAGCGTGAGATGAGTTGTGTCTTGATGTAGTCGGCCACCTCGCGGCGTGTCATTCCCTTGATGTTGAGCTTACCCATTACAGGGAAATCAATCTCGCCAGCTTCGTCCACGGTGTAGCTGGCCACTTGGCTAGTGCTAAGGTTGGCATCACTTTGGGCTGTCCTGTAGCGTCCCACAATATTCAGGTTGAAAAGATAGGCTAAACCTGGATCCTTACTGCCCACGAGAATCGAGAGTTTATCACCAGGTTGAATAGTCACCAGCTTGGGTGGCTGAAGTTGTTGAACCTGTCCCGATTGCACATCCTGGAAATATCCAAGACGGGGCGCCTGACATGAAGTCATGAACAATGCCAGGAAGAAAACTAGATAAATGTGTCTTGATTTCATATTTTTAATTATTGTTTAATTATCGGTTTTTCCTTAACCTTATTGGCAAGCCACATGTTAACGACTATCCACAACAGCAGTGAAGTGCCAATTATGATGTTAAGATTGATATACTTGACTAATGCCAAAGTCCATGTGCAAATTAAAACAAACACAACCAACTCAACAATGAGAGTCATGTGTTGCGACAGTCCTAGTCGCAGTAACTTGTGATGAAAATGATTATCGTCGGCCTTAAATGGATTTTTTCCATTTATCAAGCGATAAAACACCACGCTGAACACGTCATAGAATGGTAACAGCAATGGCGTTATTCCCAATATGAACGAGTTTTTGTACAGCTCTTGACTGTCGACTTCCTCATTCACTATAATCGCAAGCAAAAACAGCACAAGACCAAGCACAGTAGAGCCGGTGTCGCCCATGAACGTCTTGTTCTTTCTTGATTCCTTGCCGAAGACATTGAAATAGAAGAAAGGCAGCAATGCTACAGCCATCAAAACAGCAAACACATAGAACTGATTGCCAGCTGCATGGAGCACTACCGCATAATAGGAAAGCGACAATATCGCTATACCCGACGACAAGCCGTCAATACCGTCGATAAAGTTAAAGGCATTGATGGCAAGCACGAGCAGGAATATAGTGACAAAAAATCCAAAGGCTAATGGGATGTTGTATAATCCCAGAATGCCTTGCAAGCTCCTCAGATATATTCCACAAAAGCATAATAGCAGTCCTACCGCTATTTGATAGCCAAACTTATCCCTGTAACGCAGTCCCTTGATGTCGTCAATCACGCCAAAACCATAGATTATCGCAATGGCACACACCACCACAATGGCATCATGAATGAAAGACTTGTGCACACCAATAATTGCATTGTCGCCTGTCAGTGAAAAATAAAGGACAAAAATAAGAAATGCAATTATTGCGGCTGGAACAAAGGCTATACCCCCCACTCGAGGGATGTTGCCACTATGTATCTTGCGACCGTCTTGGCCATCAAATATTTTTTTGCGATAACATAAATTAACTACTAGGCGTAATAAAATAAATGAAATCGCCAGGCTTAGTAAAGATAAACTAAATAACATAGTTTATATAAAACTCACATGAAATTTCAATGGTATATGATCTTGGGACGTCAAATGACATGCAAAACACTGTCATTCAGCACTTTAAAAGTATATCCCATAAAAAACAATTCAAGCGCATGCATAAATAATCATTCAACATGTGCCTTTTAATCATGCAAAATTACTACTTAGAATTCTATTTTGCAACTTTTTTTCGTTTTAATTACCGCCCTTTCGCATCACTTGCCTACGATTAATAATAGTTTGATATAATATTGCTAAAAATAAAGTCGGTCACAACGCTCAAGTGAAAACCAAGCCAGTTGTTTCAAACATAAAGAAAACCGAGAGCTCATGACAAGTCACAAGCTCTCGGCATCCATTTATGAAAAAATATTACTACTAATCTTGATTGAAATCAATAAGCTCAGCACTTTTTACATCATGCCGCCCATGCCTCCCATGCCTGGATTGGCGGCGGGAACTGGAGCCTCCTCCTTCTTCTCGGCAATGACACACTCGGTAGTGAGGAACATGCCTGCGATAGAGGCTGCATTTTGCAATGCAACACGAGCCACCTTAGCCGGATCAATAACACCGGTCTCAAAGAGGTGCTCATACTGGTCGTTATAAGCATTGTAACCGAAGTCACCCTTGCCCTCGCGAACCTTTTGAACAACAACAGCTCCCTCAAGACCCGCATTGTCAACAATCTGACGCAGAGGTTCTTCAATAGCACGACGAATAATGTGAATACCGGTTGTTTCATCGGCGTTCTCACCTTCCATCTTGTCGAGAATGTCGAGGCAACGGATATAAGCTACACCTCCACCAGGAACGATACCTTCGGCAACAGCTGCACGAGTTGCACTCAACGCGTCATCAACACGGTCTTTCTTCTCTTTCATCTCAACCTCGCTGGGAGCACCGATATAGAGCACTGCCACGCCACCTGCCAACTTGGCAAGACGCTCTTGCAGTTTCTCCTTATCATAGGTCGACTTGGTAGTCTCGATTTGTGCCTTGATTTGTGCAACACGGTCGGCAATAGCCTGCTTGTCGCCAGCACCATTGACAATGACAGTGTTCTCCTTGTTGACAGTAACCTTCTCGGCAGTACCGAGCATGTCGATTGTGGCACCTTCAAGTTTCAACCCCTTCTCCTCGCTGATGACAACGCCACCGGTAAGGGTTGCGATATCCTCAAGCATTTCCTTGCGGCGATCGCCAAATCCAGGAGCCTTAACCGCACACACCTTGAGCGAGCCACGCAGGCGGTTAACAACCAATGCGGCAAGAGCCTCGCTGTCAACATCCTCGCTGATAATAAGCAATGGACGTCCGCTTTGTGCTGTTGCCTCGAGCACAGGAAGCATATCCTTGAGAACCGAAATTTTCTTATCGAAAATCAAGATGTAAGGACGTTCCATCTCGCACTCCATTTTCTCAGTGTTGGTAACAAAGTAAGGAGAAATATAGCCGCGGTCGAACTGCATACCCTCAACCACGTCGACATGGGTATCGGTACCCTTAGCCTCCTCAACGGTGATTACACCATCCTTGTTCACCTTCTTCATTGCCTCGGCAATGAGTTCACCAATCTCCTGGTCGTTGTTGGCACTAACGCGTGCAACATTCTCAATCTTACCAAAGTCGTCGCCTACTTCCTGCGATTGAGCCTTGATTTGCTCAACAACAGCAGCAACGGCCTTGTCGATGCCTCGCTTAACGGCCATGGGGTTAGCACCAGCAGCAACGTTCTTTAAGCCCTCGTTAATAATAGCTTGAGCAAGAACAGTTGCGGTAGTAGTTCCATCACCCGCATCGTCACCGGTCTTTTGAGCAACCTCTTTAACGAGTTGTGCACCAATATTTTGGAACTCGTCTTCAAGCTCCACTTCACGTGCGACACTCACACCATCCTTAGTGATGTGAGGAGCCCCAAATTTCTTGTCAAGAATCACATTGCGACCCTTTGGGCCAAGTGTTACCTTAACGGCATTGCTCAACTGGTCAACGCCTTTTTTCAACTCTTCGCGTGCTTTAATGTCAAATTTTATAATCTTAGCCATGATAAAAACCTCCTTAAATTATTCAACAATTGCCAAAATGTCACTCTGGCGCATCATCAACAGCTTAGCGCCATCAACTTCAATCTCAGTACCGGCATATTTGCCATAGAGAACGGTATCGCCCTCTTTTACTACCATTTCCTCGTCTTTGGTGCCATGACCAACGGCTTTCACGATGCCCTTTAAGGGTTTTTCCTTTGCGCTGTCGGGGATAATGATACCGCCAGCGGTAACTTCTTCGGCTTTTGCTGGTTCAATAAGAACTCTGTCACTTAATGGTTTAATAGTCATTTTATTATTTTTTTAGTGTTAAATAAATTATTTCAATGTTGTGGCTCATGTTAAACGCCACTTTTCAATATGCACATTTTGTGCCAAAACACGCATCACACC
>AUXO018687741.1_pt1 | contig 10893 bp, 12 predicted proteins | sample 768731 | NCBI WGS metagenome assembly AUXO01 (sample SAMN02715735, study PRJNA202380) | gut metagenome | biome: sheep rumen | host: Ovis aries | place: New Zealand: Palmerston North
TTCATCGCCGCTACAAGCATAAAATTTGCCGGATAAGAATACGACCCTTGTAATCTCGATATAGTTATTGACTTTTCTTCAAGTGGCTCACGTAATGTCTCAATTGCTGACTTTGAAAAATGAGGTAGTTCATCCAAGAACAGAACTCCATTTGATGCAAGAGATATCTCTCCAGGTCTTGGATATACTCCACCTCCTATAAGGCTTGTAACCGAGATAGAATGATGTGGGTTTCTAAATGGTCTAACTGATATCAGTCTCTTATCTCTTAATTCTCCTGCAATAGAATATACTTTTGTAATCTCTATTTTTTCCTCAAGACTAAGCCTTGGCATGATTGTAGGAATTCTTTTTGCAATCATAGTTTTTCCAGTTCCTGCAGAGCCAGAGATAATAATATTGTGAAATCCAGCAACAGCAACTTCGCATGCACGTTTCATAAAATCCTGTCCACTAATATCAGAAAAATCCACTTGATATTCATTTTTTTCTTCAACCTCTTCAAAATTTGATCGAGGTAATGCTAAAAATGTCTCTCTGCTCTTAAGCATCTTTATAAGGTCTACAATATTATCTACAGATATAATGTCTATCCCTTTTACTACAAGTGCCTCTTGTTCATTTTCCTTTGGAACCACCACTCCTTTTACACCACATTTTTTAAGTCCTGATACCATAGACAGAATCCCTCTAACGCCTACTATTTCTCCACTTAAATTCAGTTCTCCAATAAAAGCATAATCATCAGTTATATTGCAACTTATGATATTAAGTGATTTAAGAATTGCCACTGCAATTGGCAAATCAAAAGCAGTGCCATCCTTTCTTAGATCTGCTGGCGCAATATTGATTGTAACTTTTTTTGCTGGGATATCTACATTTGAATTTTTAAGAGCAGTACGGACTCGATCAGCCGCCTCTTTTACAGAACTTGTCAGATTTCCTACCATGAGAAAATTAGGTAGGCCATTGCTACTATCTGCTTCAACGTAAGTAAGTATACCATTTATACCTCTTACTGTAGCACATAAAACTTTAGAATACATAATTGGATTTCTGTTAGGGGGAAATCCATTAGCGTTTACTGCATTATTTTAGCATATTTTGAAAGATTTTTCCACAAATATTTAATTGATAAAATGCTCCAAAAAGTATATAATATATAAGTATTTATAAAGAAACCATATGGTTTTGAGGTATTATTATGGAAAAAATCATTTCTCTAAAGGAACTTTTTGAAAATTATAAAGGCTACATTGATAAAGACATATCAGTTAATGGTTGGATACGAACCAATCGCGACTCTAAAACTTTTGGTTTTATAATGCTTAGTGATGGTACAATTTTTGACAATCTACAAATAGTATACGACGAAAGCCTTGATAATTTTAAAGACATAGCTAAACTGAATGTTGGTTGCGCCATTACCATACATGGTACTATTGTATCAACTCCTGATGCAAAGCAAGCTTTCGAGCTTCATGCAAAAAGCGTACAAATAAATGGTCCATGTGATGAGACATACCCTTTACAACCCAAAAAGCATTCTATGGAATTTTTGAGAACTATATCTCATCTTCGTCCACGTACCAATACTTTTCAAGCTATATTCAGAGTTCGTTCACATCTAGCATATGCTATCCATGAATTTTTCCAAAAAAATAATTTCATATATGTGCACACTCCTATAATTACTGGTTCAGACTGTGAAGGTGCTGGAGAGATGTTTCAAGTTACCACATTTGATCTTAAAAATGTACCAAAACTTCCAAATGGCGAAGTGGATTTTTCTAGTGACTTTTTTTCAAAGCCAACAAATCTTACAGTAAGTGGACAATTATATGGAGAGACATTTGCTCAAGCATTTAAGAAAATCTATACATTTGGACCTACATTTAGAGCTGAAAACTCCAATACAACTCGTCACGCAGCGGAGTTTTGGATGATAGAACCTGAGATGGCATTTACTGATTTACAAGGCAATATGGAAGTTGCAGAAAAAATGCTTAAGTATGTCATAAAATATGTACTTGATAACGACAAAAAAGAAATGGAATTTTTTAACAAATTCTTTGATAATGGCTTGATTGAAAGACTGAGTAATGTAGTAAACTCTGATTTTGCAGTAATCACATATACTGATGCTGTAAATGAATTATCAAAACACAATGACAAATTTGAATATAAAGTTGCTTTTGGAGCTGATCTACAGACAGAACATGAACGGTATCTTACTGAAGAAATTTTCAAGAAGCCAGTCTTTGTCATAGATTATCCAAAGGAAATAAAAGCATTTTACATGAAGTTAAACCCTGACAATAGGACTGTAGCAGCAGTTGATTGTCTCGTGCCTGGAATTGGCGAGATAATAGGTGGCTCACAAAGGGAAGACAACTATGAATTACTTCTTAATCGTATGAAAGAACTAAATCTAAACATCTCCGACTATAATTTCTATCTCGACTTAAGAAAATACGGGTCTACAGTTCATTCTGGTTTTGGACTTGGATTTGAAAGGCTCGTAATGTATGTGACTGGAGCACAAAATATACGAGATGTCATCCCTTATCCAAGAACAGTCAATAACTGCGAGTTATAAATATGAAATTTTTGCATACATCAAATATCAATATAGGTATGTTCCCTGACCCAGATAAATTTTGGTCAAGCGACAGAGAAAAAGACATAAAAGACACATTTATAAAAATCATAAAAATGTGTGATGAGATGTCAATTGACTTGCTACTAATATCAGGGAATCTTTTTTATCATCAGCCTACTTTTGAAGAACTAAACTTTGTTAATGATAATTTTAAGAAGATACCAAATACAAACGTAATTATAGTCGCTGGATCAAACGATTATATAAAGTCAAACTCTCCTATTTTAAACTTTAACTTTTCAGAAAACGTATATTATTTTTTAAACAATATACCAGAAACATTTCATATAAAGAATAAAAATATAGCAATCCACGGCTTTTCATACTATTCACCCGAAGAATCATCACCACTTACAAATTCAATAAATATTAATGATAATGACATTATCAATATACTCATGTTCTATGGTGGCGATACAAGGCATGTGCCTTTTGATCTCAATAAACTCGTTGAAAAAAACATATCATATATTGCTCTAGGGCTTAATAATAATTATCAAGAACTAATTGAAAAAAAAGCTTATTATCCAGGAAGCCCAGAGCCACTATCACAAGCAGATGAAGGAGATCATGGTGTAGTAATCGGTGAAATTGACGAAAAAACTAATGCTGTAAAAAGCATTAATTTTGTCAAAACTGCAAAAATATCATACATACCTATACTTGTAAAGGTCAATAGCAAAACAACTGAAGCTGATGTTGCTACACTTGTATCAAAAGAGGCGATTCGCCAGGGCTCTGATAACATATATAAAATCATCATTGAGGGAATGCGAAACCCAGACATTGAATTTAGCGAATATATCTTAAGTAGTAAAATCAAAATTATCTCATTTGATGACAGATCAAAACCAAAATATGATTTTGTAAAACTTTCAAGTGAGCATCCAAAAGATATGATAGGAGCTTTCATAAGAAAGATGACCACGATGAATAAAGAACTGTCAGACATAGAGAAAAAAGCTTTGTACCTTGGCACACAGGCACTTATAAAATCGACCGAAAAGGAACATCTCTAATGATTATAACATCACTCCATATAAATGCATTTGGCAAATTTATAGATAAGACCATAAACTTCACAGATGGTCTTAATGTTATATATGGAGAAAATGAAGCTGGCAAGTCCACAACACATGCTTTTATACGAGCTATGCTTTTTGGTATCAAGAAAAAGAAAGGCAAACTATCTACTGACACATTCCAGAAATATTTTCCATGGGATACTAAAAACAAATATGGTGGCAGCCTTAATCTTATCTACAAAGAAAACACATATAGCATCATTCGCGAGTTCAGTCTTACGAATCCAGTATTTAAAATCATAAATATATCTCAAGATAATAAAGAAATCGAAAATCCAGATCTATTTTTAAATAAAATACTGCATAATATCAATAGCGATACTTTTGATAATACTATAAGTATCGGGCAGTTAAAAAGCGCTCAAGATGTCACTATAATTGATGAATTACACAAAATCATTTCCAATCTCAACACTTCTGGCGATATAGCTATTGACACGCTATATGCGATAAATCTTCTATCACATAAAAAAAAGGAACTACAAGATAATATCAATAAAGATGCTACAATTCAATATAATAAAGAACTTGGCAACATTCGCGCTCTTGAAAAAGAACTTCAAAATCAAAAATATGAAAACAAGCTTCCATCCCTTATATCAAAAAGAAATGCTGAAGCAAAAATTATAAAATCAAATTCAATAGAGCTTGAAGATTTAAAAAAAGAAAGCGCTGAGAAAGCATTGATGCTTAGTAAGTTTGGTTTAAACGATATAAAAGATATTAACTCCTTATCAAACGAAGTCAATAAAATATACTTTGACTATAAGCCAATAATGAAAGAAGCCTCAAAAAAATATGGGCCATTTGTCAATATATTTACCATGTCAATAGGCATCTTAATGATAGTTGTAAGCTCAATGCTCCTTGTAGCCACATACCCTGATATAGCAAGTATTTTAAACCTCCACAATACTAAATATTCTATGAACTTAATTACAAATTTTATCATACAGCTTCCATTTCATCCTATAATATTAATAGGCCTACTTATATGCTTGGGTATGATATTTTTACTTTTCAGTATAATTTTACTCATCAACAATATAAAGTCAAAATCATCATCTGTTGAACTTAAAAATATACTTTCTGATATATTAAATCAACATATAGGCACAGATGAAGTAAATGATGATACTATACAAAAGTTTAAAAAACATATACGAGATATGAAACTCGCAGCGAAAACGCTTGATAGCAATGAAGCAAGGATTATTATTTTAGCCGAAGAAAACAATTTGCTTCTAAAAAAACAAGCTGAATACACTGATGATATAAAGTCACAACAAAAAATACAGTATGATGTAGAACAAAAATACAATGAATTATATAAGCTTCGTATTGATAATGAAAAGACTAAAAAGACACTTCAAAATAATGATTTGATCAACATGGATATAGAAAGCTTAAATCTTGCCATAGAAACTATCAAGTCATTATCAAATGAAATCCAAGTTTCTTTTGGCACTCATTTAAATGATACTGCAAGTAAATATCTTAAAATTTTGACAAATAATAAATATACCAGTATAAATGTGGACAATACTTTAAAAGTAACGATTAATTACGAAGGTAGAAATATATCGCTATCTGATACAAGTACAGGTACAATTGATCAGATATACCTGGCGCTTCGTCTTGCCATCTCAGATATAATCAATAAAAGCGACAATATCCTACCACTAATTTTTGATGATTGCTTTGCTATGTATGACAATAAGCGTCTTGAATCCACATTAAATTTCCTTGCAAATATCAATACTCAAATTCTTGTCTTCACATGCCATACAAGAGAAAAAGAAATTGTAAAATATGATGGCATAAAAGCAAATACATTAAATATTAACACAATATAAAAAAGAAGCATTGCTTCTTTTTTAATCTATCAATTCCCCAGTTTCATAGGAAAAGAAATAATAATTTCCTCTTTCATCTCTCGCAGGTCCAAGCACCATGAGACCGTTTGAATCAAAATAATACACTTTACCCTTTACTTTATAGAATCCATTTTTTGCAAAAAAATCACCATTTATATTATCAATCACTTTCATCCTAAGTCTATCAGACACTTTATCTTCAATAATCAAGTACCTATAGTCATCAACATTTGTAATAGATACAGTATATCTTATGTCTGTGCATTCTCCGTATTTTTCAATCAAATCATATAGCTTGTTATCATATAATGATTTTATATAGTCATTAAAACTAGTGTCATCACTATCTACATCCAAAATCCCATTTGAGTATATATTTTGTCTTGGATCCTTTACATATTGAGATGATGAATCTCCAATTCGTAAAGCGTCAGATATAGTATTTGGATCTACTCTGGGTGTAGCAGTTGGTGCTGTGATATCTTCAACAACTCTTCCTTCCTTATCAATAACATAAGATGCATGAGATACTAATGTCATTATAAAGATAAATAACACAACTAAAATTTTATTAAAATACTTTTTCATAGTAATATTATATAAGCAATTTGTGAAAAATATGTTAAAACTAATTGAAAACTACTTCCCCTATATATTTAAGTTGTCTAAAATGTTGATCATAGTCAAGCCCAAACCCAGCAACAAATTTATTCTCAATTTTAAAGCCAATATAGTCTACTTTGACATCTGTAATTCTTCTTGATGGTTTATCAAGAAGTGTACATATCTTGATACTTGCAGGATTGCGAGTCGAAAGAAGTTCAAGAAGCTTTGACATTGTTCTTCCAGTATCGACAATGTCTTCAACAATCAACACATTCTTATTTTCTATAGATTCGTCAAGGTCTTTTATGATACGAACTATTCCTGAAGACTCTGTCTCACCACCATAACTTGACACGCACATATAATCAACAGACATATTTTCATTTTGAATCTGCCACATAAGCGAACACACAAATGGCATACTTCCTTTAAGTATGCCTACTACAAACAAGTCTTTGCCTGCATAGTCTTTAGTGATTTCAGCACCTAATTCTTTAATTCTTTTTGTTATCTCGTCTTCAGTAATCATCGGAACTATCTTAAAACTCATATCTTCTTCCTCCTACTCATACTTATATTTTCACTATTCTTGATAAATATCATTTCTTTGCCTTTTTTATCATAAGTTATATTATATGGCAAATCCAGATGCATCCCACTTTTTTTAAGTGATGCAGCAATAACATCATCAATATGCACTCTGCCTATATCTTTTTTAGTATTTACAAGATCTTTAAATATCAAAAGTACTATATGTGATTTTACCAAATTACTTAAAGCATTAAACTTATCCAAATCAAGAACAATTTTATATGATGATTTTGATTTTAATACATAATCATAAGAAAACTTTGATAATGCATCTATATACTCTACTATCTCGCTAACTTCTTTTGAAAGTTCTGCAATATGCTCACATGCTTTATCATTGACACTTATAAAGCTTGGAATGATTTTTTGTCTAATATAGTTTCTTGTATACTTTATATCATCATTAGTAGAGTCATTGACATAAGATAAACTATAAGTCTTTATATAATCTATAATCTCTTCTTTTGCTACATATAATAGAGGTCTTAAAATATAGCCATTGACTTTTTTCATGCCGATAAGACCTTTAAGTCCAGAACCTCTCAGCATATTATGAGTGATTGTCTCAACCTGATCATTTAAATGCTGTGCTACAAGAATATGTGCCTTATCCCTTTTTGCAAATTCCCTATATATATTATCAAATTCTTTATATCTAAGGACTCGTGCTGCCTCTTCAAGTGACATGTGTTTTGCAGTAGAATAGTTTATCGCATCCACTTTTCTAATAAGTAGTTTTACGTTCATAGCCTTACAGTATCTTTTAACAAACTCCATATCACGATTTGCTTCTAATCCTCTTATACCATGATGTATATGAACTGCATATAGATTATACTTAAACTCATCTCGAAGTTTATAAAATATATCAAAGAGGCATATTGAATCCATGCCCCCACTTAACGCAATAATTACATTATCATTTTTTTTTATTACTTCACTATCAAAAAAGTCCTTCACAATATCGTCTAAGATTTTATCGTGATAAATCATGGTGTATATGTGCCCTCTTCAATCGCTTTAATTTTTTCGATGCGGCTTACATGATGTGCTCCAGCAAATTTTGAAGATAAGAAAGCATCAAGAATCTCTTTCGCTGTCTCTATACCAATCACTCGTTCACCAAAACATATTACATTGGCATCATTATGTGACCTTGACATGCGAGCAGAAAATGGTTCAGAGCATGCACACGCTCTTATACCTTTAATTTTATTAGCTGCTATACTCATGCCAATGCCTGTACCACAAATTAAGACGCCAAGATCAACTTCTTTCTTTAGTATCATCTGACATGCCTTATATGCATAGTCAGGATAATCGACATGATCGTATGTATCAAGTCCAATATTAATAACTTCATAGCCTTTGCTTTCAAGATATTCTTTTAATTTAAACTTCATGTCTATCGCAGCATGATCATTTGCTATAACAATTTTTTCCATAATATCACCATATCAAAAAGCGGACATATTGTGTCCGCTTAAGTCTTATGCACCATATTTTACTGTGCTTAGTCTTACTCCTGGCCCCATTGTCGATGTAAGTGTTATACTTTTTAAGAATGTACCTTTTAATGACTGAGGTCTCGCTTTCACTATAGCACTCATAAGTGCGTCAAAATTATCTTGAAGTTTTTGATCATCAAAGCTTGCTTTGCCAAGTGGACAATGTATAAGATTTTGTTTGTCAAGTCTGTACTCCACTTTGCCTGCTTTTAATTCTCCAATTATCTTTGTCACATCAGGTGTAACAGTTCCTGTCTTTGGGTTTGGCATAAGTCCTTTTGGACCAAGTATCTTTGCAAGTTTTCCTACTGTGCCCATCATATCAGGTGTAGCTACTACTGCGTCAAAATCAAGCCAACCCTCAGATTGAATCTTTGTAACAAACTCATCTGTTCCTACATAATCAGCGCCAGCCGCCTTTGCTTCGTCAGCCTTTGCGTCTTTAGCAAATACGAGTATTTTAACCTTTTTGCCTGTACCAGCTGGAAGTACTACTGATCCTCTTATCTGCTGTTCTGCATACTTAGAATCACAACCCGTTTTTATATGTAACTCTATAGTTTCATCAAATTTTGCGCTCGCATTTTTCTTTACAAGTGCAATAGCCTCTTTAGCATCATAGAGCTTACTGCGCTCAATGCTTTTAGCCTTTTCTTGATACTTTTTACCTCTTACTCTCATCACGCACCTCCTACTCTTCCACCACAACACCCATAGATCTACAAGTGCCTGCTATCATAGACATTGCAGTCTCAAGTGATGCTGCGTTCAAATCTTTCATCTTTGTCTCTGCGATCTTTTGTACATCTGCCTTCTTAATAGTAGCAACTTTAGTCTTATTGGGTACGCCTGATCCTGATTTAATCTTGCATGCTTTCTTTATAAGGACAGCTGCAGGTGGAGTCTTTGTGATAAATGTAAAACTTTTATCAGCAAAAACCGTGATGACTACTGGGATTATAACATCTCCCTCATTTGCTGTACGTGCATTAAACTCTTTTGTAAATGCGACGATGTTGACACCATGTTGACCAAGTGCTGGTCCAACTGGTGGTGCTGGTGTTGCTTTACCAGCAGGAATCTGAAGTTTGATATAACCTTCAATTTTCTTTGCCATAATTTCCTCCTTTGGTTAGACGGCTTTTTGCCTCCCAAATTTATATCTAAATTATATTTAGATCTTCTTAATATCGTAGTAGCTTATCTCAAGTTTTCTTTCTCCGCCCATGAAGTCTACGCCTACTGTAACTATCTTTTTGGCTGGATTAGTTGTCAATACTTTCGCAATAGAATCTTTAAATGCTCCACTCTTAATCACAACTGTATCACCAACATTCACTTCTATAACTACTTCTTTTGTTGCCTTACCTTGTAAAGCCTCTATCTCTTCTTCTGATATTGGCACTGGTTTTGAATCTGGTCCTACAAATCCTGTAACACCACGAGTATTTCTCACCACATACCAAGTGTCATCTGTCATTATCATATTGACCAAGACATAGCCAGGGAAAAGCTTTTTTTCATATCTTTTTTCTTTTCCATTTTTTAGCTCAGTAACAAGTTGAGTAGGAATTCTTACTTCAAATATAAGTTCTTCCATCCCTCGATTTTTAATCGATTGCTCTATGTCAAGTTTTACTTTATTTTCATATCCAGAATAAGTATGTGCAACATACCATTCGGGTTTGCCTGATCTTTCTGCTGCCACGTCAGTTTCTCCTATCTATTAAATAAAAAACCAAAGCCTGATCCTATAATTGAATCAAGTACAAAAATCAAAAGTCCAATTATAACCGAACACACTAAAACAGTCACAGAGTCTTTTAAAATCTGTTCGCTTGATGGAAATATAATCTTCATCCATTCAGATTTTAAACCTTTCCAAACTCTTGCAAAAATATTTGTATCTTTTGATACATTAGCACTATCCATAATTATTTAGTCTCCTTATGTTTAGTGTGCTTTTTGCAAAATCTGCAATACTTACTTGTCTCAATACGATCAGGATGTTTTTTCTTGTCCTTTGTCGTATCATAGTTTCTTTGCTTGCACTCTGTGCACTCAAGAGTAATCTTTGTACGCATAATAATATATCTCCTTAAACTTAATAAAACAATATTAAAAAAAAGGCCTTCGCCTCAACTCATATATATTACTATAAAAAGCTTTTACTGTCAAGTTAAAAAGGCTATATTTATAAGCTATTTATGAGTTTTTGCATATACAATATGACCTAAAGCTGCAAATATAAAGCTTAATATTGCTATCACGATACATCCTACCTTAAGTAATGATGTACCACCAATAGCGATAAATTGACCACCAATGAAACTACCAGTGATAAAGCCCATAGTTACAGCGAGCCCCACAAATGTCTGACCCTTATTTTTGTCTCCTTCATGCATCATCTCATCAGAAAGATATACTGTCGATGGGATTATAATAGCATAAGTAAGCATCTGCATCACTTGTGCCATATATAAAGCTATCATACTTGGTATAGTAAATACAAAACCTCTTAATACATAGAAAAATGTAGCAATCAAAATAAGTTTACTTAGACT
>AUXO014599000.1_pt1 | contig 10892 bp, 13 predicted proteins | sample 768731 | NCBI WGS metagenome assembly AUXO01 (sample SAMN02715735, study PRJNA202380) | gut metagenome | biome: sheep rumen | host: Ovis aries | place: New Zealand: Palmerston North
TTTTTTTTATAGCATTAATTATTATGTAAAAAAATAAGTAAAATATGTTGTATTTTTTATTAAGTTATGATATGATTTCTCTTGAATGTTTGGAAGTGATATTATTAGAGTAAAAATTAAAGGTTATTTAAAAAATATTACGGAAAATAATAATTTAATATTTGGTGAGAAAGGTATTTATAATAAAAATAAATTATCTTTTATTAAAGATGATATTAAATATAATATTAAGTTATTAGATAGTGAAATTATTATGATAAGAGAAGGAAAAGATTATATTAATTCTTTTATATTTAATAAAAAGAAAGCAAGTAGTACTTATATTCTTAAGGATAATAATTATACTATTGAAATGGATATTGATATTAAAGAGATTATTATTGATAATGGATTTTATGTTAAGTACATGATTTGTGATACTTCTTGTTTATATGAATTTAAATTAGAAATGAGTGAGTTTTTATGAGTATAAACGAGGAAAATAGAAGCATTATAAATGATAGTTCATTGAATATTATCGATAGAATAATTAAAGAGGGTAAAAACTATGGTAGATGTAATTATGGTAATAATAAAAGAATTAGTATAAGTTGTATATCTAGTAATGATAATCTTGATATTAGAAATATTATTTATGAAGATTCTCTCTCTAATATGTTATCTTTTATTGGATTTGATGTTACTAGAGAATATTACTATAATAATATTTATATGGAAGAATATAAAAAAGAATTAGATAGTATAAGAATTAGTTTAGATAATTATACTAATGAAGAGATAATATCTTCTGATGGTACCGCTGATGAAGTACTTAGTAAGTTACAAAGAAGTGGTAAATGTTATATTGATAATGATTCTTTATGGCTTAAAACAACGGATTTATATGATAAAAAAGATAGAATTTTAGTAAATAGTGATGGTACATATACTTCGTTTTTTCTATATATATCTTATGTTTTAGATAGATTAAATAATGGCTATGATAGAGTAATAGATATTATTTCTAGTAATAATAGTGATTATATTAAGGTTATTAAATCTTGTATTGAAATTGCTGGACTTGACTCTAGTAAATATGAGATAATAGGTATTAGCAATTATAATGTATTAAAGAATAATGAAGAGTATCAATTTAATGATATAAAAGAATTGGTTGATATAATTGATGTTAATAGGATTAGATATTCTTTTATTAGTGAAGAGTATAGTAATGTATTAAATATTAATTTAGATTTATTAAAAGAAAATAATATAGATAATTCTATCTACTATATAGAAAAAGCTTATACTAAAATATGTACAATACTTAGAAATAAGTCTTACGAAATAGATAGTACTATAGATAGTGAAAGTGCATATACTATTTTGAATAGATTAGTTTATTTTGAAAAGGTTATTATTTATGTAATTAAGAAAAGAGAACCTAGTATAATGATTTTTTATTTATATGAAATAGCTAGTTTATTTAATAATTACGATAGTAATAAGGATATAGATAAAAATTTAATTACCGCTGTTCGAATAGTTATGGATAATGTTTCGAATATGCTTGGAATAATACTTAGAGAGGAAATTTAGGAGGAAAAGTTATGCTTAGTAAAATGAGTAAAGAAAATTTAGAACAACTTTCTTATACTAAAATAGCAGAAATGTATTTGAGAGAAAATAAAATAAGAATGAATACTGCTGATTTATTTAGAGAGGTATGTAAGTTATTAGAACTTAGTGAGAATGAATATCAAGAAAGAATAGCAGACTTTTTTGAGTCACTTACTACTTCTAAAGAATTTATATTATTAAATGATGGTAATTGGGATTTAAAAGAAAATCATAGTGTTAAAATAGATATGGATGATATTTATGATGATTCGGATATGGTTATTGAAGAACAAGCAGATAATGAAGAAATAGATGAAGATAACTATGAAGATGATAGTTATGAAGATGATTTATCTGATGAAGTAGATGACTTAAATGATGACTATGATGATTTAACTATTGTTGATGAAGATGAACTAGATGAAGAAAACTAGTTCTTTTTATTATGCTTTTGTCAAGTATTGTGTAAAATAAATAATTATTTATTTACAAATTATATTAAGTGTGGTATATATTAAGTAGAGGAGTAGTTGTAGGAACTATCGTTATAGGAGAGGAGAATGTTTATGGAAAAACAAGCTTATATTGATTTAAAGAAAAGGTTACCCGAGTTATTGGCTGCGAAAGAAAGATTACTAGAAAGGAAAAGGGCAGAAGAACAAAAGAAAGATCAACAATTAAGAACTGCTGTGGAGATGCAAGATGTCAACAATGCATTTCGTAGTCTATCTGCTGAGGTTAAAACAGTTAAGCTATTACAAACTTTTTTTGAAAAAATATATCCTGAATATTTAGGAAAAGTGATTGATAAAGTAGGGCATATGATTGAAGAAGAAAAAGAAATACCTGACATTGGTGTAATTATTTTTAAAAGAGGAGATAAAGATTTTAATTATTCATATGAAAATGATGCGTTTTCTCTAATAGATAACTTAGTAGTTTATGTTGGCAATGGTGTATACTTAGATTTCATTGATGGATTTATGAGAAAGTATTGTGAAAATGATACTTTTAAGCCTAGGAAAGGGATGAAATATTTTTTATCAAATGATATAGAGAAGCTGATTGCTGCTGGTGTTTATGTTCTAAATGATTTAGAGGAAGAAAAGAAATATTTTTTATCAAATGATATAGAAAAGCTGATTGCTGCTGGTGTTGATGCTCTAAATGATTTAGAGGAAGAAATGAAATTTTTGCAAGAAGAAGCTAGTGTTATGGGGGTTACAATTGATGATTTAATTAATTTTGAAGATGCATCATATGTTTCAATGAAAGATACTTCGTATGTTGATCCTGATACTGGATATGTTAGGGGGGTATCTTATGCTACGGGAGAGCCTATTGAAGACCATAGACCTAAACCTAAAAGATAATTAAAATGAACTAGAAATAGTTCTTTTTTTAATACTTTTAATATAAAATTAATTAGAAGTGGTTGTATCTTAAAAAGAAATATTATATAATTAATATGAATAAGAAGGTGGTTATTGAATGAATGGAGTGATATTTCTTTTACTTTTAGTTATATGTGTTGGACTTATATATATTGTTCATAGATATTTTGGTAAACATGAGTTTTATTTACTTAGTGTAATATATAGTATTATATCTTTTGTAATGTCTTTTAAAATGGTAAAAATATTGGGACTTAATATTAATATGGGGATTATATTTAGTGGTGGTATTATTGGACTTTTATATTATTTTGTTAATAAGTATAATGATAGTGAGAGTAAGAAATTTATTATTACAATAATGATTAGTACTATTAGCTCTATTGTTATAATGTTATTATGTGCTATGATGATTCCTTCGATTTATGATGAAAATATTGTTTTATTTAAAGATTTATTATTTGATAATTATGCTATTTTGATTTTTTATCCAATAGGATTATTAGGTACATTATTATTTGCTAATTATTCATTTAAGGGATTAAAAAAGATAGAAGTTAATAAAAAAATTAATGTTATTATTTCAATAATTGGTATTACATTTATTAATGTATTTGTGGGTATTTATTTTAGTAGTGCTATTAATAATGGGTTTAGAAATTCACATTTTATTGCTATTGATAATTATTTTATTATGACTATTATAATGATTGGTATGTATTTCTTAGTTAATAAGATAATTAAGGTAAAGAAGGTGAATTCATGAATTATATATATATATTGTTAGAGGTATTAATAGTTTTTCTTCTTATGATATTTTCTTATAAATATGGTAAGAAAGATGGGTTATATGTATATATTGGTTTTATGTCTGCGATTGGGAGTATTATAGTTGGTACTGTTGATATTTTATCCTTTCAAGTAAGTATTGGTATTCCTATTATTATGGGTATATTTATATGTAGTAATGTTATTATTCAAAGATATGGTATTGATGAGGTTAAGAGAATATTATATACTTATGGTGCTTCATATATTATTTCTTTTATATTGATTGGACTTGTTAGTTTGATTATACCTAGTAATAATGTTTTTGATCTTTTATTTGGTTATAATCTTAATAATGTTAGATGTTTTATTGGTACGTTTATATCTATTATGATTATGATATGGATTGGTAGTGGTATTTATTATTCTCTTAGAAAGAGTAAGAATATGTTAATTATTAGTAATGTTGTTACTTCTTTTGTTATTTCTTTTATTGAGAGTTTAATATGTATTTTAATAGCTTATACGGGTAGTTTTAGTGGTGTTGAATTATTTGGTATGATATCTATTAGATATGTTTTTGAAGTAATTGTTAGTATTATTGGACTTATTCCAGTATATATTTTAGTTAAATATTTAGATTAGAAGGCGGTAGTAGTTATGAGAACAAGAAAACAAGAATTAGTTAGTGATGATTTAAAACCTTTTGTATGTAATATACTTAAAGATTATAGAGAAAAATTTAATTATTCATTAGAGGATTTATCGAGAGCAATTGGGTATAAAAAAAATAGGCAGACTCTACATAAGTATGAGACTGGTACTCTTAATATTCCTTATGAGATATTTTTTGATATTGCTGGTGTTTTTAATATTAGTAGTGATATTTTTAAAGAGATTCCTATGACTAAGGAAGAACAAGAATTATTTGAAAAGAAAATGATTAAGAGTTATGTTAATACGATGAAAGGTAATAATAATATTACTTCGAGAGGAGAAAAGATTATTAATACTTATCGTAATGCTTCATATGAACCAGTAAGTAAGGTTAATGAATTATCGATTAGATTATTGGATGATTCAATGTCTCCAGTGTATTTAAAAGGGGATAGGGTATTTTTTAGAAAGAAAGATAAGTATAATAATGGTGATGATATTGTTATTGCTGTTAAGGGGAATATTTTATCCGTTAGAAGATTATACAAGAGTGGTAAAGCTGTTATTCTCCAAGCAATGAATCCTAAGTATCAGACTATTGCTATGAATGTGTTTTCTGAGGATATGATATTAGGTAAAGTTGAGACTATGAGTAGAGAGATTAAATAATAATCTTTCTTTTAATATAATAAAAAAGACTTCTAATGAAGTCTTTTAACAATTCTAAATTAGTTTAAAGCGTCTTTTAATTTGCTTCCAGCTTTGAATCCAGGAACAACTCTAGCAGCAATTTTAACAGCTTCACCAGTTTGAGGGTTTCTTCCTTCTCTAGCAGCTCTTTTTTTAGCAGTGAAAGTTCCAAATCCTACTAATGTAACTTTGCCTTCTTTTTTAAGACCTTTAGTAACTCCTTCCATCATAGCGTCTAATGCTCTTGTAGCATCAGCTTTAGTTAAATCAGCTTTTTCAGCTATAAATTCTACTAATTCAGCTTTTGTCATTTTTTTTACCTCCGTTTTCTTTTAAGCACTATGTTATGCTTACATCTTAAATATACTATAATCCCTATAAAAAATCAAGTATTTTTAAGTAAATTGTCTAAATATTTGCGATAAATTAACTGTGTGTATAACTTTTGTCAAGTAGGAAATAATATTGTTGTATGTTTACTTTGAATGTGATATAATTAGGCTAGAAAAAGAGAGGTGTTATATTTTGAAATTTAAATCTAAAAAAGATATTTTACTTATTATTACTTATGTTGCTCTTATTATATTTGGTCTAGTTAATTTTAGTAAGATTGTAGAAGTGTTATCTTATATTATTAATATTTTTTCACCATTTATTATTGGTACTATTCTTGCTTTTATTCTCAATGTTCTTGTTAACTTTGTTGAAAGAAAAGTGTTTGGGAAAGTTAAAGATACTAAAACGTGGAAGAAACTTAAAAGGCCTATTAGTATTGTTATTAGTTTAGTTTTAGTTATTTGTATTATTTACTTTGTTATGAATCTTTTGATACCCCAACTTAAGAATTCAGTATCTTTATTTACGGATACACTTCCTGAGTATAAGGAAGATGTTGTTAGGATGATGAATAGATTTGATATGGAAGAGTCTAGTATTAACACTGTAAGTGAATACTTTGATAATTTTGGCAAAATTATTACGGATTATATTAAGGGTAACTCTAAAGATGTTATTTCGATGACGACGGAGTTTGCTTCATCAATATTTGGTATTGTTAGTAGTGCTGTTATTGCTATTGTATTTGCTATTTATATTATTGCCCAAAAGGAAACTCTAGTAAGGCAATTTGATAAGGTTATGAATGCTTATTTGAAACCAAAGGTTATTGATAAGATACATGAAGTGACTAATTTAGCTAATAAGAGTTTTTCTAGTTTTGTTACGGGGCAATGTACAGAAGCATTGATAATTGGAACGCTATGCTTTATTGGAATGGTTATATTTGGACTTCCTTACGCCTCAACGGTATCTGTTCTTATTGGATTTTGTGCTTTAATACCGGTATTTGGTTCAGTTATTGGTACTATCTTAGGAGGTTTCTTAATACTTATGGTTAGTCCTGTTAAAGCGATTATATTTGTTATTTTTATTATTGTTTTACAACAGATTGATAATAGTTTTATTTATCCAAAGGTAGTTGGTAAATCTATTGGACTTCCTGGGATGTGGGTTCTTTTATCTGTAACAGTAGGAGCTAGAATATATGGTATTTTAGGTATGCTTATTGCTACTCCTTTATGTTCAATGTTATATATTATATTTAGTAAAACAGTAAATGAGAAACTTAAGAAAAATAAAATTGCTATTAAGGTTGAAGAAAAAAAGGCTTAGGCCTTTTTTTATAATACTATGGCTATCATATTTGATGAGCCTTTATTTATTATTTTAGATAGTGTTTGACATAATTTATATCTTATATTATCTGGCATCATTGATAGTTTGGCTTGTATTCCTTCTTGAACAATGACATCTAGGCTTCTTCCAAATATTTCACTTTTCCATATATCTGTATCATTATCATTTTTAGTTAAATAATCGATAAGTTCTTTACTTTGTAGTTCGCTTCCTATTATTGGTTCAAATGTACTTTCAACGTCTACTCTTATCATGTGGATAGAGGGGGCTTTAGCCTTAAGTTTTACACCATATCTAGGACCTTGTTTGATTATTTCTGGTTTATCTAGTTTCATATCTTCAAGTGAAGGTGTTGCTATTCCATAACCTGTTTGTTTGACCATTTTTAATGCTGATTTTATTTGATCATATTCTTTCTTGGCAATATTTAGTTCTTGAAATAGTGATAGGAGATCTGCTTTGGTATTTATAGATACTCCAATGGTGTCTTTTAATACTTCACTATATAGAGAAGGTGGTGCTTCTAGATTGATAGTTACTTCACCAGTGGATGGATCTACTTCAGATATATATGATTTTGCAATATATTCTGATGATGTAAAATTATTATTTATTTTATCGATATCTTTTAATTTATTTACTTCGGTTACAGCTTCTTTTATTTTGGTTATATATTCTTTTTTTAAATAGTTATTAGGATTTAGAATGGCTATCCATTCGGGCATATTTACTTTTATTTGTTCAATAGGAAATTCATATAAGGCTTCTTTTAGAATATTTAGCATATCTCTTTCAGACATTGTTTCGATATTGATTGGTTGTACTGGTACTTTGTAATCTTCTTTTAATTTTTCGGCGAGACGTTCTGTATCTGGGAGCATTGGGTGAGTACTATTTAATAGTACAATAAATGGTTTTCCTATTGCTGTTAATTCATCAATAACTGTTTTTTCTGCTTCAACATATTCATTTCTTGGTATATCACTTATTGATCCATCTGTGGTTACGACAATACCTATCGTAGAATGATCTTTAATTACTTTTTCTGTTCCTATTTCAGCTGCTTCAACAAAGGGTATTGGTTCTTGATACCATGGTGTCATAACGAGTCTTGGTCCGTTTTCATCTTCGTATCCTTTAGCTCCTGGAATTACATAGCCAACACAATCTATCATTCTTATATTTACGGGAAAGTCTTCGACCATTATTTTAGTAGCAGTAGCAGGAACAAATTTTGGTTCAGTTGTCATTATGGTTTTACCCGCGGCAGCTTGGGGTAGTTCATCTAGACATCTTTTTCTTTCATATTCATCTTCAATATTTGGTATTATTAAGTTTTCCATAAACTTTCGAATAAATGTTGATTTACCTGTACGTACTGCTCCGACTACTCCTAGATATATATCTCCTCCAGATCTTTTTCCAATATTTTTTATAACTTCATTTTTTTCCATTAACATACCTCTTTTCTTTTTATCACTAAATACTATGTAATTAAAAAAGAAATATGCTATTTCTTATTTCTTTTTAATACTTCTTTAATAAATAAATTATATAAGTTTTCGGTATTATCTAAATCTTCAGGATGAAATTGGACTCCTACTACAAAGTGATTATTATCTATATATTCGATTCCTTCAATAATATTATCTTCGGATACTGCTGTTACTTTGAAAGGGCCTTTTACTTCTTTTAGGGCTTCTTTATGCCTTGTATTAACAATAGGTGTATCTCCTAGAGATTTGTTTATGAAGGAATCTTTTACTGTTTTTATAAGATGTTTCTTTTCTTTATTATTATGTCCTTCAACTTTTATTAAATCTGTATCAGAAGTACTACCTATGGAATATAATCCTATTATTTGATGACCCATACATATTCCTAGTACTGGTATATTATTATTTAGACAGTATTCGAGTATTTGAAAATGATATGGATATATATCACTTCCTCCTTGGAATATTATTCCATCACATATATCTATTATTTTTGTGTCAATAGGAGTATTATCATAATTTAATATTCCTATATAATTACATTTATTATTTAAATACTTTATATTATTTTTAGTTATTATTTGTACATTGTTATTATTTAATACTTCATCTCGAGCTATTATTCCAATAGTTATATTTCTCATTTATCTAACATTTTATCAATGTTATTTGGTACTTTATCATTTACTATGGCATCGATTATTTTTTGTTGCTTTTCTTCTGATACCTCTCTTCCTGTCATTTTTGATAAGTCATTTATGACTTCTTTAATTGTTTCTTCATCTTTCATATTTCCTTGTTGTAATTTATTTGCAAGAGAAAGAATTGTTTCTTTATTTACATTTGTTTTCTTTTCTATTTTTTTAAAAAAATTATCTGAAAAATTCATATTTAATCCTCCTAGAATAATATATGTTGAATATTTAATTAGGTTAATTAATTATTTAGAGTTAAATGTTGATATTGGATATTCTTAATAATTGGTTGAGGAGGATTAACTTGTTAATCCGAGCAGCGAAGCGGTTAATAAAAAAATGTAACCTAATCGATTACATTTAATGTTTATTTTTATATTCTAAAATAATAGGAGTTCCTTCTAAATCAAAGTTCTCTCTTAATTTGTTTTCTAAGTATCTTTCATAGGAAAAATGTATTAGTTTATCATTATTTACAAATAGAGTAAATTTAGGAGGGGTTATTCCTGTTTGTTGTACAAAAGATATTTTTAATCTTTTTCCTTTATATGATGGAGGTGCTTTTAACATAACAGCATCTCTTATAACATCATTTAAGGTACTTGTCTTTATCTCTTTATGAGAATTATCATATACTTTATCTATTTCTGGCATTATAGTAAAGATTCTTTTTTTAGTAAGAGCAGATACATATACTACTGGGGCATATGATAAGAATTTAAATTCATTTCTTACTAGTTTAGTAAAACTACTTATATCATTTTTATCATTTACTGTATCCCATTTATTTACTACTATTACGACGGGTTTTCCTTCTTCGATGGCATAACTTGCAATATGCTTATCATGTTCAATTATTCCTTCTTCAGCATTTATTATAAGTAGGCATACATCACTTCTTTCAATTGCTTTCATTGATCTTAGTACAGAGTATTTTTCTATCTTTTCAAATATTTTTCCACTCTTACGGATACCTGCGGTATCTATGGCAACATATTTCTTTTTGTTATATGTAAACTCAGTATCAATAGCATCTCTTGTTGTACCTGCGATAGGGGATACTATTACTTTTTCTTCATTTATTAGGGCATTTACTAGACTACTTTTTCCAACATTTGGTCTTCCTATTAAACAGAATTTAATTCGATCATCATTTTCTTCTACTTCTGGTACTTCTGGGAAATCTTTTGTAATAATATCAAGCAAATCGGTTAAGCCAATTGAGTGTTCTCCACTTACTCCTAGTACTTCTTCAAATCCTAATTCGTAGTAGTTATAAATATTTTCTTCTCTTTTAGTATTATCTAATTTATTCACGACAACGATTACTCTTTTACCTGATTTCATTAAGATATCTCTTATTGTATAATCATTTTGATTTAGTTCTTCTAATCCATCTACGACAAATAATATTATATCGGCTTCTTCAATAGCAATACTAGCTTGAACTATTATTTCATCATTAAAGTATTCTTTAGATACATCTATTCCTCCAGTATCTATTAAATGGAATTTATAGTTATTATATGTTACGGTACCATAGATTCTGTCTCTGGTTACTCCAGGAGTATCTTCTATTATGGATACTTTTTTTCCAATTAATTTATTGAAAATAGTACTTTTTCCGACATTTGGTCTTCCTACTATTGCGACATTTGGTAATTTCATAGTTTTCACCTCTTCGTTAGTATTATATCAAAAAATAAAAAAAAATACTATATTTTTATTTTTAATCCGTTATCTATTATTTTATCATTATCTTTATATAATAGTTTAGAATGTTCTGATAGGTATAAATATTCTTTTTTAGATATATTATTTATTTTTAAATAGTATTTATTTTTGTAGTAGTAGACTATTCCTTTATATTTTGTTGGATAATCTATTTCATATAAAAA
>AUXO010125032.1_pt1 | contig 10889 bp, 14 predicted proteins | sample 768731 | NCBI WGS metagenome assembly AUXO01 (sample SAMN02715735, study PRJNA202380) | gut metagenome | biome: sheep rumen | host: Ovis aries | place: New Zealand: Palmerston North
TTTTTTTTATAATTTTAATTTAGTGATTAGTATTTGCATATGTCTCACATATTAAACTTACCTCGTCCCCCTCCAATCCATTCTCCGTATGGAAAGTATAATTTGTATTAGCAACATCCGGTTCTATTACAATGGAATGCCATTCACCATCAACAGTAAGAGTTTCTATATCGGTCGAGGTATTTCCTTGACGAATTGATGCCGTTGCCGTACTTCCCTGCACAGTTTTTACACAATATTTGAGGTCCATAATCAACGTTTGATTTGCATTCTGCGGAAATGCCAATGTTATATTACCTCCTCCTTGAATGGAGTATTTAGTGTAAATTTTTTTCTTATTATAATAGGTGGTCACACCATCTCCCCCGTCTTTCAGGATTTCCGTTTGACCTTGATTTAATAACGCAGGTACGTATACCATATTATTTAATTCAGCCTCTGTATTGTTACAGCCAATTACAACAGTATGTGAACCCGTAACAGTACAATTTGAGGCACCTACGGTTGCGGAGTATTGTCCTTCGACTGTATTGCCCGAGCCCGCTATACTTGCCTCACTTATTCCCTTTAATCTATTACCTTCGCCGGAGATTAGTCCTCGTACGCTTTCATCAGCAGTATTGTCATAACCAATCACTACATTTGCACCGGAACCTGTCGTTGTTGTATTTTTGGTTCCAACGACTAAATTATTGGATCCGGCAAGGGTGTTTTGAACTTCTTGTGCCGATGGGGCACCAATGACAACACCATTATTACCCGGCATTACATTGTTCTCATTACCCATATTGTAATTTCCTCTCTCATCCGGTTGCAATCCACCACCCGGAACTACCGGCTCACCGTCAATTGTTATTCCCGGTGCATCTATTGGATCCTTAAATGTAAACTTATCCTTTAATGAATCAAATTCAACAGTATCATTTTTTATGGTTGTTGTAAATGCATTATCACCAAAGGATTGTGTTGTTTGTTCCTGTATTTCGTTTAATTTTCCCATTTTATTTAAAAAATTATTTATAAATTAATTATTCATCCTTGCCAAATTCAAGACGCTTTCTTTTTAATCCCGTCTCAATATAGTGATGAATTTCAACAAAACCTGTTAGTAAACCTGTGGCAGTTAGGACGGATCCATCTATTACTCCCATGGGTGGTACAAAGAAACCTCCTATTATCAGCCCTATTGATACCACAAAGGCCACCCAAAATACAACGTCAGTGTTTTTTAACCATTCCTTCATTCTTTTTAATTAATTTTTTTATATATTGTTAACCTTTCGTGCCGTTAGTTTGTATTTTACGTATATCAGGTTATCATTAGGGTCAACCGGTGTCCCAACCGGTGAAACACCACTAACACGAATGTATATATCATCCTCGTCGGCCTTTACCTGTATTCCTCCCAATTCGCTTATTGAAAAATTTATATTTCTCCACGAAAACAGTGTGTAAGGATTGGTACTCCTACCTTGTGTTCCGGGGAAATTCTTCGTGGATCCCACCGTTAACGAAATGGAGTTATATGAGTCAAGACTTTGGCCTGCACCATATGCCCACACCTCGTCCACGGAAATAACATAATCACCAAGGTTATCCCCTATCAATGCATTGAAAGGGTTTACATTAAATGAGGAAACGTTGTGGTTGTATAGTAGTTGATCATCGCCCTGGTCATATGCATAAAATGTTGTCTCGCCTTCGAAGGTATACATTTCCTGCGGTACAGTAGGATCAAAAGGATGAATCCCACCGAAACCATTAAGTGTGCCCATATAGGTACGTAATAGACCTTTGACACCCATAACATTTTCCCCTTCCAATATTACCGATTGATTTCCGTCAAGGGTTATGTCGAAGTGTTGATTCCCGAATGATTGGCGTATTGTCTTAAAACCATTTGTTTGTATTTGTGCCATAATTACATTTTTATTTGTATTTAATTTTAGTTATCGATTATATATGAATTATATTGCGACGGTTTTTTCCTCCCACACGTCTTACCGAATAAATTTCACTAAAACCGTCATTGATGGCCTCGTCCGCAATCATACCACAGTATTCCTGTAAACGGTCACGAATAAGATCATAATATTGCTCCGCAATTTGTCTATTTTTTATGGCAAGATTTTTAATCATACCCTGTGGAACCGTTACGGAATCCTCACGTTGCTTTTGCACCATACCGGAGAATGTATCCACGACGGATATCTCCTGTACATATTGTGCATAAACCAAATATGCTATCACCGCATATAGGCCGTCGTTGAGAATCGACTGTAACTCCGCAGGAATGTGTGCAGGATCGGCCGTGTCGGCGACGATCCTGTTATATACATCCGTACCTACAAGACGTTGAAAGTCCGAAAATTCGGTCTCACGGATGATTTGTTCCAACCTCGTGGTGTTATTCTTACTACAAGGTTTTATTTGCTGCATTTTTTGTACCGTTAGTATCATTATGTAAATATTTTTTCATAGTTTTATTATTCGACATAATTCATTGTGAAATCACTCATATGAAAATCCTCCGATGGAAATTGAATCGAGGTGTTTTCAAATATTTCCGCCAATGCCTCCGAGATAATATCACGTTTTGGACGAACAAGGTCATTGAAGTAACTTACACTTACCTTTAATTGTGCACCGCTAACCGTTATACCTGTACTGAACTCGAAGTCAATCAATATACCCGGAATTTGTACACATTTACGAATATTATTTGCAATTGATTTCTCCGAAGAATCAAATTTGGATATGTCCCGATTGTCGGGAATGACATCCACCTGATAATTATTCGATCTTGGGTTGCCATTTTCGTCAAATTCGGACTTGATTACCAATATTTTATCTCCATTTGGGCCCGCAAATTTCTTTATTTGCTCCAATTGTTGTGCCTTTACACGTTCATCCTTCGAAAAATCCGTGCGGAGTATCAACTTACTCGGAGATCCCTGTGTTACCTCATTATGGCGTGTGGTCTGAATTGCCGACTCGGTATCCATATCCATTGCAACACATTCGAATGCATTCGTAGGATAAATGTATGTATCATCAAAAAAGATGTGATATACCTGCGTGGTTGTCTCACATTGTTCGGCCTGTTTACGGAATACCTCCGGATTATTATTGAATAATGGTAATTTTGTGAATTTTTTCTTACCCTTCTTACCGCTAATTTGACCTCCCCAGTCACCCACATATACATAATTACTATGCCCCGAATCATCGAACTCACTAAAACGTACCTTTGTGAAGTCCAATACACCCACCGAAACGACTTCACCCTTTAAATTTTTTGTAACGGATATAAAGGCACCATTGAATTTTGCCAACGATTTCGCTATATCACGTTTGAATTGATTGAGGGTGTATTTTTTGTTGGTAATCGTTCTACCAACCTCAACGTTTCCCATTGACTCCACATCAAATGGCGTGGACATAAAGTCGGTTAGTGTCTTTACACATATACCGGCTGTTTGGGATGAATCTATTAATGATTCCATAGTGTTGGGGTAAAGGTTATCATCGCCGTAATAAACGATGTTACCCTTTACCGACTGTTCCCGGCCAATCTTTATCGTCCTTGGTTCGTTTTCGAACATTATTGGCTCAATCATAATTACTTGCTACTTTTTTTACCTTTTTTTGGTTTTGTTTCAACTGTTGGAGTTTCAACCTCCGTATTTTCAGGTGTTTCCTCTACCTGTGGTTCGTCCTGTGGTTCGATTATTTCAGGGTCTACAACGATTTTCTCCGCCTGTTTTGCCTTCTCTACCTCATATGCCTTCCAATCAAAACGGTCCTTTGAAATATACCCTTTCTTTGTGAACTTTACTATCTCCTGATCCGTTAACGTATCAAGATTGACCATTCTTTTTAATGGAGAAATGTAAATAATACCCGGTTTGATTGTCTTAATTAGTCTTTTTTCGATTTTTTCCATAATTAACTTATAATTTTTTTTATTAGTAATGAATTTATTTGCTATTTGGATGTTATTCTTTCCACAACAGGATCCCGCAGGTGCAATGCCATCACATAATGTCATTACCTTAATGACATCACTCATCAAACCATAGTTTTTTACTATCGTTTGGGTATCCTCCGTGAAAATTTTTGGGTTGTAATTCATAATAATCGCATATTTTATGTAATTTTAGTTTTCAATAATTCTTTTATATAATAACCCGGAGAAAATCAAAATTTAAGCCATTTTTATGCGATTTACGGCACTTTTTTGATGAAAATATGTAAATTATACAAAAAAATATTTTATCGCAGTGGAGAGCATATAAACCAAAAAGGGAATGCATCACGCATTCCCTTCCATCAATTGATTAATATGAAACATCTAAAAAAGCATTCGAACTATTAGGACAACATTGCTTCCAAGTATTCGATTGTTGCCTCATATGATTCAACGGCCGGAGAACCTTCGGAAATTGACATAACGTAGTATGAACAAGATTCACCTGCATCCGCCATTGAACTCATTGTAATTGTACGTGCACCATTATTATCCCCTGCAGCCCAACTGTCGGCGCTTACAAACAATCCGTTTTCCAAACCAAGTATAATAACCGAACCATCGGCCATCTTTGTACCCTTACGGTCAACGATTGCAACAATATTACCTGCGTTGTCGAAGTTTCTTGCGCCTTTGGCATCGAATTGATATCCTGTCAATGTAATACTGTCGGTAAATGTATCAACAGTATCGTCGGATACGTTACGTTCGAAACCACAAGTCATATTTTTCTTAAATCCTTTCGCAGTGTATGCCTTTTTACCACTCTTTAGTGTCAACCCAATTACCTTGTTGTAATCCTCCTGTGAGTATTCAACTGATTGGATATCATCGCGGTTGATAAGGTATACAGTTTGCTCAATACCTGCAACGGTTCTATTTGAACAGGTACTTTCTATATTTTGAAATATTTCATTTACACATTGTGACATCGCATTAAAAATTTTTTTATTGTTAAGGGATGGAGGCCAATTCCCCCACCCCGATTGTTGTTATTTATTAGTATGCTACCACGATAGACTCATTGTCAAGAACTTTTGCATCCAATGTGAATCCAAATGCGATCTTGTTTACTCTATCATCTTGATTATACCAAGACTCCAAGTTTGTAAATTCGTCGTCGTTTTCAGTACCTACCGCCAAGTTTTCTTTAACTGTGAATACCACACGGTGAGGTAAGAATGCCCCGTGGTTAGTTGAATCAGCCTCGAAGTATTGGAGATTTTCATCCCAGCAGAAACTCATATCTACAACCTCGTGACCCAAGAATTTGATTGATTGCATTCCGTTTTCAGTTACATCCAAAGTGAAGTTAACCGATTCAGTTTGCAGGTATTCCATCAAGCCCAAGAACATTTGACCATCAACGTAGAATTTAGCATCCTTATTTGCACGTACCTTTGCACTTGCCTTTTTGTATACTGACATAATTGTTGAGTATGCATTTGCTGCAGTTACTGTTTCACTTGATTGAATTGAAGTGATATCGATACGATCGATTGTACCACCCGTTACACCTGTGAAGATTTGTTTCCAAATACCATCGAAATAGTTGAAAGCGTAAGCATTGTCGCCGTCCTTCAAACCTGCCGTGTCGGCACCCGAAGCCTCTACATCCTTATCACCGAACCATACCGCACGGTAAATTGCGTTAACTGCGGCATCTTCAACTTCTTTTGCCAAGAATAAATACTCGTCCGAACCGGTGATGTCGAAACGATCACGATAGTCCTGAATTTTGTCGTAGTATGCCTTAAATAATGGGTTTACCTCTGCCTGACAGTTCGTGATTGTATCCTCAATCATTACAGGTTCCCAGTATTTTTGGGTTAAGTTTACGGAAGCACCACTTGATTGACGTGTACAAGTACCCGTATTTTTCTTACCCATCAAGCCCATTTTACCTGCAAGAACGATTTGCTCCTTCATTTTTATATCTCTATAAACTTGGTGAAGTGCACGAAGTTCAGGTTTTTCGAATACAAGTTGGTTAACAAATTGACTAAAACTACCAACCTCTTTTGGATTTAATGTTAATCCTGATACATTAATTGCTGTTGCCATTGTATTGTCGTTATTTTTTTAATTAATATTAGTTATCAAAATGAATTTTTTTATTTTTTCTTAAAACTGAATGCCATACCTTCGTCGCTTTTGTGTTCCGCACTGCGTTCGTTTAGGTGTGCCTTATTCATTGCGACGTAGAAGTTTTGGATTTCACTTAATTCCTTCTCAACGTCGGTAATTTCGTTAACCTTTTCCTCGAGATCACCTTTCAATTTTGAAATTTCCTCCATCAATTGTGCATTTGTTGCCTCAAGTTCGGCAATGCGCGCATCCTTTTCGGATTCCTCCACTATTGGTTCCACCGGATCAACTTCATCAACAGGTTGTTCCTCGATTTCAATTTTCTCCTCCTCAATAGGTTTCTCAATTACTGTTACAACACCACCTTCAATAACGATTTTTGTTCCATCGGTAAATAAAAACTCACCATCAGGACTTGCAGGTGTTCCTACCTGAATATCGTCAATAGTTGGTACCTCAAAAACTACCGAGTTGTCCTCAACATCAAATAATTCGACGAATGCCTCGCCCTTTGATGACATCTTAATGTAATTTTTTACACTACGTACTAATTGTTTTAGATTCATAATATGAAAGTTTTTTTTTATTTGAATTTTAGTTTATAATTAAATTTTTTTATTTTACATAATCCGTTATGAACTTGAATTCAATCAATTCATCCAATGTCATCGGGCGCTCCTGTGACATTAGTTCCCGGACCTCATCCTGCGTCTTACCCGATGTGACACAATATAACTCAACGATGTCCTCCTCAACTTCGGTCAGCTCAATCGCCTGTTTTATTAAATGATCTGCATCTCCCGAAACATTCTGCATATAGGGGTTGTGTATTAAAAAACTATAACGCGGATCCCAAATGCGTTCATCACATACCAACCATATGATTGTTGCCGCCGACATCACATCCCCGGTATTAAGAATAGTTATTTTTGAATGCTGTGATTGTAAAAATCGTAACACATCAGCAATATATATGGCCGAGTTGATGAAGCCACCGGTCGAGTTTAATTCTATCTCCACGTCCTCACCAGCAACGTAATATGTTTTTATGCCTTCCATAAATTCCGTTGCAAGTTGCGAATCTATATCTCCAATTATTGCACATTTCATAAGGAAAAATCTTTTATTTAATTTTAGTTGATTGTTATCGTTATTTTTTCACCCCGATTTACAACGTCTGATAATATTTTCATTAATTTTTCCATTGTTTCCCTACTATTTGATATATATCCGGCCCGATAATACATTCCCACCAATATGCATCCATTTGTGTCCTCGACATCATTGCCACTGTGTATTCTCACCCCCGAAAAAAATGGTATATCCAAAATATGCGGGAGTAATTTCTTAAAATGTCCGCTATAATCAAGTATGACGGTATATGTTCCCGCAGGAATCGCGGTTCTTCCATATACCTTGTCCTTTATATTTGTTAAATCCCTTACGGTATCCTCCAGTGTGTCGCAAAAATATTGCCCGTCAACAAATAATTGACCTATTGTGTAGGAATCCGTTAAAGTTATTCTTTTTACATCCAATTTCATAGTATTAATTTTTTTTATCTTAATCTTATTGCCGTTATCTCAACCTCCGGATTGTCAAGTCTTGGATTATATTCCGATATGCCCTCGACAAGCCATTCGCCGGGAATTGTATCAAATGTTACCTTGTTCCAGGGTTTGAACGTATTTATTTCATATGGATTTAATACCGCCGTTACCGTTATTCTATCAGGATATTCACATATGGATGCAAATTCGTCCCAAAATCCCATTTCATCAACGGTTCTATTTATTGCACGATATAGATATGCATATGTGGATTCCTCATTTCCAAGAAAATATCTGCATACCTTTACCCTGTAATTTGTTTGTGTGGATAGTTTTTGGACAATTATGAATTTATCATTACACTGCGGGTCGGTTGTATTCAATGCATATGTGTTGGTTTGTACCTGTCCATTGTCATATAAATAAGCAAAATATGCGGGTAAAAATCTTTCTATACTGAACAAAACGGTGTCGGTTGAACCTTTATCTATGTTTTGGTTCATTGAAATAATTTGTTTTCCTCCGGTTAATGTTGTATCATCACCCAAGCCTTCATAAACAATGTAACTTTCCTGTGGAACACTTGGAATATATAGCCCACGATTTGTTACATTTGTTATCCTTATTCGCTGTGGTGTTGTTGATTGTATGTTTTGAATACTATGGAAGTTTACCACACCCCCGTCAACCTTGAAAATCAAACAATACTCCTGGCAAATATACTTTATCAAATCCAGGAATGGAATCTTTTTCGAAGAGGCCTCCCTGTTATCACCTATCGAATAATGATAATTATCATTTGCGGCGAAACTGAACTTATATGTGGTTAGACCCATATATGTTACTATATCCGGCATACGAATAAATTGTCTCGACAAGGTTAAATATACATTGTAATCAAATGATACATCAAAACCCAAGTTTCCTAACACCGTGGTAATCAAATTGTAAAGACGTACATAAATACATCCTGTCTTATAGTCACCCACAACGTCATCATTTGTGATCACCTCCGTGGTTAACACATTCTCCGAATTGAGATTATATCTCTCCTTGTTGTTATTATTGTCTGTATCATCGTATTTATTCCCGCAGGAATATGTTTGTGTATCCGTGTTGAATTTATTGTATGGATATTGTTTTGACAATGTTCCTACCGAGTATGGCAACCATACGGCGTTCTCACCTGATACCATATAGCCGACAATATTATCCCAAGTGGCACCGGCACTAAATTGTGTGTCAAGTTCCGCATTGATTATGGGTACAATCGCCTGTGTGGCATCCCACATAGTGTACTGTTTTAATACATCCATTAGGTCTTTATCCCTGATAATGAATAAGTTAATGTGGCCGTTATTGATTTCGTCGACATAAACCTTGCCGGTGAATACCAATAAACCGTCGGTATACATTTTGAAGGATTCATCACCATACCACGAACCCTGTACCAACTTGGTGTTCATATTCATATTGTCAACGAATCCCAACGCCTTGCGGTTATGGTTTGTTAACGGAATTGAAAAAGTATTGGTGTGTGATAGGTAAATCTTTCCCAATGACTCCGTCGAGAATCCCTCAAAATTTACACCCATAGCGGTATTCTCGTCGATGTCAATCAAAATATCATTTATATATACCTGTACATTGTGTTTCATATTACATCTTTAGATTATTATACTCCGGTAATGTTATCATTATTGTGAATATTTCCTTTGGTTTTACAACACTATAGGAATTGCCTCCCTCAACGGTTACCGGAATCCAATTTGTATTGTTGTCCACAAGTTCATCGGTATCCTTTTGTAAATATACACGAGGTGATGACAAAACATCCGCATATGTTAGATACTGTTCCTTTGATACCGGTGTGGATAATTGTAATTTTTTATATGTGGTGTATCCTATCGCCATACTACCCGATGTCAGGCCACTTCCCGATTCAATCAACGACGAAACATCACCCACCTTGCTATCACTTTGCTGTAATACAATGCTACGTTTGAATGGAATGAATTTGTATTTGCCATCGGAGGCCAAGTATTTGATATAGACGTAGGTATTTACATCATCACAGGGACCGCCAATGACCTCCACCTTCTTTTGGCAGAAGTTTTCACCCCCATTTCCAAAATATCTCCATAATTTGATGTCAATCACACCCGATTGGTATTTTTGGAATTTATATCGCTGTAATTTGTATCTCGTTGATGCCATATTATTAGTTATTTATTTGAAGTGGTACAAATATCGACGCGTTGCAATTTGCATCCGCATTTTGACCCGAAGGACGATTAATAAATGCCGTAAATGTTAGGCGTATTGCACCACCCGATAACGTTGTTGGTGTTACACGCAACTCGCCTTGTGTGAATATTTGTGATGTGGTCATTACCGGCGCCGTTGAAAACCACGTAAATAAAACCGACGTGATTGTGTTGGCCGTAAATGTTGTACCCGATACAGGAGTGACGTCAACGTATCCTAACGTTATACCGGCAACGGTTGTTCCCTCACTTCCCGTCAATTTTGCCTCCAAATATACATTCACACCGTAAGTTCCACGTACAGTCGATACCACCGGTGCGTAGGTTGTTTGACCGGCGGTTGCAAACGACGACACATTGTCGATATATCCATTCTTTGGGATAAATGACCGTATGTAGTTGTCAATGTACGACTTATCATATACGTCGAGATTTTGTCGTGCACTCGCAATACTTGTCAGGTCACTCAAGTTATTGCTTCTTAATAAATATATGGAAGTATCCAACGAACTTTGGCAAAATGATTTTAAGTTGGCCAAAGACATATTTACCGTTGGAGAATTTGGGCGACCCATTGCCACGTTATAATCCAAATAATTGGGTAGTTCCTCGAGGGGAATAAGATCCTGTTCGAATAAACGTTTTCTCGAAAGGTCCTGTTGTGATCCATCCTCATAATATACCTGACAGGTCCACGCGCCAATGGTTTGGCCGGGAACTTTTATTAACGTCTGATTATCGTCCTTTACAAAAAGGTTGCTCGTATTGCGAATATTTCCATCATTATCGGTTACCGAAACCAAATAGTTTTGGTTTCCTATGTTGTGATACATTACGACATAATATTGCTCCCTAACCGCGTCAAATATCACATCGGCATCCGTAAATCTTTGTGTTTTTACCTTTAACATATCGCTATGGTTTATTTTTTATTTAATTTTAGTTCAACTGTGG
>AUXO015751453.1_pt1 | contig 10888 bp, 7 predicted proteins | sample 768731 | NCBI WGS metagenome assembly AUXO01 (sample SAMN02715735, study PRJNA202380) | gut metagenome | biome: sheep rumen | host: Ovis aries | place: New Zealand: Palmerston North
GGGCATTATGCTATACTGTTTACATTATTTTAAAGGAGGATTCTCATCAATGAAGCATGTCAAGAGTCTGAACACAAAGAACCTTCAGAATACATTGAAGAAAGGTGGCTGCGGCGAGTGCCAGACATCCTGCCAGTCCGCATGCAAGACAAGCTGCACGGTTGGAAATCAGAGCTGCGAGCATAAGTAAGCTTAGCTGATTTGACACGGCTCATCTAATAGAGTTAAGCGAGAGGTCTGTGAAAAGCAGACCTCTTTTAGTGTGATTAAGGAAAGAAAATTGCGACAGCAATTCATAGTCTGATAGAACTATCAGAAAGTACATGTCAGAAAGGTAATATATTAAATGCAGATACACCGATACAGGAGTAACGGCTACAATATCATCCTGGATGTGCCGAGCAGCTCGGTCCATGTCGCGGATGACTTGTTTTATGATGCGGCCGGTATCATGGCCGAGACGGAGAGCGTGGAGGATACAGAAAAGCAGCTCTTGGCCAGTGCGGAAAGCGGCAAGTATGATCTTGAAGATGCGCAAACCGAGATCAGGGAAGTTCTTGAGGAAATGGAAGAACTCAGGAACCAGGGTGCGCTCTTCTCCCCGGAACCTTATGCTCCGGCCATCGAAGAATTCGTGAAACGTCCTACTGTTGTGAAAGCGTTGTGCCTTCATATAGCACACGACTGCAACCTTGCCTGCAGGTACTGCTTTGCAGAGGAAGGTGAGTATCACGGCAGGCGCGCTCTGATGTCCTATGAGACCGGGAAAAAGGCGCTCGATTTCCTTGTGAATAATTCGGGACTTCGGAAAAATCTGGAAGTTGACTTTTTCGGCGGTGAGCCTCTTATGAACTGGGAAGTTGTGAAACAGCTGGTTGCATACGGGCATGAGCTCGAGAAAAGATCGGAGAATACATTTGCACCGAAACATTTTCGCTTTACGCTGACGACCAACGGTGTTCTGTTAAATGACGAGATCATGGAGTTCTGCAACCGGGAGATGCACAATGTTGTCCTGTCGATCGACGGACGCAGGGAAGTGCATGATCGCATGCGGCCTTTCAGAAAAGGCCAGGGAAGCTATGACCTGATTCTTCCGAAACTTCTGAAGTTCGCAAAGCAGCGGCAGGAGCTTGGACTTTCCTATTACGTGAGAGGCACCTATACGCACTGGAATCTTGATTTCGCTGCGGATGTACTTCATCTGGCGGATCTTGGGTTCGACCAGATTTCTGTGGAGCCGGTCGTCGCACCTCCGGAGGAGGATTACGCGATAAGACCCGAAGATGTGCCGTTTCTTTGCGAGCAATACGACATACTTGCACGCGAAATGATTAAGCGTAAAAAGGAAGGAAAGGGTTTTAATTTCTTCCATTTTATGATAGATTTAACGGGTGGCCCTTGCGTCTATAAGCGACTTTCCGGTTGTGGTTCCGGAACTGAGTATCTCGCTGTGACCCCGTGGGGCGACTTTTATCCGTGTCACCAGTTCGTGGGAAACGAAAAGTTCCTGCTCGGGAATACGGATACCGGCATTGAGAGGGGAGACATCGTAGAAGAATTCAAAAAAGTGAATGTCTATGCGAAGAAGGAGTGCAGCAGCTGCTTTGCAAGATTCTATTGCAGCGGCGGGTGTGCAGCCAATTCGTATAATTTCACCGGTGGTATCAACGATGTTTACGAAATCGGGTGCCAACTCCAGCGGAAACGTGTGGAATGCAGCATTATGCTGAAGGCTGCTTTGGGCAGTTAAAGAGAAATCGTAAAGAGGTAAAGTGACATGAAGAAACAAACTAGCGTCATTGTACTTATTCTCGCTGTCGTTTTCACGATAGTGACCGGTTACACGGCACTTGTCGGGTGGGGTGAGTACGGCAGAGGGTCGATGAGAAATATCAGCACCGGCCTTGATCTTTCCGGCGGTGTATCCATCACATATGAAGCGGATCAGGCAGCTCCGTCGGCAGCGGATATGAACGATACCATCTACAAGCTGCAGAAGCGTGTCGATGAGTATTCTACTGAAGCAAATGTCTATCAGGAAGGTGCGAATCGAATCAGCGTTGAGATCCCGGGTGTAACGAACGCCGATGAGATCCTCGAAGATCTCGGAACGCCGGGATCCCTCTATTTCGTCGCACAGCATGATGCTGACGGTAACGATTGTTATACGTACGACAGTACTCAGAGTAAATGGGTACTTAACGGCACGATCGAAGAACTCGAGGCGAAGGATGCAATTGTATGCACCGGCTCGGATGTTGCTTCCGCAGAGGGCGGCGTTGATACGAGCGACCAGTCCGGCAGAAAATATGTCGTTTCGCTTTCCTTTACAGATGAAGGAACGAAAAAATTCGCTGATGCAACGACAAAAGCATTTGCGAACAATGAATCGATCGGTATCTATTATGACGGAGAATTTGTCTCTGTTCCGACCGTTAACGCAGCCATTACGAACGGCAAGGCTGTCATCGAAGGTATGAATTCCATCGAAGAAGCACAGCAGCTGGCATCCTTCATCCGTATCGGCGGTCTGAAGCTTACATTGAATGAGATTCGTTCAAATGTTGTCGGCGCTCAGCTCGGCCAGGAGTCTCTGCGCACTTCTCTTATCGGTGGTGCCGTAGGTCTCGGAATCGTCTGCCTCATCATGATCGTTATTTACCTGTTGCCGGGTCTTATTGCTGCATTTGTACTGGTTCTGTACACAGCGATGATCCTTGTACTGCTGAATGCATTTGACCTGACACTCACACTGCCGGGTATCGCAGGTATCATCCTTTCTATCGGTATGGCAGTAGATGCCAATGTTATCATCTATGCCCGTATCCGTGAGGAGGTCACAGCGGGTACGCCGCTCATCGCAGCGATCCGTTCCGGTTTCCACAAAGCGACTTCCGCAATTGTCGACGGTAACGTCACAACGCTTATAGCAGCTGCGGTTCTCGGATTCCTCGGATCAGGTACGATCAAAGGATTTGCCATGACTCTGGCACTCGGCGTTGCACTCTCTATGTTCACAGCGCTGGTCATCTCGAGACTGCTCGTGTATGCGGTCTACGGCGTAGGCCTTCGCGATACAAAGTATTGGGCAAGAGCTAAGAAAGAGTCAAACATCGACTTTATCGGCAACGCAAAGATCAGCTACTGCATCGCAGCCGCGGTTCTCGTAATCGGTATTGGCGCGATGATTCTCAATGCTGCAAACGGCAACCGTGCTCTCAATTATTCACTCGAGTTCCTCGGCGGTACAGCTACTACGGTAGACCTCGGCAAGGATTACGAGCTGACAGAGCTGGATAAAGAAGTTAAGCCGCTCGTTATGGAAGTGACCGGTGATGCAAATGTCAACATGCAGAAAGTTGTCGGAAGCACACAGATCATCATTAAGACAAGAACGCTGGATGTGCAGGAACGTATCCAGCTCACTGACAAGCTGGAAGAGAATCTTGGCGTTGATGCGGACAGCGTAACGACAGATAATATCTCTGCTACGGTCGGAAAGGAAATGAGAAGAGACGCGCTCCTTGCGGTAGTTATCGCGGTCGTACTCATGCTTCTCTACATTTTCATCAGATTCAGAGATATGCGTTTCGCGACATCAGCGGTCATCGCCCTGATCCACGATGTTCTGGTCACACTGACAGCATATGCTGTACTGAGAATTTCCGTAGGCAACTCCTTTATAGCCGTTATGCTTACGATTCTCGGTTACTCAATTAACTCTACAATCGTCATCTTTGACCGTATCCGTGAGAAGCTGCCGAATCTTAAGAATCAGACAGGTCTTAAAAATCTCGTGAATGATGCGGTTAACCAGACGCTCACACGAAGCATCTATACGAATATTACGACACTGGCATCTATCATGGTGCTGTACTTCGTAGGTGTTGCATCGATCAAAGAATTCACACTTCCGATGATGGTCGGTATCGTTGCAGGTGCATACTCATCCGTATTCCTGACAGGCGTGCTCTGGTTCTATATGAGAACGAAGATCGGTCAGACGGCGGTCGAGTATAAAGAGGCGGAGGCTAAGGCTGCGAGGGATGCGGCTAAGGCGGAGGCTCAGGCGGCGAGAGAGGCTGCGAAGAGTGAGAGTAGTGTGAATGGCGTGAAGAGTGGGGTGGAGGGACCTCGCAAGAAAAAAAAGAAGAGGAAGAGATAATCCACTAAGTGGGTAGCGAATGACTCGAGAAGGCCGATATATATCCACGAGAAGCTGCTTCGCAATGCTTCTCTTAGGATATATATCGGCCTTCTCTCGGATGTAGTTGCGGATCCAATATGTGAGGTGGAATATCTCTTGGGGGAGTGGGGAAAAGCTTCGCCACTAATATAGGGAAAAACAATCTGTTATGGATGTAGTTAAAGGTTTGCAATGTGAAGAGGAATATCTCTTGAGAAAGGTGGGGAAATAATATGGAAAAGTGGGTTATCTCCGCCAAAAAGGCGGATTTCAGAGCTATCAGCGAAAAATTCGGAATCGACCCGGTGATCGCGCGCATCATCAGGAACCGGGATGTCGTCGGAGATGATGCCATTGATGAATTCCTGAACGGTTCGATAGCCGATCTGCATGACCCCATGCTCTTTAAAGACATGGACAAGGCCGTAGGCGTCTTAAAGAAGAAGATTGCGGAAAAGAAACGCATAAGGGTCATCGGCGATTATGATATCGACGGCATCATGTCTTCCTTTATTCTTAAAAAAGGATTCGCCGAGCTGGGGGCGGATGTGGACATCAAGATCCCGGACCGCATCACGGACGGATACGGGATCAATGCAAATCTGATACGGCAGGCCGCCGAGGACGGCATCGATACCATCGTGACATGTGATAACGGAATCTCTGCGGGAGAGCAGATCCGTATTGCCAAAGAACTGGGACTGACTGTTGTCGTGACAGATCATCATGAAGTGCTGACTATTCCGGATGCTGCCGATGCTGTCGTGGATCCGAAACAGAAGGACTGTCCGTACCCTTTTAAAGAACTCTGCGGTGCTACCGTTGCATGGAAACTGATCCTTGCAATGGGCGGTGACAGAGAGAAAAAGCTTCTTCAATTCGCTGCTTTCGCCACTGTCGGTGACGTCGTCGATCTGACAGGGGAGAACAGAATTCTTGTGAAGGAAGGGCTGAAACAGCTCAGAAAGACGGAGAATCCGGGTCTTCGGGCATTGGCGGAAGCCTGCGGCATCGATATTACGACTCTTGATGCATACCGAATCGGCTTTGTACTGGGTCCATGTATGAATGCGAGCGGGCGTCTCGACACCGCGCTCAGAGCATGTTCTCTTCTGGAAGCGACGGATGGAGCAGAGGCCGCAAAGCTTGCGAGGGAACTTAAAGAACTGAATGACAGCCGCAAGGCTTTGACGGAAAAGGGAGTCGAGGATGCTCTGGCTTATGTTATCGATAACGATATACTGCATGACAAGGTATATGTTATTTATCTTCCGGAACTCCATGAGTCTCTGGCAGGCATTGTTGCGGGAAGAGTCCGGGAAAAATACAATCATCCGACATTTGTCCTGACAAAGAGTGAGGATGGCGTGAAGGGTTCCGGCAGATCGATCGATGCCTACAGGATGTTTGACGGCCTGGTGGGAGTGGAACACTTGCTCAAAAAGTTCGGCGGACATCCGATGGCGGCGGGTCTTACGCTTGCGCCTGAGAACATAGATGTATTCCGTAAGGAAATCAACGAGCAGTGTATGCTTGAAAAAGAGGAGTTCGTCCAGAAAATCGTTATAGATGTTCCGATGCCGATCGGTTATGTTACAGAGGACTTCATAACGGAGATGGATATTCTGGCTCCGTACGGGAAGGCCAATCCGAGACCGGTATTTGCTCAAAAGGGCGTTGTATTCTCAAATGTGAGAATTTTAGGAGCAAACAGAAATGTGCTTAAGGCAAGACTGTCCGTACCCGGGGACCGCATGTATGGAGGCATATCAGTCGACGGAATCGCTTTCAGAAGAATAGATGAGCTTATGGAGAGAATCGGGACCGGAGAACCCCTGTCCATCGTATACTATCCGCAGATTAACGAGTACATGGGCAGAAGGACAATTCAGATCGTTATCAACAGTTTTCTGTGAGAAAGATTTCTTGCGATAAATTGTAGGTATATTTACTATTTTTCATTGAACAGAATGCATAAATAATGTTATAATAGCGTCTAAGCTGAAGCGGATATGGAATATCCGCTTTCTTTACTTAGATTTTAGTCGGTATTGACGGGAACTTGACAGTATGATTTGTGGAGGGCACAGTTATGATTAGAGAAAAACTCGAGGATTACGTAAGAACGATACCGGATTTTCCGGAACCGGGTATCATGTTCAGGGATATTACGACAATTCTGTCCGATGCCGATGGGCTGAAGCTGGCCATTGACGAAATGCAGAAAACTCTGGATGGTGTCGATTTTGATGTAATCGCCGGCGCTGAGTCACGCGGTTTTATTTTTGGTGCGGCTATTGCCTACAATATGCATAAGCCCTTTATCCTGATCAGAAAAAAAGGTAAGCTTCCCTGTGAGACAGTAGAACAGTCCTACGACCTTGAGTACGGACAGGCCACGATCGAGGTTCATAAAGATGCAGTGGAGCCGGGTCAGAAAGTCGTTATCATCGACGATCTCATCGCGACCGGCGGTACTGTCGAAGCGGCTGCAAAGCTTATCGAGAAGCTTGGCGGCGAAGTTGTCAAGATGGTATTCCTCATGGAGCTCAAAGGACTTAACGGACGCGAGAAACTGGCTAAGTACGACGTGGCAAGCGTAATCTCTTACGAAGGTAAGTAAAATATAATTATGTGCATATGCAGCCAGACGGCCTCGGGCCGTCTGGCTGTCTTATAAATATATGATTGATTACAGGATTGTGGGAGTGCGTAAGTACGAAACAATCCGTAATCGACTATTTTCTTAATGAGTCGGAACTTGGGGAATCGCCCGTAAAGGGGTGAATGGGCGATTTTCGTGGTTGGGTATCTGGAAGGTAACGGGTGCAGTATGGCAGATGAGATAAGGAAATCAGATAGTGGTAAAAGCGGAAAGAGATATCTGCTGACGCGAAATGAGCAGGAGCTTCACAACCCGAAGGACTTTACCAGTCCGGACGAGCTGTACGGCATCCTGGTTCGAAGTGTGCTCAAGTATCATCCGTCTGATGATCTGACTATGATCGAAAAAGCATACAAAATCGCATTAGATGCTCATAAAGATCAACGCAGAAAGTCAGGGGAGCCGTATATTATTCATCCCCTCTGTGTCGCACTTATACTCGCGGATCTGGAGCTTGATAAGGAGACGATTACTGCCGGGCTTCTCCATGATGTCGTGGAAGATACAGGGATGACCAACGAAGATGTCAGGAGAGAATTCAACGCTGAGGTCGAGCTGCTGGTTGACGGCGTAACAAAACTCGGTCAGATCGGTTACAAGGCGGATAAGGTGGAAGTTCAGGCCGAGAACCTCAGAAAAATGTTCCTGGCTATGGCGAAGGATATCCGTGTTATACTGATAAAGCTCGCTGACCGACTTCATAACATGAGGACACTTCAGTATATGAGGCCGGAAAAGCAGAAGGAGAAAGCCCGTGAGACGATGGACATCTACTCACCGATTGCGGGCAGGCTCGGTATTGCACGCATCAAGACGGAGATGGATGATCTGGCGCTTCGTTATCTGGAGCCGTCTATTTATTTCAGCCTTGTACAGCAGGTAGATGCAAGAAAGACGCAGAGAGAGGCATTTGTAGACGGCATTGTTCAGGAAGTCTGGAAAAAAGTCGAAGATGCCGGTATCAAGGCGGAAGTCAGAGGCCGGGTAAAGCACTTCTTCTCGATATATAAGAAAATGGTGAATCAGGATAAGACGATCGATGAGATTTACGATCTCTTCGCTGTTCGAATTATCGTCAATTCCGTACCGGAGTGTTATGCGTCTCTCGGACTCATACATGACATGTATACTCCTGTCCCCGGCAGATTCAAAGATTACATCGCGATGCCGAAAGAAAATATGTATCAGTCCCTGCACTCAACACTGATCGGACCCGGAGGAACACCTTTCGAAGTGCAGATCCGTACATTCGAGATGCACAGGACTGCCGAATACGGTATCGCAGCACACTGGAAATATAAGGAAGTGTCGAACGGAAGGCAGGTCAGCGGCAATCAGGAAGAGGAGAAGCTGTCCTGGCTCCGTCAGATCCTGGAATGGCAGCAGGATATGTCCGATAACAGAGAGTTCATGTCACTCCTGAAATCGGATCTCGACCTTTTCAACGAAAATGTTTACTGTTTCTCACCGGCCGGTGACGTCAAGGCACTGCCGAACGGCTCCTGTACCGTTGATTTTGCCTACAGTGTTCACTCTGCAGTCGGAAACAAGATGGTCGGAGCCAGAGTCAACGGAAAACTGGTCCCCATCGAATACATTCTCCAGAACGGTGACCGCGTTGAAATTATCACTTCTCAAAATGCGCGCGGACCGAGCCGCGACTGGCTCAAGATCGTCAGAAGCACTCAGGCAAAGAATAAGATCAATCAGTGGTTCCGTCAGGAACTTAAGTCTGAAAATATAGAAAAAGGCAAGGAACTCGTCAATAACTGCGCAAAGCAGAAAGGGTATCAGCCTTCAGATCTCATGAAGACCGAATATATGGAAGGCGTCATGAGAAAATACGGATTCCGCGACTGGAATTCCGTGCTCGCCGCAGTGGGACACGGCGGACTTAAGGAGGGTCAGGTCGTCAACAAGATGATCGACCTTCACGAAAAGGAAAAGAAAAAGAAGATCACAGATGAAGAAGTGATGGCGGCAACGACGCAGAACAAGGAGAAACTCCCGCTCGTTAAAAAGGACGGAAAAGGAGGAATCGTTGTTCAGGGGCTTAACGATCTCGCTGTCCACTTCGCAAAATGCTGTAATCCGATCCCCGGAGATGAGATCGTCGGATTTGTAACAAGGGGAAGAGGCGTCACGATTCATCGTACCGACTGTGTCAATACCATGAACATGAACGATGAAGACAGAGGAAGGCTTATTGAGGCAGAGTGGCTGCTTGCGGAGGACGAAAAGAATGCTGCTCTCTATGCGGCCGAGGTCGTGATTTATGCACAGAACCGGACAGGACTTTTGGTAGATATTTCACGCACACTGACCGAGCGCAAGATCGATATCGGCCAGATGTCTGTCCGCACGAATAAGCAGGGAATGGCAACTCTGGAAATGAGCTTCAGCGTTCATTCCAAGGATGAACTCAGTGCCGTGATTCGTGAACTTCGAAAGATCCAGAATGTTGTAGATGTCACAAGAAAGACAGGTTAAATTAGGAATGAATATATATGTCTGTATTGTCGGAGAGCTGATGACCAACTGCTATCTGATCGAAAATGAGAAGACACATGAGACCGTGATCGTCGATCCGGGTGCAAGTGCGCACAAGATTGCGGGTACGCTCATGAACAAAGGCCTTCACCCGGTCGCTATCCTGCTGACGCACGCCCACAATGATCATTTCGACGGAGTAGAAGGTCTGCGCGAAAGATACGGTGAGCTTCCGGTCTATATCGGCGAGCTCGAGACGGATCTACTGGCGGACGGGACCCTGAATAATCCTTTCGGGGATTCAGAGGGTCTCACAGCGGATCATACGGTCAGCGACGGTCAGATCCTCGAACTTGCCGGACTCACAATGAAAGTTATCCACACGCCGGGACACACTGCGGGAAGTGTGTGTTACTATTTCGAGCAGGAGAAGATCCTTGTAGCGGGAGATACTCTGTTCTTCAGGAGCTACGGAAGAACTGACCTTGCCACCGGCTCTGATAAGGAGATGTTCGAATCTCTGGAGAAGCTGCTTACCGGGCTTCCGGAGGATGTGCAGGTCCTGCCCGGTCATGGCAGAACTACGACCATAGGTTATGAGAAGGCGGTGAAGGGGTTCGAATGAATATCGGCGTACAGCTCGATCGTGAAGAGTTTTTATATGACATACATTCGCTTGTGAAGAGTTTCTTCCCGGATGATGACGTGAGCATCTACACGGACGGTGACACAGCCAAATGTGAAGCCGCCCGCGATCTTTTGTTATACGTTCATATTCCTGAGATTGATGACCGGAAACGTGTCAAGGATTCCCTCAAGCGGGAGCTCTATGAGACACTCTCGGATTACACCGGCAGAACGCTTCCCTGGGGAACGCTCTCCGGCATAAGGCCGACCAAAATTCCCATGAAGATGCTCGAGGAAGGTCTTCCCGAAAGTGAAATAAGAAAAAGAATACAGAATACATATCTGGTATCCGATCAGAAAACGGATCTGATGATAAGCGTTGCTGAAAATGAGCGCCGGCTCCTTAAAGACGTTTCACTCGGATCGGAATCTTTCAGCCTCTATATACATGTCCCGTTCTGTCCGTCGATCTGTCTCTACTGCACATTCAGCGCTTCCCCCGTGAAACTGTGGGAAAAAAGAATGGACGAATATCTCGATGCTGTGGAGTTTGAATTGTCTTGCGGACGTCCTATGGGACAGCTTCCGGAAACTGTGAAAAGGACAGAAATTGTTCCGGATAATAACAGAAAGCCGGTGACTTTCTATGTCGGCGGCGGAACGCCCACCTCCCTATCGGCCGCACAGCTCGACAGACTGCTTTGCATGGCTGAAGAGTACTACGATCTGTCCGAATGTGTTGAAAGAACTGTTGAGGCAGGCAGACCTGATTCCATAACGACGGAGAAGCTGGAGGTTCTCAAAAAGCATAATATTACGAGAATTTCAGTTAATCCGCAGACAATGAATCAAAAGACGCTTGATCTGATCGGAAGGCACCATACGGTGGAGGATACAAAGAAAGCCTTTAAGATGGC
>AUXO018717728.1_pt1 | contig 10887 bp, 8 predicted proteins | sample 768731 | NCBI WGS metagenome assembly AUXO01 (sample SAMN02715735, study PRJNA202380) | gut metagenome | biome: sheep rumen | host: Ovis aries | place: New Zealand: Palmerston North
AAATCACTGACATCCAGCCTGGTTAAAGGGTGTGAGTTCGAATATGTGTAATAAATGTTGTCGGGATCATCAAGAAACACAAGAAAAACATCCTTAATTGAAGGATTATTCTTGTAGTTGGTATCCAAGTATGATTTGACAGAATTATAGAGTTCAGAACGGCTGTTATTTAATCTGTACTTCTTGTATGCGTCCTCAATAACCGTGGAATAAGACGCATTCTTGGAGGCCGTGGAAACATCATCAAGCTGAAGCAGACATATTTCCATTGCCTTATCTGATGTAGTCACGATGGTATTCTCAATCTGAGAATTTAAACGCCTGGTTACCATCATAACCATTACCGCCATAAAAATAAGAAGCGGAATCAGCCAGCAGAAAACCACCATCATGGACATACTGTATATTAACTTTCTGTTTCTTTTCTTGAAGGGGTTTTTCATAGCTATTATTATACACTAAAGGTGCAGAATGGGGACAGACCCCAAACTGCACCTGCATTCTTATTTCAAATTCAAATACTCTTCAAATAGCTCAGACACTGTGGCAGCTTCCTTGGCCGTGCCCATCTCACAAAAGATTCGAAGCAAGGGCTCCGTACCTGAGAATCTGGCTACTACCCAGCCGCCGTTTCTGAAGTATACCTTACAGCCGTCAAGGTAGGAAACATGGTCGATAATGTAGGGAAGCTCCGGAAGTTTCTTCTCCTCCATGAGAGTCTTAAAGATCTCTGCCTTCTTGTCGGCACTGAACTTGTAGCTTCTCTCCTCCATGAAAATCTGGCCGCATTCCTTCTCGATATCTCTGTAAATCTCTGAGATATTCTTTCCGGTTACGGCAATCATCTCAACAAGGAGTGCTGCGGCGTAAACGCCGTCCTTGCCCTTGATGTGGCCTCTTACTGTAAGTCCGCCTGAGGATTCTCCGCCGATAACCGCGTCAACCTCGTTCATCTTGGCTGAAATGTGTTTAAAGCCTACAGGTACTTCGTAGCACTTCTCCCCGAACTTCTCAGCCACCTTGTCAAGCATATGGGTTGTGGCAATGTTTCTTACCACAGGGCCCTTCCAGCCTTTAAACTTCACCAGGTAGTAATACAGCAAAACCAGAATGTCATTGGGGTGAAGGAATCTTCCTGTATCATCGATAACACCGATTCTGTCGGCATCTCCGTCTGTGGCCAGTCCGATGTTACTCTCCGTGTCCAAAACCTTATTCTGAAGGTCACGAAGAGTATCGGCGCTGGGTGCCGGAAGCTTACGTCCGAACAATGTATCATGGTTATCGTGAATCTTGATAACCTCACAGCGGCTCGTGTAAAGAATTGTCGAAAGTGAAGTCTCTGAGACGCCGTATAGAGGATCAATACAAACCTTTAAATTAGCATCTTTGATAGCCTGCACGTTAATACTGTTCAAGATATTGTCAAGGTACTCATTAAGGGGGTAAATCTCCGTAATAAGGCCCTTCTCTTTGCCTTCTGCATATTCCATCTCTTCAACTTCGGAAGGGGCTGTTTCGGCAATATAGCCCTCTATTTCAGCGGTCTGATATTCGTCCGCATCTCTTCCTCCGGCGGTAAACACCTTAATACCGTTGTAGAGAGAGGGGTTATGGCTTGCGGTAATCATCATTCCATAGGGGAAATCATGCTTCATTGTGTAAAACATGATAAGCGGCGTCGGTGATGACTTGTTAACCAGATAGGATTTGATTCCCGCCTTGGCAAAAACCATCGCGCACCACTGCATGGCCTCTTTTGAAAGGAATCGTCTGTCATATCCGATGACAATACCCTTGTCAGCCACACCTTCCTGCTTCATCTTTTTCACCATAGCTGTGGCGAGAAGCTGAATGTTGCTCTTAATAAATTCGTCTCCGATGACGGCTCTCCAGCCGCCTGTTCCAAATTTAATCATTTCTACCCTTTCCTAGCCCATAACAACCTTTACAGTGTTTCGGCTATTCTTAGCCTGAGGCAAAATCTTATCTACTTTCTCTCCGTTTAAGTATACCTCTTTGACGCCCTTCATTACTCCGTCGGGATTAACTACTTCTATGTCAAAATCAGCATCTCTCCAAACTCTCTTAACGGAGAATTCCTTCCAGTCTGCAGGAATACAGGGATCAATTAAGAGGCTGTCAAGCTGAGGCTTGATACCAAGCATCCACTCTGTAGCCGAGAAATATGACCATCCGCCTGAACCTGTCATGAAAGGATGATGTGCGCGACCGTATGTGGAGTGGTCTACGCCCGAGATAAACTGACAGTATGAGTAAGGCTCAGCCTGTCTTATCTCTATTTTATCATTCTGATAGTAGGGGCAAAGAGAATTATAGTACTCCATGGCCTTGTCGCCTCTTCCTATCTTACACTCAGCAGCCCAAACCCAGGGATTGGGATGTGAGAAAATGGAACCGTTCTCCTTGAGACCGGGATAAACCCTTGTAATAAATCCGATATCTGAATCAGGAACTGTATATGAGGGAGCATTAAGCATAATTCCCCAGGGTGTAGCAAGGTGTTTATGAACACTGTCAAGAGCCTTAACAGCCTTCTCACCTTCTGATGCGCCTGAAAGTACTGCCCATGCGTTGGATTCAAGATGAATCTTGCCTTCCTTGTCGGTCTTGGTACCGATCTTCTTACCGTTCTTTGTGATTCCTCTGATGTACCAGTCGCCATCCCAGAGAACGTCGTCACATACCTTCTTAACCTTCTCGGCAATCTTTGTATACTTCTCAACATCTGCATCTCTCTTAAGGAACTTTGCAAGATCAAGGAAGTTATCAAGAGCCCAGTAATGAAGGAATGAAACCATTGCGGATTCTCCTCCCCCAAGGTTAAGGCAATCGTTCCAGTCGGCTCTTAAGCCCTTACAGATACCTGTGGCACCAACCTGCTCTGTCGAGAAATCAAGAATCTTTGTAAGGTGCTCGTAAACCGTTCCTCTTCCGCCGTCGCAGTAGCTTATTTCTTTGTCGATGAAATCATATTCACCCGTCTCACGAACATAGTGAACAACACTTGTTACAAGCCACAATGCGTCATCTGCACAGGCATGCTTTAAGCTGTGTACTCTGTCGGACTTCGCAGTAGGAATAACTGTGGGTGAATCGAACTCTTCCTCGTCATTTCCTTCCTCAAACCACGCGGGGTCGAAAAGGTGAAGTCCGTATCCCGTGGTGGTAAGGCCTCTCATAAGCTCTATGAGACGCTGTTTACACTTTGCAGGATTGGAATGAGGTATTGTCATGGCATCCTGTGCCGTATCTCTGTAACCAAGTCCTGTTCTTCCGCCAACCTCAATGAAGGAAGCGAATCTTGAGAACATGACATTGATTTCGGACTGGTAAAGAGTCCAAGTATTAATAAGGGTATTCATACCCTCATTTGGAGTCTTAATCTGAAGCTTATTACATTTATTCTCCCAGAATGCTTTAAGGTCTGCATAAGCCTGATCAACGGCTTTAAGGTCCATATACTTTGCTCTGATTCTGGCACCCTCTTTGCGGTTGCCTTCGCCAAGCATAAATACGAATCTTACCTTCTCACCGGGCTTGATTGTAAATGCCTTGGTAAGAGTACCGCAGTGGTTGTTTCCCTTCTCATAGGAACCCGAACACTTTCCGTTAATAACTGCAACAGGGTTATCCTCGGTGTGGTATAAGCCGATGAAGGAATCTCTTAAGCAGTCAAAACCGTCGGGCTCGAAATTGGCAGTAAAGAACTGATATCCGTCGGGTTCATAGAAAAGATCATACTCAATAATGCCGTTCTCATATGAAGAACCGGCGCAATATAAACTCATCTGGAAATTCTGATTATCGATATTAATTGAATGATATGAAAACTCACAATAGGAGAAAACATCCAAGGTTCTTGTCTTGTCAGTCTTGTTCTCAAGTGTGACATCCCAAAGCTCAACCGCCTCTCCGAGAGGAATTGTAAGCCTCTGGCTGGCCTTGATTCCCTTGTAATCGCACTCGTATACCGTATAGCTCATTCCATGACGGCATGTATACTTGGCCTCATCTAAGCTCTTGCCTACGGGCTGCCAGGAAATGGTCCAGTAATCTCCGTCCTCTTTATCTCTTAAGTATACATAGTGACCTGGACGATCCATGGGGATAGCGTTGCCGCGGAACCTTGTTATTCTGTGAAATTCGGGGCTCTTATAGAACATATAGCCGCCGGCTGTATGATTGACTACTGCACATGTATCCTCAACTCCCAGATAGTTGGTCCAGGAAGTGGGCAGGTCAACTCTGTCAATCACGTATTCTCGCATTTCATTATCGAAATGTCCGTATTGCATATTTGTCTCCTCCTCTTAGGCACAATAAAAGTTATAAAACCTTACTCTTAATAAAATTATATTGGCCTAAAAGGAGAATTCGTATTGCTATTTATGTCATTTTTTGAAAAATCTTGGCGTCTTTTGCATTTTAATACGTCCAGTCCCTCGCCGCATGGACTACAAATCTTCTTCCGGTGGAACCGTTACAGGTGGACATGGTAAGGATTCCCTGGCTGTACTCGGGCTTCAATTCACTCTGCACCACGGAACGCTTAACCATCTTCTCAAATACCGGCTCAAATTCTTCTATTGTCTGGTAAAAAATGTTGTATATCTCATCCGCCGCATCCACGTTGTAGTATGAGAAGATATCATACTTCATAACCTTATCAAGGGTGTAAATATATACGCTGGGATGCTCCTTAAGGTAATCCTCTTCCTGCTCGTATTTATGTAAGCCTCCGAACATTGTGCCCACTCTCATGTTATGTCCGTAGAGTATCTGATATATCTCGCTGAAGTCGATGTTGTTGTAGGCAGTAAGGAAAATGGCTCCCGAACTGTTAACCTCACCGTTATACGCATGGCTTAAGTAGAACTCGTCATCCTCTCCCTGCATAATAGGATAGTTAATCCTGGTCCCAGGAATCGTTATGAAACCAATGAGGTCCGGATAGGTCTCGTGAAGCTTGTTGATTCTCTTAAGAATAACCTCATCTCTGTATTTGGGATCAACGGCACTGTCCTCTATATCCACAGTCTCATTTGTGGTCTCATCAAGGGTTACCATCTCCTCAAAGTCATCATAGATTACATTGGCCCTGTGGTAGCTTAAGTATCCGTATGTAAGGTAAATAAGAGCCCCTACTACCAAAAGACTTCCGCCGATAATCAAAAGATTGTCCCCTGATTTGGGCTTCTTCTTAGGCTCAGCGGCTTTCTCATCTGCTTTTGAGTCATTCTCTGCCTTATCCTTTGCCAGGATTCCGGCTCCAAGCCACATAAGTATGCACACAAGAATAACGCAGAAGGCCGAAAGCAATCCCCTGGTTGTTCCCACATAATCGGATACCTTGGCAAGATAAGGCACATAGAATACCACCTTACCCACCAGCTGTCCGAACAATACAGGATTGGGGTCCTCAGTATTATTCGCATCACCCTTTGTAACGAACTTATCGCCCTCGATACCGATAACCCTATGGGTTACAGACTCTTCACCACGACCGGTCCTGTAGGTGATAACGTCATCAATCTTAATACTTGATGCCTCAACACTCTTGACATACACCACGCCCCCAACGTTATATTGGGGTGACATACTTTCCGTCATGATTCCATATAACTTGATGCCAAATACCTTCGGCACCGTCAGCGGAATAAGGGTAACGATGATTAATACTATTATTATTGTCGCTATTGTACTGATTACTTTAGATATTGTTTTCTTCATTTGTAAATTCATATTATTGTGCGGAAATCCACTCACCTGCCAGGTAAAGAGGAATATTCTTCATCCAATCCTGTTCTCTGTACTCAGCCATTGAGATTCTTACCGGTTTCAATTTATTGTTCTCTTCAAACAGTGTTCTAAGGCTCTTCGATTTCAGATTCTCTTCCGCTTTCACTTCAATAGGATATACTTCATCTTTTTGTATTATCAAGTCTATCTCCAATGAAGAATTATCTTTGGAAAAATAATAAACCCTCTCATTCAGCGCTTCGATTTCCTGTAACACGTATTGTTCTGTAAAAGCACCCTTATACTCAATAAATGCCTCATTCTTAACCAATACATCCTTGGCAGGAACATCAACCATAGCGCCCATGAGTCCCAAGTCCAGAACGAACAATTTGAACGCGTCAAATTCCTCGTAGAATTTCAAAGGCTTCTCAACTTTAGAAACCCTTAAAACCTTGTAAGCCAGGCCTGCATCAACCAGCCATTGGATTGCATCCTCAAAGTCCTTGGCTCTGGCACCTTTTTTCAGAGAATTATAGATAAACTTTCTGTTTTCTTTGGCTAACTGCGATGGAATGGAATCCCAAACCATATTTACTTTGGGAAGCACATCCTGGGGTACATGCTTGGAAAAATCCCGCCTGTAATCAGCCAGAATCTGATTCTGGATGCTTCTCACCTTGAATATATCCTGATCTTCTACGTAAGACCTGACAACGGCCGGCATACCTCCTACATAGTAGTATTGACGGAGCAATTCAATATAAATGGCTGAAAGTGCAGATGATTCATTCCATCTGTGGGCTTCAAGATTCTCAATAAGTACTGTCTTATTAAGAGCAAGCAGAAATTCCTTAAATGAAAGTGGATATAGATTGATTTCATCCACCTTTCCAACCGGGAAACCGGTCCCCTCATGCAATCCTATCCCAAGTAGGCTGCCCGCAACAGCAATATGGTATTCCGGTGCATTCTCACAGAAATATTTTAACGAAGTTAGTCCAATCGGTACCACCTGAATCTCATCCAATATGATAAGCGTATTCTCCGGTTTAATAGCTACACCAGAAATGGCCGAAAATACTCGAATCAATCTTTCCGTATTGAAATCAGTAAAAGCCGCTTTTATCTCCTCAACCTCATCACAGTTTATATAAGCAACACTCTCGTACTCCTTGGAACCAAATTCCTTAAGCAACCAGGTCTTACCAACCTGTCTCGCCCCGTTGATTATCAAGGGTTTCCTGTCCTTCTTGTTCTTCCATTCAAGCAATTTGTTATATGCAGTACGTTCCATTATTTCGTCTCCTCTAAGACGATTTTACATTTTTATGAGGGAAAGTTCAATAGATTGGGGCATTTTTATGAGGGAAAGTTTGGCGCATCATAACATTTTTATGAGGGAAATACAAAAAACGGCTCGAGTTACCTCGAGCCATTTTTTGTATGTTTGTTTAAACTTGATTAGTTATTAACCAATGGGTTCAACAGCAGCAGTAGAAACCTTAACGTACTCTTCTGCTCCAGCCTCACCTAAGTTAGCGAATGCATCAACAGCTGTTTCGCCTGTGTTCTTAGCCTGGATAGCTTCAGCATAAACGTTGATTTCGAAAGCTGCGTCTGCGTACTTATTTCCCCAAGTTGTAGGGATTACAACTTCGTCAAATAACTGAGCCTCTTCCTTAGCAGTCATCTTAGCATTGTGATAGTAGTATCCATCTACATATGTCCAAACTGCTGTATCGATGTCATCAAGAAGAGCTGCCTTATCTGCATCGGTAAGTGCAAAGCCTGTAAACTCAACCTTAACTCTTACGAAACAATCTTCGCTGTCATCAGCAACGCGAACTGTAGGATCCTTCTCAAGGGTATCACCGGGAACGATGTTCTTGAATTCAAGACCTTCTGATGTAGGATCTCCATTCTCAGTTTCAAAAAGCTCGATATCAACATGTCCCATTGTTACTTTATTGGAAACGTCTGTCTTATCTGTGAAGTATGCAAGAGTTGCTCCAACTCCAACTGCGCCAACAAGGCAAAGAGCAACAAGCATTGTAATTAGACTTTTCTTGTTCATAACTTAATCTCCTTATCGTCAGAAATTATTAGCCCTGTGTAGGAGCGGGAACTACCTTTGAAGCCTCTGCCCAAGCCTTAGCTACTGTATCAAATCCAGCCTTCTGAACTGCATAAGCCTTGATTGTGATGTCTGTGAAAGTAGATAACTCAGTTACATCTTCAGCAATCTTAACACCATCAAAGAGTGTGAAATCCTGCTGAGCAGCACTCTTAGTAACTTCTCTGTAGTATACGTTTGCTACACCATCAAGAGCTGTCCAACCACCATTAGCTGCAGTAAGTTCATTTTTCTGAAGCTCAATAAGTGCGTTAGCGTTAACAACTTCTACGAAAAGATAGCAATCCTCAGAATCTTTTAATACAGATACAACGGGCTTCTTTGAGTACTCCTGTCCGGGAAGAACATTGTCATATCTGAAACCCGTCTTATTTGTATCGTTGTCCTTTGTCTCGTTAAGATCAATCTTAACTTTACCAACTGTGAATGTGTTGGTAACTGTGCCTGTCTTATCTGATAAGTAAGCAAGTGTTGCACCAACGCCAACTGCAGCAACTAATACAAGTGCTACTAACATTGTGATTAAACTTTTTTTCATTTTTAGCATATCTCCTTTTGTTTTCCTATGTGTTTTGGTACTTTTTTATCATAAAACCCCACGGTAACATGGCGGTCATATGGGTTAAATAATTTACTCTTTTTTCTCTTCCTTCTTATCCCCCTCCTTAGACAAAACATTCGGAAGGAATGTAAGTAAGATAAGAACAAATAAGAGTCCGCATATACAAGCGATTCCTATGGGAGTCTTAATGTACATAACTACATATCCCGCATAGGGAAGTTTGCTTTTTGCATGTCCTACTACTTTTTCGTAAGGAACAGGATTGCTGTCCTCAACGTTGTTGGCATCACCCTTTGTTGTGAGCTGCTTGTTGTTCTTGTCATTCTTAACAACTCTGTGGGTTACCATTGTGTCACCTTCAAGCTGATAGGTGATAATCTGTCCCGGTGTAATTGTTGCGGGATCAACTTCCTCTGTGATTACTATAGAACCAACAGATATCTCCGGTTCCATACTTCCTGACAAAACTGCGAATGTCTTCATCCCAAGAATTCTGGGAACTATCAGATACAACGCCAATGCAGCAAGTGCGATAATAATCAGGATGTTGATAAAGCTACAGATCTTTTTAAAAACTTTCATGTTTTTTACTCCTTGGTATCTTTAGTTGGTAGTTGTAGTACCATTATATGCCGCCCAGGCATCCTGGTAAACACTTACCCCCTCAAGGTCAGCCACAATGGCTTCCTGATACACAATTACGTCAAAATCTTTGAAATTTTCTGTTGCTACTGCCTGGCCATTACTGTAGTTAACCCAACCTGCAGGTATTGTCACCTTTGTGAAAATCGGTGAAGTTAACTCATCGGGAGCAACTTTTTCGGTGTAGTAGTAATATCCATCACCACCATCAACCCAATTAGCTCCAAGTTCATTGACTGTTATGTTTTCACCTGCAGGTGTAATGTTAATCCTTGCTCTTATGTAACAATCATTTTTACCGACATTTTTAACCTGAGGATCCTTATCAATAACTGTGGCTGTTTCAAAATTGAAATGCTCCTCAGTTATCTCTGTCTCAACACTACCAACTACAAATGTGTTCCCAACCTCATTGGTTCTGCTGGTCAAAAAAGCATATGTGCCAAAAACGGACACTCCCAAAACTGCTATGAAGGAGGCTACTATAATGGCGGTTCTTTTAAAACTTCTTTTCTTTTCCATTTTCTGCCGCCTCCTTATTCACCGTGACGCTCGTTGCTGTCACTGGTTCTTACTTTGTTTAATGATATCGATCCGTCTTCGTTCTTCTTAACGGTGTTAACTACTAAATCTTTGTCAGCAAAGTTCTTCTGGCTTACTGCCTTATTTGTAAATGAGCATCTGCCTTCAGGCTTACCGGAGTTAATCTCTATATCCTTGTAGCCTTGAGCATCTGTCTTACTCCATCCCTTTGCCTCAAGTTCTCTTACTGTATACTTACCGGCACCAAGATGATTGAATGTTACTGACTTCTGAGTGCTGCTGTAATCAAGGAATGTAAGAGCCTTGGTCTGAACAACCTTTCCACTTTCATCTAACAACTCGAATGTGAATATCGGCTGTCCGTCATATGTAAGCTTTGCAGCATCCTGAATGTTATCGATAAGTTTTGTTACTGTAATCTTTCCATCTACTATAGAAACAATGTACTTACCAACCACTGTGGTTGCTTCTGCAGTAAGCTTACCGGTGCTGATAGGAGTATATCCTGTCTTTCCGTAATAAGTAGTTTCTTTAGTAGGTGCTTCAGCAAGCATGTCTGTTACTCTTTCTGTGCAAGCCTCATCTCTGTACCACTCAACTTCTGTCTGATTCAAGAAACTGAAGTCCGTGTATGCACCGACATTAATCATTGCCTTTGCAACTGCTTCATCTCTTCCATCTACCCAGTACTGAGCAAGGGCTTCTCCAAGGAAGATTGTTTCTGTTGCCTGTCCGGGAAGAACTGTACAGTTAACATCAACGTAAGGAGTTGTCTTTGTCACCTCGTAAGGATTTTCTGGATCATCCTCATTAGGAACAGTTACCTTGAATTCTCCATTTGTAGGAACTGTATTACCTCCGGCAAATGTTGCCTTAGCCTTCAGCTCGATAGACTTGGTAACAGTGTTTTGGGCTTCTGTTGTTGAAAGACCTGTCCACTTAACATATGTAAGACCATTCTCTGCAACACCAATCTCTGCGCCCTGAGCTCTTAACTCAGCTTCATTGTTCAATACAAAGTACTCTGAAATCTCATCGTAGATTGTAATGTTTTCTACTCCAACGGGCTTAGTTTCTACGCCACTCTCTTCAGAAACCTGATTGTAAATGTGCTCAAAGTTATTTGCGATACTTGCTGCACTATCTCCTGAAAGTACATGAGCAGCATCTGTCGCTACATTCCTTAAAAGGTTATCTGCTGCAGCAGTCCAAGAACCATTCTTCATCCCGACGCTATAAA
>AUXO010567328.1_pt1 | contig 10886 bp, 11 predicted proteins | sample 768731 | NCBI WGS metagenome assembly AUXO01 (sample SAMN02715735, study PRJNA202380) | gut metagenome | biome: sheep rumen | host: Ovis aries | place: New Zealand: Palmerston North
CTGGATATAAAAAACCAAAAAATAAAGCAGAGGAAGCTAAGATTAATCAAGAGGAGCTACTCAATACATTTGCAAGATTAAGAGATATTATTAAAGAAGATCTTTACGCTACCATGAAATCAACCAGTGCCTGTAGAACAGCATTATATCTATTCCATAATGGCACAAGATCAACTCAAGGAATTAGTTTTTTAAAAATAAGCTGTATTGGTGAAAAAGTGGTAATTGGTAGTGGCATTAAAGAACAAATCCTAAATCATGCAAGTATGCCTATTAACTTATTTGACAATATGTTTGAGAAGTTAATGGAAAATGGTAAGTATATAATAATGAATGATGAAGAAACAATGGCTTCTAGTAGATCAAAGTTTATATCAGCAACAAAAATTAGATATTCTATTGCTAGTGCCATTTACGACCATAGTAATAATATCTTAGGATTTATTTTAGCTGAGTTTGATCATCCATATGATAAAAATACTTCTGATGTAGAAACCGTTGATTTAAAAGCATTTGCTGATAAGATTGCTCCACTTCTATCATTTTCAGAATATGCGGATTTAACTTTACAAAATACTACAATACATGATGTGCAGCACGAGTGATCACTCGTGCTGCATTTTATTTGCTTTATTACATTTTAATAATACATCTAGATGGAGGTATTTTACATGAGTAATATATATAAATTCACAGATCCTAAAACAGGAGAAGATAAATATCTAGTTTCAAAAGAATATGTAGACTTACGTTTTAAAGCACTTAAAGAAGCTCTTAGTGGACATATTAAAAATGTTGACACTGCCCACATTGACCATACTGCTCAGGTAGAAAATTCAACTGTTTTAGATAAAGTTCAAGTGTTCAGTCTTGATGATGTAATTAATAGTGATACCACTTCTGCTGAAAATGTTGTGCAAGACACTAATCATAGATTCGTATCTGATAGTACTCTTAGGAAATTAAATAGTAAACCATCAGTACATGAAATGAATGTTGCTATTAATGACGCTAAGAATGATCTTCAAGCTGTACTTAATGATCAATATGTTAAGCTTCTTAATCTTAAAGATGCTCTACCGAAACTCAGAGAAGTTGCTGAATTAGTGAGGGATGATATTAATCTTTCTAAACTTATTTCTGCTCTATATGATAAAGTTAGCAAAGCAGATTTAGATGAGCATTCTAAATCATATCTTCATATTACTGAAAAAGAAAGAGAAGCTCTAATTATTCTTCTACAAAAATATGATGATGGTACTTTAGAAAGTTTAGGCAATCATTCATCTAATTCTGATAGTGCTGATTTTGCTATGGATTCTATGAGGCTAGATGGATTAGATTTAAAATCTGTTCATAAAGCCAAAGCTGAAGAAGCAATTATTGGTTTAGATGGTGATTATAAAGAAGGCGAAATGGATGCTACGTTCTCACCATCAACCTCTAATGATATATTAAAACTTCTATATGTTTCCAGAGGCATTTTTAGATTCAAACCAGGAGTTTATAGTATTGCTGAATGGAAACTTGTAAGACCTCTTAATTACGATGATCTTATTATTGCTGGTTGCGGTGATGGTACTGTGTTCTCCATCGACACTGCAGAATTTGGTAGAATAGTTTTTGAAAACTGCAAATTCTATAAAGAAGCATCTAAATCAGTTATTACAGTTTCATCGCATATGAGGTTTAAAGATGTAACATTTGTAAATTGTGATATTAGGCTTAACAATTCAAGTTTTGTTACATTTAAAGATTGTTATTTTAAGGATTGCAATATATCATTTACTGGAGTTTGCAGTTATCTTAAAATTTGTGATAACTATTTTGATAATTCTCCATTACCTAAATATATTACTAAAAATAGTGTATTCTCAAATAATATTGAAGTAAGATAAAGTAAACCCCTAGGGAGAAATCCCTAGGGGTATTATATTATAAAAGTCTCACATCCACTAGCGCTGACCGTAATTCCTCAATATCAAAGCCTTTAAAGACATATGATATTTCATTATATTCTAAAATAAGTTTTTTAAATACTTCTTCTTTTTCTTCCATACCCATAATAATTATAGGTGTATCTTTACTATGTATAGCACCTTTACGGACTTTAGATACGAAGTTTTCAATTCTATCATTCACCATATCTGCATCTACAATAATTAAATCAATGGAATAACTAAGATCAAATATACCAAATGCATATGATTCGGCTTCAGTGTATTTTACATCATCATATGTACAATCTAAATCATGTTTTATACTATCTATAATTTGACCTTTATCACAAACTATAAGAACGTTAATCATAGTATAACCTCCTAAGAAAATAACACATATTAATCTAATATAAAATAATTAAATTAAATATAAATATTTTTAATAAGAAGCATCATATTATTGTTCTTTATTTTTATGAATATTATTTAATTTTTAATTATATATTATAATCATAGAAGGAGGTTAAATTATACTATGAACATAGATGAGTTTCTTAAAAAACACCATTGGAAATATGGTGAAGAAAGATGGATATCATACTGTGAAATTATAATCACAGAAGATGGAGAAATTCATGAAGCAATACCAAGTCATGAAAGAAAATTGTCAAAATTATGTTGTAAGAAGTTAGGGGTAACATATGATGAATTATTAAGCCTTATTAAACCAGATATGGCTCCAGTAGAATGGATGGTTGATAGAATAAAAGCAGTTTGTCTGTGGTATGATTACGGTATAGTTTATGATGGCTATGCTGATAATGAAAATATAACAAACGCGCTTGCGCGATTAAAAGCTGAAAAAATGATCGCACCTTGGACAGAATATAAAATATCAAGAGAATACCAACTACAGATGTATAGAGAGTCTCAAGGTTGGTATAATAAAAAGGAGGATTATCATGAAATCTGCAACAAACCCGACATGGAAAACTTTTGCCAGTGATGAGATTGAAACTGAATGCTTCAATCTAATCCAAAACGTAATCCCACACGATATATTAATCAGCTATGATGTTGATGAAATCGATTTTTCAAAGCTGTCGTATGAAAATTATCGGCAGCTCCAGACAGCAATGAATGCTATGGACTATATGCGTTTGGGAACAGATTCCAAATTGCTTGAAAAGAAGCATCTGATCAAAAAGAAGATTTCAGAATATCTTACTGGGTTAATGCAGGAAGCAAGAGTTTGGGATCTATTCAAATTTGTCGAAAAAGGCAGAATTGAATACTGGAGAGATTATCCGTATAATTGCTTGCTTTGCAAAGCTGCATGCGATTATACGGTATTATCATATTTCAAGACAGCTGTAGTCCTGCGGCATCACATTGATAGTGGTTTAACGGTTACTGATGACAATATTAAATTTGTCAATAACTTGTTAAACAGAACCATCTATCATAATTTTCACAAAACTGACGATCTAACCTACAATAGTGATAATTATGAGGAATTCGTAGTTGCAAAAGAGCGTAGCTATAGAGCTTTATCATATAGAAATATATTCATAGATAGAGTTCTCCATGATAAAGACATAGATGCAGCATATTGAATGATTGCCGCATCTGATTATACCGAGTATTGAATCAGCAAAAATCCATCATCTATGGATTATCCATAGATGATGGATTATAGTATTTTTATTTTTTATGAAATAGAAAATTAAAGTGCTAATCACATTAAAATAACTATGATATTTGTACGTATCATAGTAAAAATCTTTTTAACCATATATCATACTAATAGATAAGGTTATAGCTTTATCAACAAAACACTATTAGTTATACACTATCTAAGGAGGTTTATATGGAACAACAAACAAAGGGCTCTATACAGGCAGAAAATAGAGCAGCAGCACATCCAAATTTGAAGTTAGCCTCTGAACAACCACAGCCTAATATCGGCACAAGTCCTATAAATATCAGATTGACATATCCATATTCCGACAAATATGAATATGAAACATCACTGAGTAAAATAGATCTTGATAAAGAACGTATTAATGACTTTAAGACTGGTAAAGGATTTCTTCTTGATCCTCCAAGATCTATTAAATACGATGTGAAAAATCAAACTGGCATTTTCTCTAGCAGGTTTGGCTCTACTATTGCAGATGTAGATTCTTTTAATAATAAATATCGTTGTAAATGCGGTATGACTAAGGGGTCTATTATGCATGGTGAAGTATGTCCCGTATGCCATACCATGGTAAAATTTTATGATGACGACGTTACTATATTTGGATGGTTAATTCTTAAAGATAAGTATTATTATATCCATCCTAATATTTATAGAACTCTTGAAGGATTCATTGGAGCAACTCGCCTTGCAAGAATCATCGAACCAGATATCCAGGTTGATTCTGATGGTAAAATTATATCCATTGGTAATGCTGGTAAAAAGGATGAGATCTTTAGAGGAATAGGAATGTTTGAATTCAAGGAGCGTTATGAAGAAATTCTTGAATTCTACCTCAACAAGTATCCAGCAAAGAAAATGTTTTATGATGATTTAATTGCATCAAAAGATATTACTTTTACGCATAGTATTCCTGTATTTTCTGCATTGCTTAGGCCTTCACAGCTTGAAGGAAATAGTTCTCTTAAATACGCATCTGTTAATGAGAACTATCAAATGATTTCTTCATTAGTTCAGAAAATTAATAAAGATAAACTAAGAATGGATCAGAAAGTAAAAGAGAAAGCTTCTTTGCTTAATGATTTGCAAGTGCAGATTAATACAGTGTATGCAGAAATGCGTGCTGTTCTTTCTAAAAAGAAAGGCGATATCAGAAGCGCATTGGGATCAAGATTATGCTTCACACAAAGAAGTGTAATTAGGCAAGATCCGTATCTTAGATGCGATGAAATTAAATTACCATTTGCTGGACTTACCGAGTTATATCAGCAAATAATCATTAATATTCTTGTACGCACTCAAAATATCACTTATTCTCAAGCATATAGAAAGTGGTATAAATGTGTAGTTAAAGGATATGATCAAACTATATATGATATTCTTGATGGTTTAATCAAGGACACTGGAGGATTACCATTTATAATTAATCGAAATCCTAAATAATCGTGGGCTGCATTAGAGAAATCTAGTGTTGCATTATGCTCTGAATTGCTGGGAAGGGCTAAAGCTTTAGTGCCATATAAAACTATGAATATAGTATTATAATATATGGAACCGAAAGGTAAAAACAAAACTAAAGATGATCTATGGTGAAATAAAAGCTTTAATATTATTAAAGTCCTAAAGGTCAATAACAATGTCTTATCAGCAGATTAGAAGAATTTGATAAATACTTCTAATTTCAACGACTATCCCTGAAATGGGAGTAGGATAATTCTTTAGAATTATTCGAAGTGGAGCAGGCCTAAACTCTATATAAATAGAGCATGGTTGAGATATAGTCTAGCAATCAAGTAACGTTGATTGGTTAAAATAATATGACGATACAATATGGTTCAATTCTTCGTGTTCATTGCATTGGAATTAATCTTGATTATACTATGAGTATTTCATTATTAGTACTCAAAAATCTCGCTGCAGATTTTGATGGTGATACATTAAACATCTGGGCATTGCATAATAAGGATTTCTGCGACTTGACAGATCAGATCTTCAATCCAGTCCAAATGTATATTTCTCGCAATGATGGTTGCTGTAACTCTGATATGTTACCTGCAAGAGATACTCTTATTAATGCTAACTCTATTAAGTTCTTAAGTGATTATAGTCATAATGATCTTAGCGAAATAGAATTATGTTTAGCTACTGACTAAGAATTATTAGCTATATAATAATTGTGTAAATTCTATGAGGATTATATGGAAGTTGTCAAGTTTCTTGAATGGATTATCATTTGCGTCTTGATTGTTCTGATTTTAACCAGCTAACTCTAACCTAAAGAACACTTTAAATTATTTTAAGGAGGATTTTATCATGTTTTTTAAAAAGAAGAAGCATCATAATCATCATGTAACAAATAGACCTGAGGTTGATTTTCATCATAGTGATGAAGAGTTATTTGATGATACATCAGATCCATTTGGTGATGGTGTTGCATATGCATCTGATACTCAGCCTGAGCAGATTAGGGTTATTCCTATAGGCATGCCTCTGCGTCATGAGGTCGATTCATTACCTAATATAGAATATGATGAATACCCGCCTTATATGGAATACCAGGAATATCCGTCTACGCCTCAGCAGAATAATAGCAATGATAAATTCATTGATCCTGGAGTTCTTGAGATTCGTGAGGCAACTGAACGTGAATTGCCTGATGATCTTAAAAATCTTGGAACTTATATGAGAGCTGCTAATGCTGCTGTGGCTGAACGTCTTGCCAATGATATGGCTGCAACTTATAGAGCTCATCTTGCTACTATTATGGAGCTTCAGACTCAGATGAATCTTCAGGCTGCTATGGATAATCGCATTGCTATGCAAAAGGCTCTTGCTAATTATCTTTCAAAGAGAGAATTTTAAGTAATAAAACACAATACTCCAGAGGGAAACCTCTGGAGTATTTATTATACTGGAGGACAATATGGAAGTACCGAATATTACTAATGCACCGCAACCTGAACTGCTCCCTATAGGAACAATATGCAACCTAATAGATAGAGAAGATGAAACTATGGGTACTATGTGTACTATAAGATTCATAGAACGAGACGATGAAATTTGTAATTTGTATTACTATTATCTTATCGCTAATGATGAATCTAAAAATATATATAGTGATCCTAGATTTGGGGTATATTTTGCATATGTAGAGCACGATTGCCCTTATCTATTGCCCATAGCAAAAGCGACAACTATATGATTTAAAATATAATCTATGAAAGGAAAATAAAAAATGTCATCATTTTTTGGTACACTGTATAAGTTGTACATCACAACAGAAAGAACAGAGATCTACGGTTTACTTGCATTAGAAGATGCAAATTATACGCTTGCATTCCGGCGTCAAATCTATGATAATAAATATAAAGACCCTATCATAGACGGAGATGTATTCATGATCTGTGCTGATGCGTACTACGTAGAATCTGGCAAGAAACTAGAAAAACCGCAAGAGTTAATGGAAGCTAATCTTGACGATATTGAGATTAGACTGAGAGCTCAGTACTCATTTCCATTAACTGTAATTTCTCTTGGAAGCTATAAAATAACTAAGAGAGATTTAATAGATAAATATCCAGATACAGATATTCCTTCTAAGATACTACTTGAAATAGAAAGAAAAATTAAATAAATTAGAGCTGAGGTGTAAGCCTCAGCTCTAATTATTTTATAATTAATTTTTATCTAAAATATGTATTTCTTGGACATTTTGATAATATTTCTATAAAAGGAGGTTAAAAGGTATGAATATGGATAGCGTAAAAAACCTCGATATTTTTAACCCGTCTAAAAATAAATTGAGGAGAGTTGATCCTCATGAATTATATAGAGATAAAACTCCTAGACTACTTAGATCTAGTATTATGCTTCCATCTCAATATAATAGCTATGCTGTATGTACAGAGTTTGCAAGAGATTGGTTCTTAGAAAAATTTCCAAGAAATTTTTTTAATTCTATTTATATGGATGGTAGTAAATCTTTTGATCAATTTAGAATGTTTTCGCAGATTCATGAACAATTAAAAAGAACTAATCCATTATTAGCTATAGTTCCAACAATTGATATTACGCACAATAGAAGTTTTATTGATGCTAATATGGAATTAGGTGGATATTTAAGACGTTCCCGTATGGAGGGAACCATATTTGCTGATAAACGTCCAGAAAAGGGATTATATTTAGCAGTTCAATTTAAAACTATTCTTATGAATTTTACTTACAGGATTCGTAGAGATACAAAAGCAGAACAGCTTGATACTATTGAATTTATTAAATATAAACACCGTGCAGGGATGACAGAAAATCAATATATCTCTCTTGATATTCATGTACCTAAGAAGATAATTGCTCAAATTGCATTTGATAATGGTATTGCTACAGATGATTTCTCTGGTCCTAGAGATCCAGATGAGATGCTTAGGTATCTAAATAGTAGATCTTTAGTACCATTTTTATACAAAAGAGTAAATGCTACTGGAAATCCTGAGTATTTTATTCGTATAGAAAATTGTGGCGTTCATATTAAATCAGAAATGCCAAATGCTGATGAAAATGGTGAGCGACAAGATGCGGAAACAACTAATTATACTCTTGATTTTTCTGTAGAAATAGAAATGACAGCTCCATATTGTTTTACTTACTATTCACAGCATGAGCAAAATATAATTGCTGCTGGAGATCTTGTCAAGGATGATACAGCAATATTACTAATGCGTGCTATAAGGGCCGATCTACCAGAAACAAATGAAGTTGGATGGAATCAGTTGGTTAAAACTGAATATATTGTAGAGGATGAAGATCTTAAAGATTATGTCACTATAGATTTTAATGAACTCTTACAGGGTGAACTATTAAATATTATAAATTATACTAAAGCAGTTGCTTTATCACCATCATTATTTGTGGATTTTATTATATTTAATAATGATTCTTTTGTTGGTTATGATATAGATTGGGATAAAAATTGTTTGACTCTAAAAGAAAAATGTAATCATCCTGGATTTATTATTGGTATATATGCCGACATGGGATATATAAATAATGTAAAGATTCATCATAATTTTGATAATGGGTTTGAATCTCCAGATAGTTTTAGAACCACATCAAGAATTGGTAAAATTGAATAAAAATGTGTAAAAATAATTTTAATCTAACAATTTTATAATAGGTTATAGAGAAACCTATTACAAAATATATTTATTCTATTAAGGAGGAAAACAAAATGACTGGTTTAGGTTACGCTTTCACTTGGCTTAAGGCCATGGCTGTTGGTGCTTGGAAGGTAGAGCCAGTAGTTGGCGCTATGCCTCAGAAGGTAGCAACTGCAGTAGGTGAGCTTGGAGAGACCATGCTTGGTGCTAAGTATGAGCCAATTGCATATCTTGGCAGCCAGCTTGCTAATGGTGTTAACCATGCAGTGCTCGCAAAGCAGACCATCGTTGCTGGTGTTGACACTGTTAACGTTGTTCTTCTCAAGTTCAGTGAGAAGGAAATGGATTGCTCTTTGTATGCTGTTGAGCCTGTAATGCAGGGCGGTGCTGCATTTGGTGGCTTTACTGTCGATCCCAAGGCTGGCAAGGATATTCCTGAGGATGCAATGAAGACCTTTAAGGATGTCACTGAAGGTTGGGTTGGTGTTAAACTTGATCCCATTGCTCTGCTCGGCAGCAAGGTTACCAAGGGTGTTGATCTGGTATTCCTTGCTAAGGTAACCCCTGTATATCCCGATGCTGAAGCTACTGCAAAGCTTGTGGTTGTTAATGGTCTTACTAAGACTATTGATTTTGTTGACGTTCTGTAAAAATATTTGGGCTTCATACATACCCCTAGGGAGAAATCCCTAGGGGTATGTATTGAATTATTAGATAATTTAAAGTGGCCCTTTGTTAATCTGGTGTTATTGTTCCATATTCCGTCAGCTTCGATCTCAGTCCATTGTATTTGCTATCCTTCGTGCGGAATACACAGTTCCACGCTGTAACAACATACCACATCACATATACGTCAGTTGTATTATCAACGGACAGGCAATTAGTCATTTTCGTCCGTCTGCTACTTTTATCCAACCCCACCCATTGAATACCAATATTATTATGATGTGCATATACATTCATTACATCCACTTGACAGCCAAATGCTGGAGTAATTCCACCAGAACCACAGTATGCATATTCACCACCGTCAACAAAACCAGAGCATCCCTGATGATGAGAAACGCCGTCATCACCACAATAGAATGCAGTACAGCCAACTATTTCGCTGTACCCGTATCCATGAAGATTGAACCCATCAACAGATATTGCATATGCATGACAATCGGAAACACGAGCATTCGCATAGTCCAACCTCAATCCCATACCCTTGGCACAATAACCAAATTCACAGGCGTTTATGGCAGCATCGTCACAATTCAGCACAGTGATGCAGGAGTCATAGCAGCCCAACACTTTAACATCTTCAAGATGCACTTTCTGCATCTTTTCCAGCTTTAATCCATCTGCAGCATCATCATCAGGAATATAATATTCTCCAGCAATTGTATTGTCATACACATGGAATTTAATAAGTTTATTCGTGTCATCATACCAGAACGTGCCTTCTGCCGAAAGCTCCGTTTCCGTCAAAACAGGCATGTATAACTGCCGCTGGTATGGAAATATCGCTTTGGTTGGCGTGCTGACATCAGATATATCTTCGACCAGTAGCGCATTGTATTCAGTCGCTAAACTACCCTTAGATGTAGGTGATACAGTTTTTCCGACAAACACTTTGTACATATTCGTACCAGATGCGGCAGTATAGCTTGCCTGATAAATTCCTGTCGTTTCTGTTGAGGATGCATTTAGCTTCGTACCTTTTATTAATTTGATTTTTGGCCTGTATGCATCTGAAAATGTCTGACTATCTACCCACGGAATCAGTTCAAAATCGCCGCCTGACAAACTGATGTTTTCATTGTACCTCTCCGGCGTAGCACAAATTTTTCTGAATCCCTGTGAAATGGCATAACCAATGGACGCATACGGCAGCTCCTTTGTGCCGTCTGCCGCGCTTGTATCAGAACCGCTTGAGCCAGATACATAGGCAATGCAATCTGAATGTAGCTTATTTTCAATGGTATTAACATTACTTTCAAGTTCCTCAACACGAGTCTTCAAAGGATATGTTGTGTATTCTTCAGTCCATATCAATGTTCCCAATTCGTCATTCGTGAGATTTTCGTTATCTTGTCGCCTGACCTC
>AUXO015858455.1_pt1 | contig 10886 bp, 7 predicted proteins | sample 768731 | NCBI WGS metagenome assembly AUXO01 (sample SAMN02715735, study PRJNA202380) | gut metagenome | biome: sheep rumen | host: Ovis aries | place: New Zealand: Palmerston North
GAAAAAGCATGGGAGTCCGGCAGCCTGTGCCTCGACACCAGCCACAGGAAGGCCTTCAAACAGGGAAGGGAGGACAAAGCAGTCCATTGCCTGAAGCCAGTCATTCACATTTGGCAGTTGGCCCAGAAATAAGACCTTTTCCCGAATCCCCAGCGCGTCCGCTTTTTTTCGGACCGCATCCTCCAGTTCACCCACACCGATAAGAACCAGACGCGCATCTTTTTCTGCCTGCAGCAGACACGCAAAGATATCCAACAATCGGTTGTGGTTTTTCTGGACATTAAACCGACCCACGTGACCAATAACAAAGCATTTCTCCAAGCCAGCCTGCCGGCGGAACCGAGCACGCTGGTCCGCCTGGTAGCGGAACCGGCCGATGTCGATGGCATTATGCAATGTGACTCCTGACTCCCGCCATCTCTTTTCGCCGAAGTAGTAAATCCCCGCATCCCGTCCACAGCTCCAGCAGTCTGTAGCTGCACTGGGGAGCAAAGCCTTGCAGACCATTTTTAGGGGGTACTTGTAATCCCGGATGATTTGCGTGTTGTGTGCATGGGCGATACGAATCCGGATACCCGCGTCTTTCGCGCTTTTGAGAGCGTAATATCCCATAGCTTCGTTGTGCGCATGAACGATCCGGATTTCCGGATTGGCGGCAATCAGGTCACGCATGAACCGCTCATACCGGGGAAAATGCAGGGGGTTCAGACCGGGGCTGACAAACACTCGTCCCCCCATCTGTCGGATCTCCTCATCATATTCTCCGGGTATGGGTTTATTGGCCAGAAAATCAAACTGGATCTGTGACAGATCCATTTTTCTGTAATAATTCATCAGCATGGTTTCAATCCCTGCCCGGGCCATGTTGCTGACGGAGTGCAGTACTCGGATCATTTTTTTACTCCATAGATTCCCGTTTTTACATGCTTATGATTGGATTTATCGGCATTGCTTATCCATCTGTCCGGATATTGTTCCGATCCACTGAGGAACTGTTCAGATCTGAAACACAGCCACTGAAACAAAACCGTTCAATGGGGCTCTCTCAGACTGGAAATAATCTCAAATGTCCGCTCGCAGTTCTTTTCATCCCGCATCGGAAAGAAGGTATCCAGGCGAACCTGGTAGAGGGGCTCTGACTTAAAACCGCGTTCAATGGCCCCTTCAAGTGCCTTAAGGACCTCTTCCACGCTTTTGACCACAGGGCCGAAACCAAGCTTTTCATAGGAAAAGTACCCTTCCTGATAATGGTATTTACGGAAGTCCTCCACATCAAACTGGAAATAGATCACTGGTTTTCCCATATACCCGACATCGAAAAAGACGCTGGAATAATCGGTGATCAGCAAATTACACTGCATCAGGAGGGTCTGGACATCGTAATGTTCCCAGCCAGCCAGGACAATCCGGTCGGAGGGAGAGGTGAATTGTCCCAATTCCTTCTGCATCTCGATATGAGGGTAGAAGATCAGTTTCAGGTCATGCTTTTCAAGCAGTTCAAGGAGCCGGGGAGAATTCAGGAGAGCCTGAAAATTCCGGTAATACGCGGTCTGCGGGAATGCCTCACCGGATGGGTAATCGGAGCCTCGCCAGGTGGGCATCACCAGGATTTCATTACGGGGGGAATTGTTTCTCAGCAGATTGTCAAAACGGCAGAGCCCGATCTGACGAATGATTCCCTCAGGGAATCCGTATGCTGATGTCAGATAGTCATATTCCAGTTTCCCGCCGCTGACAAATAAGTCCACCTGCACTTTCGGATAGTGCAAGTAGAGCATATTATCCTTGATGATCCCATGCTGCAGGAATACCTGTCTGCCCCGGGGACGGATGCCGATCTGCCGCAGATGGTAGAATTTCCAGATATCCGGAGCGGCTGGCTGTACATGCGTGGCGACCAGGTAGTCTGCACACAGATACATCAGGTAGTGGCGAAGAGATGCCATGGGGACTGTCCTGCCCAAAGCAGCAATCCGACTGTAGTCTGGACTGTCCGGACCAATGACAAAGCAAGCATTAATCTCCGGGTGCTGTTTCCGCAGGTATCGGAAAAACCAGTATCCGTTATCCCTCGCATCGAATCCACGTTCGGCCACCAGCCAGAGATTCCGGTATGACGGACAGACCCTCCGCATAACAGCGGCTATCGGCCAGAGAAAGATCAGGAGGAGGACGTTCCGAAGATAAGCCGGCACTTTAGAAAGAACACGCTTCATTGCCTTGCTTTCCTTTCCATCTCGATCTCCCAGATTTCATTGGCTGCATTCTCACTGGAGAGAGGCTTCCAGCGCCGGTTTCTCTCCTGAATGAAAATCCGGTAACTGTAACTCATAGGAATCATGCGCAGACCAATACAACACCAGAAATAGAAAGCCGTATTATCCGTCAGATACGTAACGGTCATGTAGGAGAGCAGAGCCATATACAGGAGGCTGGTTTCCGTATCGAAGCGTGACATCCAGAAAAAGGGATAAAAGAGATAGTGGATTCCAGCCCAGAGGGTAAAGCCCAGTGCCCCCAGTTCGATGAATATCCGAAGGATATCATTGTGAAGCGGATACGGACGGTTAATCAGGCCCTGCCGGCACCACATATTGACCAGTTCCGTCACCTTTTCAAAGCCAAGGCCTTTCCAAAGAGGAGACAATTCATAGTATGCATTCGGCAGGCTCCACAGGACGTTCCGGCCCATCATGTCAATGCCCAGGGATTCAAGAAAGGAAACCAGGAAGCCGGTTCTTGTCAGATACAGGTACAGATAGATAAACAGAAACAATCCGACGCCTGTCAGCATGATGAGGGGATTCTGTACTTTCGTCATACGGACGATTTTCACATAGATACACATCAGTGCAACAGCCGGCAGTGTGCTTCGCTTTAGGCCAACCAGCATAAAAAAGAGACACAGGGAAATGGCAATTCTCCGCAGTCTCCTTTCCGGTTTCGTCCCCCTGGGGGCAAACATTACGTAGTAGATCATGAACTGTCCGAACAGGAACGTAATGTCATGGATCTCCAGGGCACGTACAAAACCTTTCGCATCGCCGAAGGTAATGAGACAGGTGACCACAGAAAGAATGCTCTCCGCCACACCGTACTTTCGCATTTCCAGCACCATGATGGCCGCATTGACTGAGCACATGGTAAAGAAGAGAATGTTGGTCGCCTCTGTCTCAAACAGATAGCACATGCAGACCGCGTAGATGATGGTAATCGTCTGGAAAAAGATCTTTTGTCCGCCTCGGCTGATAACGTAAGAGTTGGAAAAATCCGTGACCCAAATGTACATACTGATAAAGGTGTATACAGCAATCAGGATGAAATAGACTGGAAAATAGCTGGCAGCCTTTTTGAGGTTTGAAAAGTCTGCATCCACCAGGAAAAACAGAAACGCGCAGGCAATGGTGCCCAGAGCCACCGCCTTAGGCAGACCCTTGAGCGCATCATTAAGGACCTTCCAGTCTCCCAAGCCGGCAAAAAAGGTGCATGCAACTGCCAGAAAGGTGACAATCATCGGTGGGCCATTCTTTGACCGCAGCGTTTGCTGCGAATTGAGGCTGCTGGTCAGCCCACGGGAGACCGATTGATAATTTGTCATGTTTTCTCCTTATACCCATCCCGTTTCCGATCCGAAAAATGATCGCCCTCGCAAGAGGCAATCCGCACGTGAGAACAGCCTTATTTAGCCGTGTTCATCCGTTGCATGGCAAGGCGCAGCAAGCCTCTGATTTCAAAAACGGAATCGACATCCGACACCGCCTTGCCATAGATAAAGCGAATTTCGCGACCTGCATTGACCTTGTTGTATTCGGCCACCTGCCTGTTAATCGCCTCAATCATGACATCCAGCTTGCCTGCCGAGCAGTCCGGGAAGAAGGACAGGAAAATACCACCGTCATTGTATCCGACAAATCCGTAAAGTTCGCCGAAGCTCTTGAGAATCATGCCAAAATCTTTGAGGACGGCATCGCCGGTCACACGGCCATAATCCCGGGTCAACTCATTTAGGGATACCATCCGCATAACCAGGCAGGAGAAATTCTCTTTCACCAATGTCGAAGAATGCTCCGTAATATATTCGTCGCACTTAGCCCGGTTCGGCAGACCTACCGTCTTGTCGACATACAGGAGATAGTCGATGAAGTCCATCAGTCGGCCCAGCAGGACAGCGCCGATCCCGCCAACAACGGTAAACAGGACGACCGCAATGACCAGATACAATTTCAGGTTGACGGAGGTGCTTACATTGATGCTGCTGACCATGTTCAGGTAGTCTGCACTGAGGAACCGATTCAGTTCCCGTCCGGTTTCCTCCACGTCATTGTCATACTTCCGAATCAGAGCATTACACTGGTCGATCTTTTCCTGGAGTTCCTCAGTAGTGAGAACCTTTCGGTTTTCCGTCTCCAGAGCGTTGTTGAACACGGAGAGCAGATACTCGTTGTGTGCTTTTTCGATCTGCTTCTGCCGGGTGTTGATGTTCAGGTTGACGTATTCCTGAATCAACCCGTCATACGTCGTTTCCTTGTCGTTGTTATCTTTGTCGTATTCCACATCCTTCAGGATATACTCCGTACCGCCGTCCTGTGAATTGGAATTGTGGTAATGATAATCCATCATTTCCTTATTCCGGCCGCTGTAGTTATCGATCAGGAGCTTCAGGTGGTTAGCCTGTTGCTGGCACTGATCAATGGACAGTTGCAGATCCTCAGAGTCCTTTGTCAGCCGGTTCTTCAGGACCTCAATATCCTTTGTTTCGGCAGTTCCCAGAATCAGGGAGTACAGGTTCGGAATATCATAGCTGTAGAGATAGCTGTAGATATTGTACAGATCACCGTAGGTATAACCGGTTTCAACAGAGCGGAAGTTGGGCCAGTTTGCCCGCTGAGTGAGCAGATAATCGAGCATCTGAGAGACATCGTTTTCCAGAATCTGGGCACTCTCGATGAAGTCATATTCTCCCTGCAACATGGCCAGGGAGTCATTGCTCTGCAGCTGTTCCTCCACATACTTTTCTGTATAGAATTCGCAATAGTTCTTGATGATAGAATCCAGTATGTTCCAGGCATAATCCTCGTCCTTGTCACTATCTGCAACAAAGAACACCTTATAGGTGTCGGGGATATACGTAGATTCCTGACCTTTCTCAATCAAGGCTTCATTAAGTTTCTGCTGATCCTCCGGAATGACCTCCTCCACGTAACAGTTGGAGCGGACGGAGTCGATGTTTGCATTGCTTTCCAGTTCTCTGAGTGCCCTGTCAATGACCGTGGAGGAATAGATTTCCGTCACGTCAAGGGGACTTCCGTCCGGCGTCAGCCCTTCCTTGGCGCCGGTGTTGGTATACTGGATCACAACCGTGGCAATATACCGTTGCTGAGATTTTCCGTAGAGAAAAATAGCCACGGAACCAACAACTGCCAGCAGAAAAATCAGCAAACTGAACTGCTTGAGATAACGAAAAATGTTAAACTTTTTCATCTTTTCTTCTCTAACCTGACAAATTCACACAGGAACATCAGCGTAAAAAACCCAACCATGAGTACGCAGGAACCCAGAACCGAACTTAAAATGTCAATACGTTCACGGAAGAAGATATATCGGTTTCGGAAGCTGAGATAGCTGCGAGCCTTATCCTGGGTATAAGAATTGTCCATCCGCCGGATTTCAGAGGCGAGGTTTTCCAGCGCGTTTTCCATCTCCATGATCATTTCATCCGCTTTCCGGCGCTGAGACTCCGATGGGTGTGCAGAGCGCATTTTCCCGATCAGGTAGGTGTTATATTCAATGCTGTCCAACTTCTCTGTGGCACCCACAAGCTGTCCATCTGCATGGATGGCCATGTTGTCCATGCCCGTCTTCGTTCTTGACATGTAGTATTTCGATGTTTTGTCCTCGGTTGGGATCATGACAATAGCGCTCATGGCAGAATCGTACATTTCAATGCCCTTATTATCTTCATCATACGAAGCCATGAATTTGTCATAGGCAATGCGGTCCATCCGGTTTTTGTAATCCAACATGGAAATGAGATCTGTTTTTTCATTGGCAATGCCGTTTTCAATGACATAGGAACGAAGTCTGGCCAGACTGTACGTATTGAAATTCGTAACACGCTGCTCCAGAGCAGAGAATGTAAGCCCTGTTTCCGAGTCACGATAGTTCTTGTTCTCCTTTTTGCGCAGCTGAACATATTTCTCCAGCTGGCTGCATTTGAGCTTCAACAGGTCAATAATCATCAGGTATTCATCATCGGCCTTCAGATTATCAATGTCAAAGGACAGAATGGAATGGTTGAATCCGTAATGCTCAATAAAATACTCCCGGTAGGCCTTACAAAGAAGCGAGAGCATGGCCTCGGCACTTCGCTTCGGGATTTTGTTTGTTTTGGTGAAATTGATATCATAGGACGTGCTGATGTAATTGACTTTTCCGGAGATATTCTTGTTATGCGTTGGCTTTACACTTATGCAGTTTCGCAGATCCTCTACCTCAACCTGCCCCTCAAGGCCAGCGTAATCAATGACCCGTTCCAGCACCTCAATACTGACAATCTGCGAAATGTTGAAACGGGTCTGACTAGGGGTCAGCCCTTTAGAGGCGGATTCATAATCCAGAGACACGATGGTACTGGCCATGGACAGGCTTCGGATGTAAAAGATTAGGTTCATCAGCAAGCACAGCAGAATAAAGAGCAGGAAGACGGAGTATTTGTTATTCCATACAAGTCTAAATGAATTGCGTAAACTGGAGGTGCCTTTCCCCAGAAGATTCGACGGACCCGAATCATGCAGCACCTTCATAAGGTTGATATGTTTCTTTTCCGACATGTGTTTTCCTTCCCGTCTGTTCTCAGGGCCGGTGCCCCCGGTTGCGAAAGATCAAAGCAGGACACGGCGCTCAGTAACAGTTCACATCAATGATGACCAGTTCCGGCATGTTGTTGATCCGGGGCCAGGGACTGGAATCCCCCATGCCTCGGCTGATAATCAGCGGCTGATTTAGCTTAAGCTTATTTCTGCCGGTAAAGTACTTGGGGAAAAAACCTTCCTCCGCGGTATACAGACCACCAAAAAACGGGAGGATGATGAGGCCACCGTGACTATGCCCGGCAATTCCGAGGTCAAAAGGATAATCGGAGATCTGATCATGGAATGTATAAGGGATGTGATTCATGACGATGCAGTAAGCGTCCGGGCTGAACGTTGTTTCCTCCATGAACTTGCGCCCGCCATATTCCTCAAAACCATGCGGTGTTCCCTCCAGACCAATCAGTTGAATCGTATCCGCACCGACCTTGACCATCTCTTGGGCACTGACCAAGATGTTGACTCCAGCCTCCCTGAACTTTTCAGGAATCTTTTTGTCATCGTAATAATACATACGTTCACTTTCGTGATTCCCCAGAACCCCATAACACGGCGCAATCTCAGACAGGGCGGTGCCCAGTTCCAGCATGGGCTCATAGTGCCCGTCCTGCCGGTTGATCATATCCCCCAGGAAGAGGATCAGGTCTGGTTTCAGTGCTTTCAGGTCGGAAATCAGTGTTTGATTTTTCTCGCCGTATTCCCGGTTATGCAGGTCGGAGATCACGGCCAGCCTGATATTGTGGGATACCTTCCTTGATGTCTCCTGATAGAAGGTGATCTCATAATGTGTCTTGGTGTATCTCGCATACAGAAAGATGCCGCTTCCCACCCCGATCATCACGATCAGCAGGAAGATCAGAGTATGGATGAAAGAACGGAGAATGCGCTCCTTTCGGTCATTTTTCTTGTCAGTACTTTCCTTGGTCTTCTTTATCTTCATTCAAAACCTCATTCATTCAAATCAGTACACACTGGTTCCCGCCAATTCGTACTGATGCTTTTCATGTACAACTGTCCTGTCTTTCGTCATTTTGACTGCTCAGAACTGACGTACAGACAAAAAGCGGCCAGTCCTGTCAGATGTGCCCCCAGGCGTCAAACAGATTCACCCGCTCCATTATACCCGATTACCAAAGGAGCTTGACTATTTATCCATATCCGCTCCTGGGAAGTTCAAGAACACACGTACAGTCTTTTCCGTTCAATCCGAACCGACTACAAGTATGATAATTAATTGTAGCACAAAATCAGAGGTCAGGTCTATATGAAAAACAAACAAAACCACAGACGCCCGTCAGCTGACAACACCTGCATTTAGCCTGATAGATGCACATCGTTCTGCAGGTGATCGGCAGAAAACAGAGCCCGTTCACCACTGTTTCAGCAGATCCGGTCCGTCGTATCAAGCGGTCAAAGTCTGACGCATTTCATTAACAAAAGCAAGTAAAAAACAGAATGCTGTTCTCAATATAGACCTCGAAGCATTCAACGCTGTTCCGGATATTGGCCCGTGCGGTCATATTGCTCACAATCCGAGAACGTTCCTGATCAAAGAGCCGTCGGTCTTTTCTGCAGTCTTTCGTCACATACTCAAACGAAAAAGAAATCGCTTTCCCGCACAGCGACAGGTTCTTCTTTATTCCCGGAACGCACTACATCGCTCCTTTGCGTTCAATAACCACCTCGACAGTCTTGAGAAGAATGCGGAAGTCCAGCAGCAGGGACCAGTTCTCAATATATTCCCGGTCCAGCTGTACCACTTGGTCAAAGTCCCGGATTTGACTGCGTCCGCTTACCTGCCACAGTCCCGTGATTCCGGGTTTCGTTGACATACGAACCCGGTACGAGGGTTTGTATCGCATCCATTCCTCCACCGTGGGCGGACGGGTTCCCACCAGGGACATATCCCCGCGAAGAACATTGATAAACTGAGGAAATTCATCCAGTGAAAGATCCCTCATCCATCCCCCGATCCCCCGCTTCCACCGTCCGTTCGGCAGCTGCCGCTGTCCGATGATCCGAGGATCATGCTCCATTTTGAACATCAGTGCATCTGCCTGACCAGCTGCCCGGGCTACTTCCTTTTTGCGCTGCTCGGCGTCAGGAACCATGGTTCTGAATTTGTACATCATGAAAGTGCGCCCGTTTTCCCCGACGCGCCGCTGTTTGAAGAAAATGGGGCCAGGGGATGTCAGATAAATAACAGGAGCGACAAAAAGAAAGATCACGCTCATACATATACAGCCCACGACACTTCCAAAGATATCAAAAATCCGTTTGAGAAACAGGTCACGCCCGGAGACATACCCCAGACTCGTCGTGATGGTGGCTTTGGAACAGATCCACTCGATATTCTTGTGGCGTGCCTGCAATTCCTCCATCCGAGGAATAGCCGAGTGAACCGTGATACCCATATCCATGATCTCGTTGATCAGATCCACGGGCAAATCTTCGCCAATGGGAATATCCATATAAATTTCATCTACCCAGTGATAGCTGAGATAGTTAATGAGATCCTCACGGACCGTGACAACCTCAAGCCGCCCGAGCCGCTCTGTTTCCAGTTCCCTTAATATCTGATTAGCCTGATCAATATCCGGTTCCTTATCCGACAATGCCACGCCGACAAATCGGTACTCCTGATAGTTGTGTTCTTGCAGCTCGGGGATCACATCCCTGAGTCGGTCCATCCTGGCAATAATGAGCATACCAGTATGATTCTTGATCTGCAGTCGGTGACGCAGGTAGCGTTTCCACAGTTCGCAGGCGGAGAGACAGATGATAAAATAGAGGATAATGGAGAGCATGAGCATCCGGTAGATATTCTCACGCTGGCCGGTATAGGTCAGACCGATAAAGAACAGGGTCGCACTGGAAACATAAATGGCACTCCGGGCGGTTTTCAGAAATTCATTGAACATATTCCTCCGGATGACCCCCTCATAGGCGTTAGAGGTGATCATGATGGCCAGATTCAGAACGGCGATGTTGACGGCCAATATAACGGCGAAAAAGTTGACTCGAAGCTGGTCCCATCCAAAGCTCAGTCCCGCGCCCAGAAAAAATGCGATTTCAAGAGACAGAATGTCTATCAGCATGAAGTCGAGATGTTGAGACCATCCCCGCGTTTTTTTTCTGTACATACATTCGCCTCCTCTGACGGACGTCTATGACAGTTCCTGGCAGCACAACCTGCTAAATAAACTAGTCAATGAATACAGTCTATTTGCCTTATTTTACAAATATTACATAGTTAATGTCAATATTTTCGAAATACTTTTGTGCGATTTTGATAACTTTTGTGAACCGGTCCGTGTAAACGGGGAAACTGGAACATATGTAAGTATGCATAAACATATATGCCTCGGATGTTAATATTATTCTATTTGTTCAATATTCGAATATTCTTTCAATGTATAATTGTCATCGCTCGAATTTTCATGAAATATCACCGTCAGATCGAATAGAATGTTCGGTTTTTAGAGGACACTGATTGATCATCTGGTTGTTTTACAAATTCTGACGCACGAAACATATATTCTGTTCATTCAATCCTGTTTAAACAAATTGAGCAGAACCAATATTGGATGTGCGAGACGAGTATTTGACCGTTCTAACGGTCCATACTTTGCGTTTTCCTTTTTTTCAGTTATCCTCTCCGTTTCTCTTTGCACGTTCACTTGAAAACGCTTTCGTTTCAGAGTACAATACCAGCAAGTGAAAAGCACAGTTCCATCATTTCAGGAGTGGCCCTTGCTGCACAGCGGCAGTTCGTCAAATCCAAGTCTCGTACAATGCCGATCCCGCAAACAACCGCTACGAGGGCTGAGGAGGAGGATTTTCTATGAATACACAGATTTACGCACATCGTGGTGCCTCTGGATACGCACCCGAAAACACACTTGAAGCTTTTGAACTTGCTGCAAAAATGGGTGCACAGGGCGTTGAACTGGATGTTCACATCACAAAAGACGGCCATCTCGTGGTTGCACACGATGAGACCATTGACCGTGTCTC
>AUXO013481364.1_pt1 | contig 10885 bp, 11 predicted proteins | sample 768731 | NCBI WGS metagenome assembly AUXO01 (sample SAMN02715735, study PRJNA202380) | gut metagenome | biome: sheep rumen | host: Ovis aries | place: New Zealand: Palmerston North
CATAGTATCAGTCCTTTCTCATAAGCTCTATCGGATGCTTTCTGCTGTTTAACACCAAGGTAGGTGTTATCAGCAGGATAACTATCAGAAGATTGAATGCCATCATCAGAAGAAGAGTCTTTACCGTCAGATAATCAGCATTAACAAAGATATTCATCTCTTCTGAATATCGAAGGAGCACAGCAAATCCCAATATCGTTCCGAGCACGATAGACGGAAGGAATATCAGCAATTCACCGACGATACATCCGCTCCATGTACTGCCACAGAGATAATAAGTAGTCAGTTCATTACGTTTCTTCTTGATACTCATGTTAATGGAACAGAATATAACTGTTACGGAAAGCAATACTGCCAGCAATGCATTCCTTATTGCCATAGCTCTCAGCTCACCGTTTTCTGCCTGGTAGTTACTGAGCAACTCGTTATAATACGTGACCTGAAATTCCGAATAAATACCCTCATCCACCAACATATCTGCAACATCTTCAGGAGAATACCCATCCTCGGGGGTTATAAGCAGAGCACTGAAATTCGTAGTCTTAATTCTTTGTCCGTTGTCAGTCCTTAGATTCCAAGTAATCATAGAAATTCCATCTTCTTCACCGATCGGATAAAAAAGGTCTGTCAATATAGAAGGATTGTTTCTGTGATTACATGTCACAACAGGAGAATCCATATCCATTATGCCGACAACCTTTACTGTTGCGTATACGACCTCAGCTTCCAGATACTTACCTGGAACCCAATAGTATGTGTCATCATCTTCGTTATATTCATATGAGTAAAAAGGGATTTGAAACTCGTCTCCGATATTAACGATCCCTTCCCCGTTATTAGTCACTACTACTTCGTTGCAGGAATGAATGTCGGGTGCTCTGCCGGTAATAATATCAAAGGGATAATCGACCTCTCCTATATAAGAAAAATCCATAAGAGGTATAATGCCGGGGTAATTATCCACCAAAAGGCTCCACCAGGAATCTTCAAAAACAACTACCGACTTGATCTCTTTTCTGTCAGACAGTCCATTGATCTGTTCTAAGATCTCTTTATAATTCCCTTCATTCTGATATTCGTCCTGAAGATCCGTATATACTATGACCTTATTAGTCAGATTTGCCTTCACCGCGTTGTATATTACTTCATAGTATTCTGACAGAAGGGATACGGCGTAGAGGCTGTATATTAACGTTACTGCAGACGTAACAATGAGAAGCAAGACCTTAAGAAAGGATTCAGACATTGAATATATTAATAGCTTAATTGGTCTCATAAGGCACCTCATGTCTGATGGTTCTCATAATCGTTCTGCCGACCCAAATGACTGTCGCCAGAACAATAAATATTGCTATGTTGAGCAGAACAAATCTTATGTCGTATAAGACGCCGTTAAAAAATCTATCTTCAAACAGATTCATGAACATTGCAAGCAGATATCCTCCTGCGATCGCGATCAAAGATAGCTGAAGCATTTTCAATGTATCAAATGTAAACATTCTCATATCAGAAGCTCCGCAAAGCCTTCTGACCTTTCTTTCTGTATCAAAAAGTGAAAGATAGAAATCTACTATTTCTGCTGTACATACAAGACATGCTGCTAGGATGATCACAGCAGATATAGCGGACCTGCTTATTTCTTCCTTACCATGATCGCCAATTACGAATGGAGGGATGTACTCCTTGATTTCAAATAATGAATTCATGTATTCATTAAGCTCAGCCTCGTCACGTGCAGACAAAGGCTTGTGGAATTGGAAAACTACTGAATTGAACTTATTTGTGATCTCAAAAAACATATCGTGAGTGCAATAAACTCTCGAATAAAAATCGGCAAAATCGTCGTCATCAGATGCATAATCATCAACGACTGCTCCCACCCCGCATAGATCATACCTGTCATTAAGGAAAGTGACCCGCTCTGCATTTACATCAACATCTTGAAATGTTGCTGCTATTTCAGAATAATACAATGCCCCATATTCAAGATTTCTAATCGAATCCCCACTATATATTTCTTCTACTCTGTCATCACATATACATGGCAAAAAAGTAATCAGAGTTGCTCCGGATGTAGTCTTCGCTCTAATCTGCATCTCTTTATATTCGGAAAACTTATCTGGAAGATTGTTAATCATATTGTTAAAAACATCTTCCTTCGCCGATTTGAAAACAAATTGATATCGTGTTTCAGATAATGGATTGTCTGCCTTGCGTTCCAGATATAAACTCATCACATCACTCAGGGCTGCAGTACTTATAAGAAAAACAACTGTTAGTATCAGCCAGCATAAAAAACGGTTATACTTCATAACTTACTGTCCTCTCGGCAAATTATATCCCCAATGAATGATATTACATAAATAGCCAATTCAAGAATAACAAAACCTTGTGTACTTTCTGTGTCAACTTGCAGCAATACTGATAATCGGGATGCAGATAACTGCATCCCGATAAACTAATACACCCTAATATGCTTTATTTGTCATTACCACTTTGTGTTACAATAACGTTACTATGCTGGTTGCTGGAAGTATGCGCATACCAATATCCTCTTATAGCAGATTTGTTTGATGCGGTAGCAGTTAATGTTCCAGTTAACTGAGTGCTATGTCTTTCATCAGTAGCTTTAAGTACCCCATTATAGTTATATACTTTTGCCTTTACAACAGTATTATAAGTATCAGGTCCACTCACCGTAACTGAACACTTTTCTGTACCAGTACTTTGAGTAAAACCATGCCCGATAGAAATAGCAAATGATGACAATGACATTACCATGATCATTGCGAATACTGTTACTATTCCTAAGATTTTCTTTGACATATTTGATGTTTCCTTTCAAATTAAATAGCGTGCTTCTTGCCTTATCAAATCTGAGATGCTGACCTATAGCTCATTTGTCAGATTGTAATAAAGCTTTATTTCCTTGCTGCAATTGACACGCAACTCATATTTGCAGATGTGAGCTTCTTTTACGTCAATACAGCAGTTTTGTAAACCATTGGTCTATACCCTCTTTTCTTGATGAAACCTGTTTTTAATCTATCTTATTGGTCTCTTAGGTTGATGAAATAGAAAAGTACAGGTTGGCCATGGTGGCTCAGGATCAGAAACAGATCCTCTTGCGGTTCTTCTGCTCATACGTTCAACACCTTTGAGTAGAACACGCTCAACACTCTTCTTACTCATTATCTGGCACCTCCTCTCCTGTGATCTTGACTATCATAAGGCTAATGGCGTTATAAATAACACCCAACGCCATATATGATACAAATAGAGATCGCGGCACCAATATCATCAAGACAATTATTGGTATTCCGACCATTACTATCGTAATGCGAGAACGCTTTTTAAGGTGGCACCATTCTCTTTCCGTTAATCCAAGATTTGGGTCTCGAATTGTTCCAACACAAAAGATAAATATCACTGATAGAATCATCCCCACTTGATATATCTCAGGGCAGAGCAAATAGACGTATGAAACGGGAACCGTTGACAATGAAACTAATACCGAAACAATGAAACAGCCTATGCTGGTCTTACAGTGGTATCCATCACAGCTCATTCGAACAACTGCAAATATCATTAAGAAGACTGCTATTTGAAAGAATGCATGTACGAACAAGGATGCAATGCAGATCAAAGATATCCCTACTATTCTTTCAAGTATCAGCTGAATGGAGTAGGAATAATATATTCTGTCAGATTCATCTATGATCTGATTAAGAACCAAGCGATCTGCAATACATGACGATATGTGTTCCATCAAATAACCTCCACTTAAGTTGGATGTTATTTCTATGGAATCTAATCGTCAACGGATTTAGGCAACCCTAGGGATAAAGTAAAAAAATTCAGGGATAAAGTAAAATTCTCAGACTAATGGAAGGGTAACAGATATCTGAAATAGGTTATCCGTTGCATCAATAAAACAGGTTCCCTTATTCTCTTGTACAGTCTTCTTAATATTTGAAATACCATAACCGTGATTATCAGAGTCTTCCTTAGTTGATAAGAAAACCTCTCCATTCATCTTGCTTGATGTAAAACAGTTAGAAGAATAAATACGAAGAGTATCTTCTTCCCTTTTAACTTTAAAGACTATCTTCTTATTCTCACATTTCTGTACTGCCTCTATGGCATTATCCAGAATGTTGGTCATTATTATTACCAAGTCACTGTCACTTACACTGATGTTATCCAGATTATCGGCAGCAATAGCAATAAAAATATCCGAATTCTTTGCATCTAAGAATTTTACATTCAATACAGCATTAATTACAGGATTACCGGTATCAATTATATCAACCGCGCTTGTAACCGCGCCGATCTGTTCTTCAATGTATTTGATCTCGTCATCAACATTTCCACTTCTTGCCAGACCAAGCATGATGTTAAGATGGTTAAGATAATCATGTGTTCTTGCTTTTTGTCTTTCCCTCTCATCAGAAAGAGAGCGATACATATCACTGAGATGCTCTGCCTGCTTGATTAGCAATTCTTTCTTGCGAGTGTTATTCTCTCGCTCTATAACATTGTCAAGCAGTAGCAACATCATTATATTAAGAATCAGCAACCCTGAAATAAGGAAAAGCAGTCCATAAAACAATTCACTGATTTCATATTTTTCAGCCGCATAAGTCAGCAGAGTTATAGCTGTTAAAGTAAAAAACGGAAACAAAGCAAAAATAACCCAACCTTTAAGATTCATCCTGGAAAGATTAGATTGCTTAAGAAATATAGATAGAATCACAACAATGATTAGCACTATCAACATTGAAAACAATTCTGCAACAAACCCGCCACTTGAATTTGTCATTACAGATAGCTTATTATCAGGATCAATCTTCAGAATCAACATATAAACGATCATTTCTGAGGAAGCATATAATCCAAAATAAGCAATACTTGCAACAATACTTCTCTTGATAGATACATTGAAAACTAAATAAATAAACAGACAAGAAGTAAACAAACACAGAATAGTTTTAGGAACTAGCCATTCACTTAACAGATTCCCAAGCGAGGCGTTGACAACAACAAGAACAATGAAGAATATAACACTCTTCTGTCGTGTCTCATTCTTTTTAAAGCAAACCTTTAAGAATGCATAAAAAATAAGATATAGAATGAGTGCCATTATATATCCGAGTATATTGTCAATCATAAATGTCGCCCTCTATATAAGTTAAATGACTTTATGACATTGTTATATTTCTTTTGAGAAATGCTTAATTCCTTTCCGTCTTTCATTTTTGCATAATATCTAAAGATCGAATCTACGTGATACAGGTTAACTGACTGTTTGGCACTGATCTGTATAAGATCTACTGAAGACAGGATACCTGTGATCTTTGAAAGCGATCCTCTGACTTTAAGTTCTTCGTTGTTTATTTTATTCTTTAATCTGAACAGCGTATAATTACCAACACTCTCAAGATATAGTATATCAATAGCTTTTATTGTTCTCTGTCCAACAGTGAAATCAAATGTGAATTCGCTCTCATTGTATGCTTTCTCATCAATGACACAGTCAAGACACTCTTGTATTTGAATATCCATATCTTCATTCTTGAGCATATATCTGATGGCTCTGACACGATAACCGGAAGGAGCGTATTTCATAAATGCAGACAGGTATGCAATTGGGACAGTCTCGTGATACTCTCTGATCTTAGATGCTATAAATAGTCCGTCTGAATCAGGCATTTCAACATCCAAGATGAACAGATCAACATTTCCAAGCACCGGAAGGTTATCAAGAAGCATATCACCTGATGCAAAACAAAGCACAGTAGATTCTATGCCTTTATCCTGCAAATATGAATCTATTATTGACTTAACCCGGTCAAGATAGATCTGCTTATCATCACAAACTGCAACTACCATTGGGAATATGGTCGTTACTCTTTTTTATCGTCGTCTAAGAATTCTGAGAAGTCGCTATATGTCTCGTCATCAGATGCGATATCAACAGATTTGGCTTCATCCGGGAGATCCTTCGTCTCTTCGGCAATGGCTTCCTTGGTCTCATTCTGTTTAGCTTCGGCTTCGGCCTTCGCGCGCTCTCTTGCTTCAAGGAGAAGTCTCTGCTGGAGTTCTCTCCTCTCTTCTCTTGCACGCTTCTTGGCTTCTTCTTCATCCTTCTTGGCCTGCTCGGCAGCCATATCAGCTTCCATCTTCTTACGGTCTTCCTCGCTCATCTTGGAAGCATTCTCTCTCTTTAGCTTATTAAGAGACTCAGGTGCCTGAACAGCACTATCCATGATCGCCTGCATCCTGGCCTTACTCTCAGCCTTGGCTCTGACCTCAGCTGCTGCAACATCGTCACCCAATGCCTGAAGAGCTGCAAGTTCTTCAGCCGTGGCAGCATCTGCAGGCTGACCTGCATCGGTAAATCTGGACTTATGAGCCCTTATCTCGTAGTCACCAACACCACTTGCGCTGAAATCTGATACAGCTTCTTTTATTGCCTTCATGTCCGGTATCTCTACACCGGGAAGTACTTCATATTTCTTCTTATCCTCAGCCATTGTTCCTCCGTTAGCCTATAAGATGTGCGCAATTAAGCACTATCAGTATGACCAGTATGATCGTAAGAATTATATTAACAACAAAAACAGCCTTAAGTCCACCATTCTTCTTATTCACGGGTTCTTGAGGCTTAACCTCTTCACGGACCTCAGGTTTCTTATCCTCCTCACCCTTGCCGGTTATTATCGCATGTGCCTTGACCAGCTCAGGCTTGATCGCAACTGACAGATCCTTGAATGTCTCATCCGAAGAACCAAACTTATCTGCCTCAGTATCAAGACCTGCGGTATCAGGACCATTTGTCCCTTCGAAATACATAACGCCGAAGCTTGCATCGTCACTTGCATTACTTGAGCCTACAATGTATTTCTCAACCGTATCAAGGACTTCCTTCTCGCCCTGCTCCCTGCCCTTGGCAAAGGTCTCGGCAAGTTTTACCACTACCGGCTTAACAAGTCCTGTATCTTCGTTATAAACGCTGTCCTGAACACCGTCTGTCATGAGTGCTATGGCATGGACATCATCTGTAGTTGTCTTAAGAAGTCTCATGTAGTTATCCGCATGAGCTGCAGTAACAAAATAAGTCTTACCTGCCTTATCGTTCTGCGGCATAGAGATCGGACTTACGCCCGAGCCGGATATCCTTACGATAAGACCATCACCGATATGGCCTATGAGCATCCTGCGGTCCTTGACAGCGACAAACAGAAGAGTGCATGACAATCTGTCAATAACATCAATGGAGCGCTCCTCCATGATCCCGGCAAAAGCGATCCTGATCTTTGCCATCAGGTAACCCCTTACGGCAGCTTCGCGATTCTCTTCGTAGAGCGCATCGAAATGCTCTATGAGAGTATCGGTTATTACATGAACCGTACAGTCAGAGCCAAATCTTGCATCTGTATACTGCTTGCCGCCGGCGCCGTCAGCTATACATACAACAGAAACACCATCCCTCGAGACTGCATAAGATGCATCTTCGCAAGGTGTATTACGGTTAACGTGTTTCTTGCCGATCGTTGTTATTGCGCCAACAGTGATCCCTTTATACATCAGTCGTCCTCATCCATAAACTTCATGAAGTCATCCAGATCTGAAGCCTCACCCTCCGGCTCAGTATTGATGTTATAAAGAGCATCGTCGCTCATTCCTGAAGATACGATGGAAGAGGATGAAGATCCCAGGAATTCAAAGAGCTTACCGAAGTCTGAAGAATTTACGGAGATAGGTTCTTCTCTCTTGATCGACAGTCTCTTAAGGATGTCGAAGTCAACTCCGGAACCTACACCGATATTAAATACAACAAGTTTATCCTCGCTCTCGAGCTTATTGCAGGCTTCGATGGCGAGCTCCATATTCTGCATGGCATTAGGGCCCTGGGGAGCACCGTCTGTTATGACTACAAGCCACGGCTGATAGTATTTGATACCCATCTCCTTGTAGCCTTCCTTACGGGCATTAAGAAGTTCTAAGGCTGTCAGGACACCTTCACCGATAGGTGTAAGTGTTGTAGATGCAGTGATCTCCGGAATTCCCTTCTCCTTGGAGATCTTACCGAAGGGCATAACGATATCGACCTTGGAGCCGAATGTGATTATCGCAATATCAGTCGATGATCTGGTATCGTCGTTTGCCTTGATAGAAGCGATAAAGTTATTAAGGCCCATGTTAAGCTGCTTGATAGGGTTGCCCATCATGGAGCCGGAAGTATCAAGCGCAAAACAGATAGGCAATCTTCTCTTAGTGCTGCTACCAAATTCAGAAGCACTGAATGAATTATCAGCCATAGTTACCCTCCAAAGTATTTATGAGTATTGTAATTATATCAGAATAAGCCGAAGAATTTCCCCTTCTTATTGCCCTCAGGAGCACCGCCGGATTCAGGTTCGGGTTTTGACTCTCCGCTTCCTTCACCTACCGGTTTAAAAGGACTGGGCATGGTATCGTTCTTAGGGATATATCTTCCTGTAGGAGCGTTATTGAATACAGGCTTCTCAAATCTTTTGGGATGTGCATCAGATCCGCTGTCAGCTGCAGGCTTGGATGAAGCGGTAAGGTCCGTCTCCTTCTGCTTAAGATCTGCCTTTTGGGGGAAGATCTTATAAGCTTCAATATCAGTATACTTGCGGCTTGCCAGTTCTTCTTTATAACTCAGCACCGCATCGTACCACTGAACCGCCTCATAATTCCTGCCGAGCCTGAAAGTGCCGTAAAGCATCTTACGAAGCTGCTCAGGGAGATATCTCCATATGAAGTTATATCCGCCGAGAGGGATATGTTCCTCGTCAGAATCGTCTAAAGTATAGGGGAAATTCTTGCTCAGGATCTCCTCTCTTAATGTCTCAGCGCCCTTCCTGGTTGCATAGGGATGGAGTCCGCAGAACAGGACTGAGAAAACAAGCATGGCAATAGAATAATCCTCATCCCTTAACTCCCTGACAAAACCGGCAAAGTTCCTGCCCCAGAGTCTGGGGTCGGTAAACTCCTCTGTCCCTACAGGGCACGGGAGATTGCCTACCTGAACACTGTCCATATCGATGAGGTATACATTCCTGGAGTTATAGATAAGAGCATTCTTGAGCTGGATATCACCTGCTATAACGTCGCGCATATGCAGATACAGATATTTCTCGATGAGACTGATAAGTGTATCCACTACATCCTCCCTGGTCCAGTCCGGGAAATGCTCAACGACGGCATCAGGTCCGTCAAAAACATTACCGAGAGTTGTTCCCTTACCGAGAGGCATTGTATATCCTACAGGAACTCCCTTAAAGAATAACAGATCACGGGGAATGCAGAATCCTGAACTGGTAATGCCCAGCTCAGACAGCCTCTTAAGCTTAGCCCATCTAAGAGGAGTGATAACACCCTTGTGGTATATCTTGGCAACGAGAGTACGGGTGTCTGTGGTAAATACCATACCCTCGGCACCGCCGCTCATACGCTTAACGAGCTCAAAGCTCTTGGTGTTATTCTCATTAGTTACTATGTCACTGATGCTCGCCATAACGGGAGAATCAAGATATTTGTTATTCTCTGCAAGTTTACTGAGCTTAGGGAGAGGACAAGCCTCGTACATCTCATCCAGTGAGGAATAGACTGTACATTCGCCCTTGTTAACTACGGCAACGGCTCCCTTATACTCAGGTCTTAATTCAAATAAACGCTTGATAAATATGGATTTTCTGGTGGTAAGGATGCAGGGATCCTCCAGATCCTTGACACTGTTTATGAATTCTGCCGTGCCGCTTACCGGGACAAGGTGCATTCTCTTGTCAGGAATAAGATATGAGCACAGGATCTTCATGGCATTGGATTTGGCACTGCTGGAGGACTCCATCTGGTGGAGCTCGCAATAGTGGAGCATCTTAAAGGTCTTGCTCACATATATTTCGTTGCGGCCTTCAGAGAGAATATCTGTAAACTCCCCAAACAAAGGGGTTCCGGCATATTCTCCAAGAATAGAATAATCTAGGATTATAGATTTAAAACCCTTAATATCGGCAAGCATAAATGTCCCCAAACAATTCTTTTATTGTTATTCTGACACATATTATAATACAAGTTAATCGAATTTGTTCGAATTGTGGCAACTTTGTTAAAAATCTACAAATCTATTCGATACCAACTAATTTCATTAGATATTTCGCATTAGACTCTCTGCTTATGCCGGGTGTGAGGATGTAGTCAAATACGATGCCTGTATCCGTATACTGCTCGGAGAAATGGTAATAGACTATATTCTTAAACTCATCCTGAGTCTTGTCTATCATAGCGTAATCGTGAGTGGTCATGAGGCCACAGACATAAGGAAGAGAAAGATTCTTTAAGACTGTAAGGGCCCCGCTGGTCCTGTCATCCGAATTGGTCCCCCTGAATATCTCGTCTATCAGGAAAAGCATTGCTTCCTGCTCCTTAGACTGCCTGATTATCCCGGATATCCTTATAAGTTCAGCCTTAAACGTACTTATATTATCCTCAAGGCTGTCTACTATCCTCATTGAAGACATTATCTTCATCCTGCCGAGCCTTAAGGCCTCGCAAGGCACTTTACTTCCCGTAAGGGCAAGGATGGTGCATACTCCGCAGGTCCTGATAAGTGTCGTCTTACCTGACATATTGGATCCGGTAATCAGACCGATATTGGAATTAAGCTCTATAGAATTAGAAACACAGGTCTCGTGAGGCAGGAGCGGATGGCAGATATAATCACCCTTGAAATATGCATTATCTGAAGGGCTGTCAGATTCAACAAACTGAGGAAATGCCGATATCTCTGATGCTATGCCGACCTGAGAAGCACACATCAATGCTTCTATCTGTCCGAGGCTTAGGGTCTGTTTCT
>AUXO016773783.1_pt1 | contig 10885 bp, 4 predicted proteins | sample 768731 | NCBI WGS metagenome assembly AUXO01 (sample SAMN02715735, study PRJNA202380) | gut metagenome | biome: sheep rumen | host: Ovis aries | place: New Zealand: Palmerston North
CTCCTTTCGCCAATCCTGCAGCTCCAGTCCAGAAGTTACCTCCTGCCATGGCAACGTTCACTCCTGATGCTAATCCTGCACCGACAGCTCCGGCAACTGCACCAGTGGCGAAGTAGCCGAGTCCCTTCGCATTAAGCTGGAATCCATGTGACGCCCAATTGAAGAGTCCTCCAATAGCAGCACCTATGATAAGGTTCCAAAAATCCCCACTCGGATCCGTGTATTTCAGCGGATTGTTCAGGCAGTAGCTGTAGCGGTTGAAGTTCTGGCTGTTATCCGGCATCTGAACATAGTTGTCAGGGCTGAAGAATCTGCCCAACACAGGGTCATATAACCGACCGTTCATGTTGATGATGTCGAACTCGCCAAGCATCTCGTGCCCCGTGTAGCCGCAGTGCAACCCGATGGCATTGAGCGTTACCGTCTGCTTGCCCCACGCATCGTAGGAGGCTTCGAAGACCTTCGTCCCATTCTCATCCATAACGGAGAGGATGCTCCCTAAATTGTCCGTGAAGGCAAGATAAGTTTTTACCGTGCCGTTCTCCCTGATGACGATGGTGTTGCCGTCAAGGTAATAGAACTCGCGTGGTTTGCCATCTTCTGTAATATTTTCGTATTCCCCGGCATAGACTGTTGTCCTGACATCCGTACCGTTGTACGACAGCTCCGAATACCATCTTTGTTGATCCGGACCGTATGCGAAATCCATCCTGAGATTTTTGCCTGCATCTTCTATCAATTCAATTTTTCCAAAGTCATTGAAGGAAGTAGTCAGAGCATCACTCGGTATCTTCCCATCAGTGTTTTCCACCTCTGTCACAGCATGTGGACGGGTATTCTTATCATAAGAGAAATTACCTACTCCAGTTTTGAAAAGTATATTTCCGTTTGGTGCATAATTTATCTTCATGGTTTCTGTTGCCCCATTTTTCACAGAAACAAGCCTGTCTAGATTGTCATATTCGAAGGTTTCCTGCGGGTTATTGTTTCTCTTGCGTGACAACAAGTTATCGGTAGCACCGTCGTAGGTTCCGTCGAAGGACTCCAGGACGCTCGTACCGCGCATTATCTTCACATTGCTTTCATATCCCCGTGCATCGCGAGTCTGCATGGCAGTGAGTTTACCCATAAACGATGTACTAGTTACAAGACCGTCTGTGCTCTCTACCTTATAGATGACCTTGTCGCCTATCGCTGACTGTGCCTTGAAGCCATAATTATCATATAGATACGACTCTTCTAATCCACCAGGATATATAGTCTTGGCGAGCTGATTGCTGCTGTTGTAGGCGTATGAGAAACTATAAGTGCCATACCCATTCACATTGCGCTTCTCCGTAACAACACGGCCAAATTTGTCATGGGTATATTCAACAGAGTTATTGTCCAAAGCCTGTTTTACCAACCTCAACTTTTCGTTGCCTACAGTACCATAAGTATATACAATGGTTTTCTTCCCGATTTGCGTAGATACCAAGCGTCCCAAATTGTCATAGCTGTTAGTAGTCTTGATACCTCTTCCGTCGGTCTGTGTCAGCAATGTGCCATCGGCTGCATATGTGTAACTTGAAGTCCCTGCATCTGGATCAGAGAGAGATAACTGATTACCGGCAGTATCGTAGGTCATAGTCACAGTAGAGCCCTGTGTCCTTACACTGCTTGGCTTGCCTATGGAAGAATATCGGTATTCGACCTCACCGACAGGATCAGATGACTTAATGACATTGCCCCATGCATCGAAAGTCTTGGTATAGGCACGCCCTGCAATGGTCGTGGTAACTGAACGGTTTCCGTATGAGTATGAAGCTGACTTGCCGGAGCTCAGCACATCCGTGACGACTCTTCCACGTTCGTCATAGGTGAGATTTTGTGTAATGGTCAATTTCCCCGTTTTATTTTCGACACGTGAAACCTGCCCCTTGCCATTATAGGTTGTAGTCCTGGAAACAGGCATTCCCTTGGCACCAAACGTCTCCTGCAAGACCTCATGGGCTCCCTTGTCATACCATGTTGTTACAGAAGGTTTGCCCATAGTGGTTTCTTTTGTATAATATTTCTTACTGCTGGTAGTTCCCCAACCTGTTTCATAGGTTGTCTGTGTGCCGTCAGCCAACAGAGCAGTCAGTCTCTTTCCCCAACCGTCATAAGTATATTTGGTGGTTAGTATATTGGAAGGTTCTGTAGCGTCGCTCTCTGTCAGTACATTGCCCCACAAGTCATACGTAAAGGTATTGACAGCAGAAGCTGGGTTGGTATAACTTTTAATGACGAAACGCCCCGATGCGTCATAGTCATTGTATTTTGTTATTGTTTTTACTCCGCTTCCTGTGATAACCGATGAAAGAACATTACCATACGCATCGTATGTTGATGTAGTCTTGAGCGCCATATTGGTTGCACTGTTCACGGTAGAAGAAAGCACATTGCCCTTGTCATCATAACTATAAGTTGTAACAGTTGTATATGGTGCTGGGTCATCTGCATGTTTCTGTGACATGGTTAATGTAGCAGGCAACCAAACTCCAGCCTTATTCTGATAGCCAGAATAGGAAACCTTCTTATACATTTTGTCACCGTCATTTTTTACGGTTTCATCAACAATAACACCTTTCGATACATCATAGTTAGAAAGAGTTGTAACCGTATTTCCATCCAAATCTGTCATGTCCTTCTTGGACACATAAGCAAAGTAATTCTTGCCGGACCTTGATACAGAATAGGTCGAGACAACCGTGCCCGTATTCTTCCCAACCGAGCTTGAAATCTTGATTTCCGTTGGGATCCAGAGGCTCTCGTCCCATTTAGTAATGCTGTTTACTTTCTTTGTACCTAACGTTGTATTCTCATTGGTTACCGTATTGAAGCCAAGCATTCCCTTACCTGCGATATGCAGTCTAAGGTCTTCATAGAAATATTTGGTCGTCTGGGTACCAATCGAACCGTTGTCACCCGTTACCGTTTCCACAACCGACAGTGGAAGGGTATAGGTGTTAACCGGATATGTGCTTTTAATGCTCTTTTTATAGACAGCAGGGGTTGTAGCACTTGCATACTGGATGTAGCTGTTGTTGCCCATGCCATCAGAAATACCTGTAATCTTCCCAACTTGCGACAGGTTATATCCTGACTTATAGACATTGATTTTCTCACTGAACGTATTGTTAGCGTTGTTCAGCATGTTACCGTAATTTGCAAGTTCCGGATATCCATCGCCATCAAAGTCGCCAAGGAAAGTAGAGCTCTCATTAGCGTCGTCCTCCCGGTTTTTAGTATAGCTGCTGACCAATTTTAGATTTGAACCCGTAGAATAGAGCCATCTCACCTGAGTGTTTGTATATTCATTCCTGAATTTAGGGAATCCCCGATGTCTGTATCCGGCCTTACAAACCATCACGTCAGTACGACCGTCATGATCTATATCGCAAGTCATCAAGGTAAATCTACTGTCATCTTTGTTGGATGCATGGTCTGAAACTCCGATGTCTACTGACTTTGTATGAGTAAAAGTACCATTACCATTGTTGTGTGCTATCCAAAGACAGGATTCCCCCGACTTGTTGTAGACGAAATCCGTTAATCCGTCACCGTCGAAGTCGCCTTGCTGAATCCTCCAATAATTGCCAAAGTCCGTACTCGACTTTGTGTTATTCTCTGTAAATCTCGATGCGACAGCAGTCCCTCCATTATTGAAATAGATTTTATAGCCGCCATTATATAGTAGTATCAGGTCAGAGAGCCCGTCATTGTTATAGTCACCAGCAAAAACCTTTTCGATGTCTTTGCTCACACCTTGTGGTAAAGTAAACTTTACTTCCATACGGTTTAGTGCCGTTCCGCCGGCAAACTGTACTATAGTACATGGATAGTAATTGTCCTTTTTACGTTGTTCCACACACACGACGTCATCCTTACCGTTGCCGTCAACATCAAAGGTTGCAAACAAAGGGGCTCTGTCCGTTGACTGGAGGTTTACAGCAAAAGCATGTGTACCTACCCTTCCAGCCACAACATCGCTTCCCTGAACTATGTAGAAAACAGCCTGGTTCCAATGACCTGTTGCCGCATTTTGGAATGGAAACACCAGATCATTGTATCCATCTCCGTCAAAGTCCATGACCGATGCCCCTCCAAACATGGATTTGATGACATCCATGGATATACCGGAGGGCAACGTATAAACCAGAGGGGAATCGTAGGTTACGTTTCCTGTAGATGAAAGTTTACTTCTGCTAACATATACATAAGTATAGTAGTCCCAACTGCCACCACCAGCCCAGACGGCAGTTGTAACTTTCACAGGTGCTATCCTTATGATATCACTGACGCCATCGCCATTGAGGTCTGCCGAGAGAAATTGCCTGTTGGTTTCCTCCACGAAACTGCTGCCATCCTTTGTCGGTACATTCAGCTGGGATGAGTTGACTGTAGAGGAAGGCAGATACTGCCAAGTAAATTTAACAGGAGGTAGTTTTTCTCCCTTCCCATTTGCTTCCTCGACCGTTACAAGGCGTGTCCACTTGCCGCTGGACAGGTCCGAATTGTCATTATAGGTAAATGTGTATTTACGATATACTGTATTGTTACTTGTTGTTATAACGGACGAAAGGCACATGTCTGTCTTTCCTTGCTGATCTTCAACAGCAAACGGCCTTGCATTTTCCCCAAGGCTCCGATACATGAAGCTGATTTGGTTGACTATTCCACGACTCTTCGCCGAATTTGTACCATAGACAATAGTAGTAGGTCTAATACTTAGATTGCTGATGGCATACTCATAAGTTATGTAATTGGAGTATTTGTCAGTTGCCTTGTTGATATACCATGAGGCAATACGCGAATAGCCACTTTTATTCCTGTAGGCTATTCTTGAATTTGGTGAATTGCCGTACTGGTAGGTCATACCGGTATTGGTCATTATCTCAAACCACGTCGTTGCTGTACTATTGCTGTAATTGCCATGTACGACAACTTTTGTAAATGGATCCCCTTCTACTGTATAGGTAGCTCCATTTTGACCAGAAGTGCCGGACTGGAGAATCAAGCGTTTACCATCAAGATAAAAATTATCGCTTGCTGTATATGTAATTCCTGATTGTTTGCCATCATGGAATAAATCGTTCCCGCCTCGGGTAATGGCAGAGATTCCTGTTATATTGAATCCGTATCCTACAAGACCATATCCACCAGACTGACTATTATAACTTACACCGATAGAAGGGGTAAGACTACCACCATTAGGTGCAGATATATTAATACTATAAACTGCAGCTCCTGAATTATTTACACTAAGTGATCCCTTAGGACTACCAACATCATAGATACTGGACGTAGACGTTGATGGATTTGGCATAACTGGTTTATCAGGATGAATCGGTAGTATTGGGTCTCCTGGATCGATAGGATGAACAGGACCGATTGGGTCTATTGGTTCAAATGGCTTATCAGGATTTGGATAGAGCTTATCAGATGTATTAGACGTAGCTGATAGTATCTGGGGCTTAGCTATTGTATTGATGGAATCATTGCTAGCATTCACTGAAATTGTACTCACCAAGCCTGTTACAACATAAAATAGAAGTGATCGAAGTAAATTTCTTTTCATTGCTTTACAATTTTCCAGGTTGAAGACTCTCCTTTAAAGACTACTTGAAGAAGATAAACTCCATTAGGACGACCGTTCAGATTGAATTCTGTAGTAGAACCAGCATTCATTTTCTGAGCAACCAATTCCCCAGTTGACGAATATACTGCCAAATCACAGCAATCATCACCATGTAATTTTGTAATACTAACACGAAGGGTACCCTGAGAATAGTTAGGAATAATTTGTACCTTTCTGTCGCCAAAATCATCGGTAAAAGAATCATGTCGTGCCGCTGCATTTGATTTTGCCTTAGGCATAACAATTACTCTTTCTATCCGATTACCAGACATATCATAACTATACCTTATCTTCCCCTGAGCAGAGGATAAGAAAGGTATAGCTGAAAACATGAGTAAGAATAGTGGTTTCATCGTTAAACTTTTCCTTTAAAATTAAAAAATGATTTATGTTAAAAAAAAATACTATTTGATAAATAGTGTAATAAGCTTGTTATTCGTTTTTAGCCAAAAGTGGACCAAGACGAGTGTCATTGGACATGATAGCATAACCACCATTATCCTTAAAATTGAAGACATAGACATAATTAGAGTCTACGTTCTCTCCAGAAGTACTACGGCTTACGAGTTTCTGAGTACTATACCCTTCAGCTATCTGTGGAATCTGCCCTTTATTTGCTCGAGTAGATTGAATAGAAAGAGAACGAAGAATAGATTCCAAGGAATCTTTTGCAGCATCAAACGTTAAGTGAGTAGACTTTTCTGCTGTAGGTTCGTACCCGGGAATTGGATCCGGTAGATACACATCCTTCCGACGGCATCCGGTCAGGAGAACGATTAATAATAAAAAAGATAAAAATTGTTTCATAATGGTTATTTTAATAAAATCTCTCTTTGCATGCGAAATTACTAATTTATCACGAAAAAAACAAACATATTGATTTTTTTTAAATAAAAGATATAATTTATATTATCTGTAATAATTTTAGTACTAAATGGAGTATTATACCGATTTTTTATTTATAGAAAAATTTTTATAAGACTGATATTTATAGGCTCCATTTATCAACTCTTATAACCTAGAACCGTTTAAATCCTATATAGTAAAATTAGGCAGTACCCTCTGTGATGGTACTGCCTGTTTTTACTATTTACTAATCTAATCATCAACGAGGCCTTCGCCTCGCTGGATGTGGAAACACCTATTCAGGAACATAGATGATTTCACCATTATCAAGTTGATAGGCTACACCCACCTTCTTTCCTTTGTTTTGATTCTTTGAAGACTGACTCTTTGAAGGAGTATATCGGTTTATCTTCTTGCCCTCCTTGGTGATAATCTCCATATTCTCCTTGCCAGGATTTTTCACCATACTGAAATCTTCCTGATATACGCAATGACAAGCACGTTATCTGTCTTTGGGAGTTTTGCTATGACATCATCAAGTGTCTCGGCTGTCACATCCGTGAGTGCCTTTCGCACATAAGCCGACGTCTTTCTGATGGTGAGATACTGCCCAAAGAAACTACCAATAAGCAGTAGTGCACGAATAAAGACGATGATAAGAATGACAATGACTGGCACAAGCAGTCCTGTGCTAATCCAGTAAAGTATGTCTGAAATTATTTCCATTTTTTTTGTTTTTTTCTAAAATAACCAATTCCACCACAAAAGATGGCGATTGCTATAAATGTAAATAGGGCTCGCCATTCTATCGGGTCTGATCCCTTGAAATTCGTGCTGCCATTGACTGTACTAACTATGCCAAGGATAAGTACCAGGGCTGCGGATAGAAAGAGCAGTTCAAGCCGGAGTGCCTTTTGTGGCAACAATAATCGGAGAGCGTAAGTGCCTCCTATCATGGTAAGCAGCACCAGAACAGCAAGGCTCCACGATATAAGGGCAAAGTATTCATGAAATACGACAGCAAAAATTATTAGAAAGAAATTTACTGAATAAAAACAAGACTTTTGGTTGTGCTAAATATACCCCTAAAGATGAATAGATTACATAATAATGTATAACGACAACTTCGCATTTGACAAGTACAGTTATCAAAACACCAATAACATTCCTCATTTAACCCAAGTGTTGCCCCCAAACAGGACAAAAAGATAAAATATATTTGGAACTTATTTGAATATTTTATATCTTTGTTCTTGCGTTTATTCGCAAATGTATATCAAGCTTCAGCATATCATACAACTAAATGTTTCAACAAATAAAAATCGTTATATAAAAAAATATTATTGAATATATGTTTCAGCAAAGACTATACACATTATATTAATACAATGTATATCAATATGGCATATCATGGAAATCAGTAACAATTAACTTATATCAATATGAAAAAATTACTTATGTTAATGTTGACCGCAACCTGCGCAACACCACTTTTGGCAAGCGAAGCTGATCTGGTCATTCCTGAAAGTATCCACGAGTTTGGATTTTTACATTGGGGATTTTTGGTAACACTCCTCGGGTTTATCTTCGGTATTTATTATTTCGCCAAAACAAAGGCTCTTCCTGTACATGAGCGTATGGAAGACATCGGAGAAGTAATCTATAAAACATGTTCTACTTATCTGAAACAGCAAGGTAAGTTTCTTGCAACCCTTTTTATTTTCATCGGTGTTATCGTAGCCCTTTACTTCGGTGTTCTCTCAGAAGGCACTACTACTGGCGGTGTCCTCCTTATTTTATTATGGACCATTATCGGTATCTGTGGCTCATACGGTGTAGCAGCTTACGGTATCCGTATGAACACGTATGCTAATGCACGTATGGCCTTTGCATCACTGAAGCGAAATCCACTCAACCTGCTTAATATTCCTCTGAATGCTGGTATGAGTATCGGTGTGATGTTGGTATGTGTAGAGCTCTTCTTGATGCTCGTCATCCTGCTTTTCATGCCTACCAACTTGGCTGGTAGCTGTTTCGTTGGTTTCGCCATTGGTGAGTCTTTGGGTGCTTCAGCCCTTCGTATCGCAGGTGGTATCTTTACCAAAATTGCTGATATCGGTTCAGACTTGATGAAAGTCATCTTCAAGATTGGTGAAGATGACCCACGTAACCCTGGTGTTATCGCAGACTGTACGGGTGATAATGCAGGAGACTCTGTAGGTCCTACTGCTGATGGTTTCGAGACATACGGTGTGACAGGTGTTGCATTAGTTTCATTTGTACTACTCGCAGTACCAAATGCTGCCGCTCAGACTCAGCTTCTTATCTGGATCTTCTCTATGCGTATTCTGATGGCTGTAACATCTGTTGTTGCCTTCTATATTAATAAAGGTGTAAGCAATGCTAAATATGGCGGTAACGAAGACCTCGACTTTGAAGCTCCACTGACGAACTTAATCTGGATTGCTTCTATCCTTAGTATCATTGCTACCTATGCCGTATCATACTTCCAGCTGGCAAGTATGGGTAATGACCTTTGGTGGATTTTCGCTACTATCATTTCTTTGGGTACTTTGGGAGCTGCTGTTATTCCAGAGATTACCAAGGTATTTACTTCTCCAAAGAGTGGCCACGTACTCGAAGTAGTAAAGGCTTCTCATCATGGTGGCGCTTCGCTGAATATCCTTTCTGGTTTCGTAACGGGTAACTTCTCTGGCTTCTGGACAGGTTTAGTCTTCGTATTGCTTATGTTCGTGGGCTATGCTGCAAGTATCAATATCGAAGAAAGCCTGATGTCTTACCCAGCTATCTTTGCCTTCGGCCTAATCGCTTTCGGTATGCTCGGTATGGGTCCTGTAACTATCGCAGTAGACTCTTATGGCCCTGTAACTGATAATGCACAGAGTGTATACGAATTGAGCCTTATCGAGGATATGCCTAATAAGGATCAGGAAATCGAACAGAATTATGGTTTTACTCCTGATTGGGAGAAGAGTAAATATTATCTGGAGCAGAACGATGGTGCTGGTAACACTTTCAAAGCTACAGCTAAACCGGTATTGATCGGTACTGCAGTAGTAGGTGCAACAACCATGATTTTCTCTATTATCTTGGTTATCAAAAATGTTTTGGGTATCGATCCAGCAAGTGTATTGAATATTTTAAATCCTTATACCATTCTTGGTTTCTTGTTGGGTGGTTGTGTTATCTACTGGTTTACCGGTGCAAGTACACAGGCTGTTACTGTAGGTGCTAACCGCGCCGTTGCCTTTATCAAGGATCACATCAAACTCGATCCTAACGCACCTAAGAAGGCTGACTCTAAGAGTAGTGTTGAGGTGGTTAAGATATGTACACAGTATGCTCAGAAGGGTATGTGGAATATCTTTATCGCTATCTTCTTCTTTGCATTAGGTTTTGCTTGTTTAGCTTCTCCTGCAAGTATCGGTGGTAACAATGCGGTATCATTATTCGTTAGTTATCTTATCAGTATTGCCCTCTTTGGTTTGTTCCAGGCTGTATTTATGGCTAATGCAGGTGGTAGCTGGGATAATGCTAAGAAGGTGGTGGAAGTAGATCTTGCTTTGAAGGGCACAGACCTTCACGATGCTTCTGTAGTAGGTGATACTGTAGGTGATCCATTTAAGGATACTTCTTCTGTATCGCTGAACCCTATCATCAAGTTTACTACCCTCTTCGGTTTGTTGGCTATGGAGATGGCTATTAGCGAATCTTTCCGTGAGTTGGCACCATATTTTGGTATTCTCTTCGTACTTATCGCTATCGTCTTCGTATGGCGTTCATTCTACAAGATGCGTATCGATGACTCTATGGAGAATATCCTGGAACAGTACAACAATAAGAAAACTGAAGAATAATCTATCTTAACGCATATTACTCATCTTGCACTTCGTAGGCAAGTTCTCAATAGAAGTGCAAGATGACTGAATCAACTTAAAAAAGTCTCCATCTTAAACTATATAAGATGGAGACTTTTTTGCATACCTACGCATTGTACACTTGCTTATCCATCAGATAACGCTAACTATCAAGAGCTACTAACTATCAGATATAGCAGCTTTACCATCAGATAGCTGCTTAGCAGCGGCTAACTTATCCAGCAGCATTCCCCCATGAGTAAAGACATAAAAAAACGATATAATTCCATATCGACAAAAATATGAAATTATATCGGTCTATTGAAACTCTAAAAATACCGTCGTCAGCTACGTTTTAATCTTCAACAGAGCTGACGCTTTAACTTGTATCTACCTTTAGTTTTATTTACTTCTTGGCTTATTACTTCTTGAGCTGAGCCTTCTTGCCATTAATATAATCAGCAAAGAATTTATCAAAAGCCTCAAGATCAGCGCCTTT
>AUXO011643297.1_pt1 | contig 10883 bp, 9 predicted proteins | sample 768731 | NCBI WGS metagenome assembly AUXO01 (sample SAMN02715735, study PRJNA202380) | gut metagenome | biome: sheep rumen | host: Ovis aries | place: New Zealand: Palmerston North
TTTTGCGCCGAGGATCAGCGTCATGCACGGATCGGTATGTCCTACATCCGCTTCATAAACATAAGGAATATCCCCGCAGGCCAGACGCAGCGCTTCTTCATAGCTCATGCCTGTTTCACTGGAAGGGAATAATACTCTGCCAAGCACAACGGCTTCTGCATGATCCAGCCATCCCGCATATTTCATCTGCAGCAATGTCCGGTATACATGTTCTGCCGGCATGGAGAAGACATCCAGGAACCAGATCAGTCCGTCATCCTTGTACTTTCTGACAAAGCCCTTCGTATCTTCGTACGGTGTGCCGATCAGATCCTTCAGAACATCCAGGCAGCCGCCGATCGCTCTGGCAGTGACATCCAGTTCCGGCAGCGGACTTTTCCATTCCGTTTCCTTGTCAAATTCAAGCACATCCGCAAACGGAACAGATGCGAACCGGTCATAGGAATGCTGTATGACATGTCTGCCTTTGATGATGTCCAGGCTGTCTTTGATGAACGGATACATCTCATCCACATCAAACGAACCGGCATTCATTCCGTAAATCACGGCAGTATCGCACTTTGTCAGATATCCGTACAGCAGGGAAGTCGGATCCGAAGCTCCCATCAGCCATTTCGGATGTTCTTTCATGATCTCCCAGTCAATGTATGGGAGTGTTTCAAACAGGAAATCACCTCCGGCTGCACAGGCGGCCATCTTTGCGTCAGGATTCCGGAAACATTCCGCAAACTCCTTCGCCCTTGTCACAGCATCCCCGCCGCGCATATCATTCAGCCGCACGGAAGCAGTTTCCTGCAGTCTGAATCCGGCTGAACGCAGTATTTCCAGTGAGTGGTCAAATGATTCAAGCTTTCTGCCGACTCCGGCACTCGGAGCACTGATCATGATCAGGTCTCCGGGTTTTAAAAATTCAGGGAAAATCATAGACAGCTCCTTCTATCCGGATCAGAAATCTGATCATTCAAAGCAGTTTCTGATCAGTTCAATAATGACATCCTGCTCTTCAGGCGTCATCTTATTGTCGCTCGGCAGACACAGGCCGCGCTCGAAAATATCCATTCCGGCATCCCATGCTGTTCCGCGGTCGATATACGCATTGCTGGAGCCTCTGCCGTTTCCGTACTTAGTGATGAACGCATGAGAACGGTAGATCGGCTGGGCATGCATAGGCTTCCAGATCGGTCTGCCTTCCGCATTGAATGCCGCAAGTGTCTCCAGGATCTCTGTAGGGCATGATTTGCCTGTTTCGGGAATATACAATGCCTTATGGTCATCACGTACCTGACGGGCCATAGCATCCTTGTCAATGATCAGGCAGCTGAGCCAGTAGTTCGGCATGGATCTCTGCTCATCAAACGGATTCATCTGTACAGGCAGACCCTTCAGGCCGTCACGGTAGCGCTCATAGATCGCTTTCTTCTGGGCAAGATGTTCCTCCAGGTAAGGCAGCTGACCGCGGACAACACCTGCGATCACGTTGCTCATGCGGTAATTGTAGCCGATCTCTTCATGCTGGTACCAGGGAGCAGCTTCGCGTGACTGCGTGCTCCATTTTCTGACCTTGTCAGCATCTTCCAGACTGTCAGTCAGGAACATACCGCCGCTGGATCCCGTAATGATCTTGTTTCCGTTGAACGAAATGCAGTTGTAATTTCCGAAGCTTCCTGTCTCTCTCCATTCACCGTTGTAGAGATACTTCGCGCCAAGGCTCTCGGCTGCGTCTTCTACGATCAGAGCGCCATGTCTGTCACAGATCTCTTTGATCTCTGTGATCTTGCCGGGCGTACCATACAGATGTGCGATCACGACAAGCTTTGCGTCAGGATAGAGCTCAAAAGCTTTCTCCAGTGCTTCAGGATCCATATTCCAGGTGTCATATTCCGTATCAATAAAGACAGCTTCTCCGTCTTCATATGCGACCGGATTGATTGAAGCATCGAATGTCACATCCGAGCACAGTACGTGATGCCCGCGCAGAGTGCCCTCATTGGGTCTTGCCTGTCCGTACAGTTTCTCCGCTGCCAGCTTCGTGGCAAGATGCAGTGCAGCTGTTCCTGAACTCAGCGCAACGGCATATCCGACCCCTGCAAACGCAGCAACCTGTGCTTCGATCTCATTGATATTCTTTCCGACAGTGCTCATCCAGTTGGTTTCATACGCTTCAGTTATGTATTTCAGTTCCTCACCGTGCATCGTCGGTGAAGAGAGCCATATTTTTTTCTCGAAAGGCTTGATATCCGATATATTACGAAATGCCATACTCGTCTCCTTTTGTATATACGCTCAAATTATACCCCAGACATAATCTTACGTGTTGCATCGTCATAAAAAAACAGCGGGAGTGTATCATCAATCACTCCCGCCGTTTTCAATGCTTTGCACGTGCAAGCTTTTTCTTCAGCTCCCGCATATCATTCTGATATAAACCGGATCTTGACGGTCCAGGGAGTGAATTTACAGCAACTCTGATCAGTGCTTCCCGCAGTGCTTGTTTGATTGCCTTCATATATGCGCTCCTTTCCTTCTGCATCATGCCATTGGTAAACTGATGTGTAAATGCATCGGGTGAAAATACGACAAAATGTGCAGAATTTCACGCGGCAGAAAGAACGATCCGTTTTTTTTATTTACATATATGCCGCGTTTGTATAGAATACAGGCATGAATTTGGCTAGAATTTTTAATATCAGTGAAAATATAGAGAATTTTCTGACCGATACTGACGTATTGTCAGAATATGAAACACTCCTGCTGAGACACGGCATCAGTATCCTTCTGCAGGACGGATCGGAAATGATCAGTGCGCTGATCCTCGGATCCTTGATGCACAGAACTGCCGAGACCATGATATTCCTGATCTGCTTCTGTACTCTGCGCGTGCATACAGGCGGATTCCATGCCAGAACGCCTGCCGGGTGCTACTGCGGGTTCATGGCATTGTTCCTGGCTGTGCTCGGATTCTGCAGCATCAGAATTCCTTTTTGCATTTCCGGCATTCTGAGCATCCTGTCTGCACTGTACATTGTTTTCCGCGCTCCTGCCGAGCACCCGCTGAACCCTCTGACACCTGATCAGAAAGCATCCGCTGGACGCACTGCGTTCTATCTGACATCATTCAGTCTGATATGTGAAGCCGTGCTGATCTGTCTGCATTCTGCATATGTCAATCCAATCACAGCAGCTCTGCTGCTGAACTGCATCCTGATGATCCTGCTGCAGTATCCGGCTCTGCTGAAAGGAAGAAAAGATGCCGGCCAATAAAATGAATGTCGTTATTATTGATGACGACCATGATGATCTGCTGCGCGTACAGCAGTGTCTTCATCAGATCCTCAGAGAAATGGAGATCGATTATCAGATCCTTACTGCAGACAGCTTCAGCAGCCTGTCTCCTCAGCCGCATACGTTTTATGTCCTGGACATTGATATGCCCGGAGAGGACGGCTTCAAGATCGCAAAAGAGATCAACGACTGGCAGCCTTCTTCAGCGATCGTATTCTGTACGAATCATATGCACCTGATCCATGATGCGATGAGGCCCAATACACTGTATTTTGTAAACAAAAGCAATCTGAAAGAACAGATGACGCTCGCAGTCAGAAAATACATTGCCAACAGAGGGCTTGCCGAAGACTTTCATTTTCAGTTTATGAAACAGAACTACTCTGTTCCCTGGTCCGATATTATATGCTTCAATACCGAAGGCAACAATCTGCTGATCACCGTCATCAACACGCCCGATCCGTATGCTGTTCATAAATCAATGAAAAGCATACGCGCTGATGCGATCAAAAACCATTTCATCAGCTGCACATCTTCGTACTTGATCAATCTGTATCACATCAAGACCATCAAAGATCCCTATGTTTATCTTTCCGAAGGTAAAAAGGTCAAGGCCGGAAAGAGAGCCATCAAGGATGTCAAAGAAGCGCAGCTGTCGTTTCTTTTGAGGACATGAACATATGGCTGACCACATCATCAACCTGATCGAATCATTCCTGATCATTCTGTTTCTGCATGCGTCCTGTCTGGAAAAGCCGACAGGAAAAACAGCAGTTCTTTCTGCGGTCTTCACCATGTTGTCATTCCTGCATATCTCATGGGTCAATACATTTTCCGTATATGAAGGCATCTTCATGAAGATCGTTGATATTGCGATCTTTGCGGTCTATATGAAGCTGATCAGCAGCGCATCATGGCCGCGCATCATGATGATCACCACGATCCCCTTGATCATGATCGCATCCATCAATCTGTGTACCATATCCTTATTCAGCTGTCTCTTTTACAAAGGCCTGAATTACACCCTGCTGGCTGAAGAGCATTACCTGATGATGGTTATTCTGTCAAAGGTGCTGTTCCTGGTGATATCCCAGCTTACCGCCATTCTGCTGCGCAGGAAAACAGACTGGCTGAGCAGCTCTGACTGCATGACGATCCTTGTCCTGCTGATCCTCTTCAGCATGATCATCACGTTTTTTGAGAATTTTGTATTTTATCAGTCTGTCACGGCAGCCTGGATCATCCTTGCCCTTACCTGCATCAATGGTTCTGCTGTCCTGATCGTTTATCTTATTCATAAACTGAATTCCACCGTCAGTTCCGGACTGCGAACCAGGCACAATCTGGAGGTTCTCCAGGCACAGCTGGACAGTTTTCAGTCTTTCGAGGCAAAACAGGCTCAGCTGAACAAATGGGCGCATGATATGAAGCACTTCTATAACGCCCTGGTCAATACTGAGCACAAGGAGATCGCAGAAAAGATGAAAACGATGTATGAAGAAATGCAGCTGCCGATCATCCTCTCAAAAGAACCGTACGGCCAGGTCATCAACGCAAAATACCGCGAAGCAAAACAGGCCGGCATCGATTACACCTGTTCCATCCGTGCAGATATCAAAATCAATATGGACCGTTATGATCTCTGCCTGCTGCTTTCCAACATGCTGGACAATGCGGTCCATCATATCGGCAGCGGAAGAAAGATCCTGGTGGAGATCGATGATATACAGGATTATTCCCGGATCCGCATCACGAACTCCATTGACGGTCCTGTCCTGGATGAAAAAGGAGCCTTTATCTTCAGCAAAGACAATGAGGGACACGGCTATGGCGTCAACACGATCCTGACACTGACCGCAAACTATAACGGCAGATGTCTGTTCGAAGAAACCGACGGAAATCTCGTCAGCACTGTCATCATCCCCTCCGGCACCTGATCAGAAACATGATGAAAAGCGGCATGGTTCAGTCCATGCCGTTTGTCTGTGTGTTTATTTGGCTGCCAGTTTTTCAGCAAGGTATTTCATGACCTCTGCCATCGCTTCCTTGCCGTCCTTGTTTCTCAGCATATCATGTACTGTTTCTTCCAGCTCAGGCGGTACGAATCCTCTGATATTTCCCCAGTTGGAACCGGATGTTGCGCGGGAATCAAGTTTGTACGGTACATCATCACAGGTTTCCTGATACCAGTCGGATATTGCATCCTTCAGTCTGCTGAGTACTGCGGGATCAGCTGTTTCAATGATATTGTGCCGTTCACCCGGATCTGTCTCCAGATCATAGAACTCATCACGGTGATTCATGCGCTTCACGTACTTGTATCTGCCGTCAAAGACCATGGATCCTTTGATATGCGCATCATTGTCTTTCTGAGCTGTTTTCTTTGCCCAGTAGTCATCCGTCGGCTTCGGTCCCTGACCTGCCTTGTTGTGCCACTCATCGCAGTGCGGCTCATCAGGTCTTCTTCCGCCTTCGCAGAAGACATACTCTTTACCCGGAGCGTTTCTGTCAGCGAGCATGCCTCTGACACTTCTGCCGAACTGTGTATGGTCAGGCGTAACGCCTGCATAATCCATAACTGTCGCATAGAAGTCCGTCAGTTCCGTCAGGCCATTGCAGATGCCGGGATCGACCGGTTCGCCCTTAGGAGGCTTCACAAGGAACGGTACCCTTGTCAGGCAGTGTTCGAATGTATTCTGTGATTTTTCCGGAAGATCAAAGTCACCTGTAAAATCACCGTGGTCGGAAAGGAAGAAGATCGCGCAGTCGTCATAGATGCCTGCTTCTTTCAATGCATCGATCACCATTCCGGTCAGATCGTCAACGAATGAACACTGTGCAAGATAGATCGCTCTCATTTCCTCGAACTGCTCGTCTGTCCATGTGCTTCCGCCTGTCAGTTCTCTCAGTTTTTCAATGATCCTGGATTTGCCGGTCGTTTCACTGAAACGCACACGCTCCGGCATCTTGGAAGCGTCGATCCTGTTTCTGTATTCAGGTGAAGTAACATACGGGCAGTGCGGGTTGATCCATCCCAGGAACAGACACAGCGGCTTATCCGGATCAACGGGATGCAGGATCCTGTCGATCGCTGCTTGTGTGTCTTTCAGGTCTTTCGCTTCAAGTCTGCTTCCGCCTTCGACAACGCCTGTAAAATGCATGTAGCGGTCTTTCTTTTCCTGCGGAGCACCAGGCAGTCTGAACGGTCTTGTGCCGACAGGCTCAGACTCGTCATAATAATAGATCTCGTCCGCATGTTTATAGTCCAGTCCTTCATACTGTCCTGCAACAAGATCATTTCTGCCGTTCATCCAGACATAATATCCGGCATTCTTCAGTTCTGAAAACAGTGAGCTCTCATCAGGATGCAGCAGATGCGTCATCGTGCGATGTCCCCTTGTATGGGGATAAAGCCCTGTAAAGAAGCTGCAGCGGCTCGGTACACATACGGGATTCTGGCAGAAAGCGTTGGAAAAACTGACAGCTTCGGTCTCCTGCAGACGGTCAAGTACCGGCGTGCAGGAAGCGGGATTTCCCAGATGTGCTACAGCGTCAGCACGCATTTCATCGGGATTCAGAATAATGATATGAGGTCTTTTCATACAATTGCCTGCTCCTTATTTCATTTTTTTCAGGCGTACCAGTGTATCACCGTGTCTGCGTTCATCCTGGACGATCCGTTTCAGCCACGGATATGTGCCTGTTAATTTTTCATGTTCGTTTGCGGCATCATATTCGCTCTGAGCCATCATGTTCATCGTGCCTTTGAGTCCGAATATACCCCTGACGACCGCAAAGAACGTGCGGTCTCCTTTTCTTTGTTTCCCTTCAGAACCGGTCTGACGCTCCAGCAGAAACACATGTGCCTGTTTGTCATCCCGGATCTTCAGCAGAGCCTGCCGTACTCGGGGATCTTTGGCCTTTCCTGCCATCATTTCATACACGGGAATACTGTCATTCGCATACTGCATGATCTTCAGCAGTTCTTTTTGTTTGTTACTGTTCATATTTTTTCTGCAGGATCTGCCGGATCTCACCCAGATCATATACCGCGTGATCCGGTCCGAAGTCGATCAGTCCCTGCTCCTTTTCTATTTTTGTCAGTGCCGCAATGACTGTTGATCCGGCATTTCTGCCTGCCAGCAGATCACTGACACTGTCCCCGGCATAAATGCTTTCCGTGCAGCCCAGCTGTTCCATGGCATACAGAATGCCGTCCGGTGCGGGTTTAGCCTTCAGATGATCATCCTGGCATACCAGCACATCAAAATACTGTTCCAGATCAAAGTCCTTCAGGATCAGTTCCAGTGATTTTCTGAGTCTGGATGTAACGATGCCGGTCGGGTATCCTTTTTCCTTCAGCCATGTCAAAAGTTCAACTGCACCTTTCATCGGCTTCATCAGTTCCCGGAGATGCTGTTCCTGAAACCGTCTGTATTCTTCCATCACTTCATATACATCCGCATTCGGAAAGAACTTGCGCATCTCTGTCTCAAGAGGAGGACCGAGAACTTCCGTCTTCCGTTCATCGGTGAATTCTTCCGGGGTGGCATAGATCTCAAATACATGTGCATAGCTGGAAATAACAGCCGGCTCCGAATCCATTAATGTTCCGTCAAAATCAAATAATACTGCCGGTAAATTCATGCCTTATCTTCCTGATCCTTGTTTTCCAGATATGTGTACAGTTTGTTCTTAAAGTTCGTGGTTGCGTTGTATCCTTCTTCTTTCAGGATAAAGTTCGTCACTGCAGACTCGATCAGGATGCGCATGGAACGTCCGGTACTGACAGGCAGTACGATCGTCGGGATCAGGATATCCAGGATCCTCGTAAATCTCGAGGATACTTCTCCCAGCCGTTCATATTCATCATTGGGATCGTATTTCACCAGATTGATCACAAGATCAACAACATGCTTATCCATCAGACAGTTGGCCCCGTACATCCTGGCAACATCTACGATGCCGATGCCTCTGAGTTCCAGCATACCCTTCAGCAGGTCCGGTGCATGTCCGACGATCCTGTTGTGTATTTTCTGCAGATCAACGCGGTCATCCGCGATCAGGACCTGGCCGTCCCTGATCAGTTCAAGCGCTGTTTCAGACTTGCCCATGCCGCTGTCCGCAAGCAGAAGCACGCCTTTTCCGTAAACGCTCATCAGCACGCCTGATACAGTCGTTTCTTCTGCCAGTTTCTCATCCAGATATGTGATCAGATCAACGACCATTCTGTACGTATCAAACGGCGTTCTGAAGATCGGGAAGTTCCGTTCATCAGCGACCTGCTTCAGTACCGGAGGGATCGGATTGTTGTGTGTTATCAGCATCATCGGCGTCAGCGGGTCCGTGATCGGTTCATAGCGTTCACGCTGCTGTTCTTCGTTCAGCGTTTCGATAAACCGCATTTCCTTATGACCCATAATAATGACACGGCGGGGGCTTGTCGGCTTGACGTAGCCCATCAGTTCAAATCCCGGACGGTTGATATCCGGAACGACTACCCACCTCTTTAAAGATTCTTCATTACCGGTCAGCTGTTCAAACTGAAAGAAATCTTTGATTTCACTGATCAGTACTTTTTTATCATATGTTTTTTCTTCCATTGCAGACTCCGTTCAAATGGATTATAACATGCCGGTCTTTTACTTGATAAGACAGGGTACATAACTTTACCGAACAGTCGTCATGACAACAACAAAAGGGACTGTGCTCAGTCCCCGTTATTGCTGTTCTGTTTCTCTTTCGTCCATTTCAGAGTTTTTTTCAGATACTGTCCCGTCCAGCTTTCCGGAACTTCTGCGATCTGTTCCGGTGTTCCGCAGGCGATCACGGTTCCGCCGTTGTCGCCGCCCTCCGGACCAAGATCAATGATCCAGTCAGCACACTTGATCACATCCAGATTATGCTCGATGACGATCACGGTATCACCGTTGTCAACGATCCTCTGCAGGATGGCGATCAGTCTCTTGACGTCGTCCGTATGAAGACCTGTCGTGGGCTCATCCAGAATATAGACGGTTTTTCCTGTTGCCTTTTTCTGGAGCTCACTGGCAAGCTTGACACGCTGTGCTTCACCGCCTGACAGTGTTGTGGAAGACTGTCCGAGCTTCAGATAGCCAAGACCTACATCATTCAATGTCTGCAGGCGGTTCCGGATCTTCGGATGGTTCGTAAACAGCTCAAGCGCTTCTTCCGCAGTCATTTCAAGAACATCATAGATATTCTTTCCTTTATATGTACACTGCAGTGTTTCTTCGTTGTATCGCTTTCCATGGCATACTTCACACGGTACATAAACATCCGGCAGGAAGTTCATGGAGATCACTTTCATGCCGTCTCCCTGGCAGGCTTCACATCTTCCGCCCTTCGTATTGAAGGAGAAACGGCCTTTGTCATAGCCTCTGAGCCTTGCCTCAGGCGTATGTGCGAATACATCGCGGATATCGTCGAATACACCGGTATATGTTGCGGGATTGGAACGCGGTGTTCTGCCGATCGGATCCTGGTCGATCTGTACAAGCTTATCGATGTTTGACAGGCCCTTGATCTTTTCGAATTTGCCCGGCTTCACACGCTTCATTCTGCCCAGGCTCTGCTGCACGGCCTTCATGAATACCTCATTGACCAGTGTGGATTTTCCGGAACCGGAAACACCTGTTACAAGGATGAGCTTTCCAAGCGGGAACTTGACATTGATATGCTTCAGGTTGTTCTCGGAAGCACCGATCACTTCCACGTTCTTCCCTGTACCCTTGCGTCTGGTCTCGGGAACACTGATGACCTTTCTGCCTGACAGATACTGTCCTGTGATGGAGTTCTCGGACTTCATGATATCTTCCGGCGTTCCTTCAGCAACCAGTTCACCGCCATGGATGCCTGCGCCCGGACCGATGTCAACGATCCAGTCCGCACTCAGCATCGTCTCTTCGTCATGTTCAACAACGATCAGTGAGTTGCCCAGATCCCTCATGTTTTTCAGGGTCGTGATCAGCTTTGCGTTGTCCCTCTGATGCAGGCCGATACTCGGTTCATCCAGGACATACAGGACGCCTGAAAGTCTGGAACCGATCTGTGTTGCCAGACGGATGCGCTGTGCTTCACCGCCGGAAAGCGTGCCGGCAAGACGGTCCAGTGTCAGGTAATCAAGACCGACATCCTTCAGGAAGCTCAGACGGTTTCCGATCTCCTTCAGTACCAGTTCAGCGATCTTCGCCTGCGTTTCCGTCAGCTGCAGTCCGCTGATCCACTCAAGTGCTCCGGTGACGGATTGAGCGGTAAATTCCATGATGTTCTTATCTGCTACACGCACAGACAAAGCCTGTTCATTCAGACGTTTGCCGCCGCACTTTCTGCATGTATGTTCCGTCATGAAGGAGTGATACCAGTCCTTGGACCAGGCACTCTGTGTCTCAACATATCTGCGTTCGATCAGTGTTTTGACGCCCTCGATATAGTCATTGCGGGAATACTTGTTTCCGGATGTGCTTGTGATCGTGTAGCGGATCGGTTTGTCGCTGCCGTTCAGGATGATGTCCATCTGTTTTTTGGTCAGTGACTTGATCGGCTTGTCCATATCGATCTTATAGGAACGGCAGAGAATG
>AUXO012835597.1_pt1 | contig 10881 bp, 8 predicted proteins | sample 768731 | NCBI WGS metagenome assembly AUXO01 (sample SAMN02715735, study PRJNA202380) | gut metagenome | biome: sheep rumen | host: Ovis aries | place: New Zealand: Palmerston North
TGCCTTCATGGTAAATTGCCTGTATATCACAAGTTATTGTTACTAAATCAGGCATATCAATGTATATTTTAAACTTAGGAATGTCAGGTAAATACTTGGATGGATAAAATCCGTCGTTGCTGACATTGAAGTATTCTTCAAGGATTGGGTAAAGACCTGATGAGAAAAGAGGCAGATCTTTATTGGAAATAAACAGTTCGTTTTCTGTCCTTCGTGCAGACAGAAACTTGAGGAATGGGAAGATGTCTTCACATTCTTTTCTGGGAATAACATGAATTTTACGTCTGCGCTCAAAATAGATGTTTGAATAGCCTTCAAACATGGTAAAAGAGCTGGCTTCAAAATTTATGCCATTTGCTGTCTTTTCTATATGGAGATCTATTGGAGGAAAAGAATAGACGATATCTACAGGCCTTTCCTCAGTGTAGCGGGATCTGAAATCTGTATTGATAAAGTAAATTGAACTGACAGCCAAAAAGAATTCATCAATCTCGTGCCCTGTCAGCTCAAGCTCTTTGTTATGACCTTTGCCATATGAGTAGGCAGAAGAGGAGTATGCTGAAAAAGCATCACCTAGCTGTTTGCCTCTAAAATAGTCTTTCAAAAACGAAATGATTTTCTGTGATTCTTCTGAAAAAGCAGACAGATCATGGGTAAATTCAAGATGCTTACCGTAGCTTACAATCTCCCTTTCGTCTATGGCAGACAGGAGAGCAGCCACGTCTTTGAGGACATAACTGTGTCCTGTGGTACCAGAGTATATGTTAAAATTTATAGATAATTTATCATGATTTAGAGTAACGTGCGGTTCGAGATTAACAACGGCTGTCTTTTTGTATAGCGCAGGGCTGCTGCTTTCAGGAGAGTATTCTTTGAGAATCTTCTTGGTCTCAAAAGAAGTATAGTGAAAATCTTTTTGAACATCAGAAATGAACCGCCTACCGGAGGCGGTTACAAATTCTTTTCTGGAATTGTCCATGGAATTATTTGCCATTTAGAACCTCAAGAACTTCAGTGTAATAGCGTTTGCGAGTGGCTTCGTCCGCATTGAATATTTCATGCCTTGACTCATTATAGGTGTGAATTCTGGTTTGGGGAAGCATCTCTTTAAACATATCATAGCCTGCAGGGTTAATCAAATGATCCTGGCCTGCTGTAAAGATATCTATCGGTATTTTTATATTATTGATATGTTTGAAAATGTCCTTCGTGACTTTGACGCTTGCAAGTGCCCAGCCAAGAGTGGCTCCTGTGGTCTGATAATGTTCATCTTTCTTGCGAAGAGCAAGCTGATATTCAAAACGTGGCCTTGATTTGGCACTACTGTTCTCTAAAGTCGTGTTCTGGTCAAAACGCTTCTGGTTTGGAGCAATACTCTTTTCCTTCCTGAAGATCTTTCCATATAGTTTTAGAAAGAAAATGACAAATGGCGATAGATTTTTTTCTGCTTTCATCTTGAGCATGGGTGAATTCAGAATTGCTGATTTGAAGTATTGAGGATGCTTTTCCAAAAAGAGCACAGATATTGCGCCTCCCATTGAATGACATATCAGCTTCATATCAAGGCCGTCACTTTCAGGAACTACCACTGTTTCAACAAAGCTAAGAAGATCCTCAGCGTAGGTATTGTAGTCATCGATATAGATGAGCTGAGGATCAGATACCTTGCCCTCTGAGTATCCGTGGCCTCTAAGTTCCATGAAAAATACCTTGTAGCCTGCCTGATATAAATACCAGGCATATTCGTGATATTTTCCCCAGAATTCTCCCATTCCGTGGACTATCGTAATGCTTCCCCTGGGCTCTTTGGGAGTAGCAATGTAGTAGTTTAGTCTGGTTCCGTCAAAGCTTGTGAGCATTCCTCTTGTAACGTGCTCTTTGCGCCATTTTTTGTTTTCGTTTTCCATTGCGGAGAGAAAATCATCTTCTCCGAGTAATTTGATTGAATTGTCCATCTTTCTCCCTGTGTTAGTTGCGTGAATAGAGTTTGACAGCTTTTTCGGGGTAATTAGTGATAACAGCATTTACGCCGTAATCTCTGCACTTTATAAGATCAGCTTCGGAATTGACGGTCCATACGTTGACGTCTATGTCAAACATGTTGCAGTCGTCCATATAATCTGGATACTGAAGATTGTACAGAGCAGGATGAAGGGCATTAACTTCATTTTCTGCAGCATATCCGGGCATACCCAGAGTTCCGTCTGCATATAAGAATCCCGTCAGCGCAGCAGGTTCAAGCTCTTTGATCTTCATAATGGAGTAGTGGTTAAAAGAGGAAAAGATAACTCTGTCAAGCCATCCTTTGCGCTTTGTCAGTTCCAGGATCTGTTCTTCTATTCCTGGATAGAAATATACCCCTGTCTTAAGCTCTATATTGATCGTAAGACCGGTGGGCTCAAGAAGGTCGAATACTTCTTCCATTGTGGGAATCCTGGTTCCTTCGTAAGCAATATTCCCATTACAGAAATCGAATTCTTTGAGCTCCTTGAGGGTATAATCCCTGATAAAACCTGCTCCGTTACTGGTTCTGTCAATTCTTTCGTCGTGACAGACAACAATTACTCCGTCTTTGGTCAGCTGAACATCCAGTTCTACTCCGTCAGCTCCCATTTCGGCTGCAAGCTTAAATGCCGGCAATGTGTTCTCCGGTGCGTATCCGCTGGCTCCTCTGTGAGCCCATACAAGTGGTGAATTCATCTCTATACCTCTTAAAAAATGATGTAGGTGTCAAAAGTAAATCTTGACACCATATGATGATCCAATATATTTCATTTTATCATTTTATTGTACTTAAATCTTCACGAAATAAAGTTATTTGTCAGACATTGACAATAATTAACGCTGTTGCGCATGGTTGCGCATGCAAAATCGTGATTATTACATATAGTGTTGCGCATATTTGCGCAGTTATAATAAGCCTCGTAGTAATTGTATTTATGTATTGATGGAGGCGTATATGAACAAAAAAAGATGGGGGAAGGCTTTATCTGTGGCTTTGGCGGCTACTATGGCTTTTGGCCAGGGAACCGGTGTGGTGGCTAGTGCTGCCGAAAATACAGAAGAAGCCAAAGATGCAGTAATTGATACTGAGGATACTGCAGATGGCGAAGAAGTGACAATTGCAAATTACGACATGTCTGCAGATATATGGGGTGATGATGCAGGCTGGACTGTAACTGTTGATGACTGGGACAGCACCGGTGCCAGCATTTCAAGCTTTGTTTATTCATCTGACCAGTGGATGGATAAACCATCAGATGGTTCTGACAATGGCGTTAATTACTGGTTTGGAAACGGCGCCGGAGTTCTTACTTTTTCACAGGAAATAGATATACCTGCAGGAACTTATACTTTTTCCTCTGAAGCTATGGGAGAAAAGGGCTCTTTTTACATCGTTTTGGAAGATGAAAAGAGTGAAGCAGTTTCTCTATCGGGCTACAACAACTGGCTGACAGGAAGTCTTTCTTTTACCACAGAGGAAGACATTGATGGTGCCAGGCTCAGCGTTGTATTTGATGTGGAAAAAGAGGGCTGGGGCTATCTTAACAATGTGAAAGCTGCAGTAAGTACTGATGACAATGGAGAGGGAAATATAGACACTCCTGAAAATCCTGACCCGGAAGAGCCATCAGGCGAAGAAACTCAGCCTGTTGATGCTGAAATTTATGTAGAAAAAGTTGCCGGAGCAAATGGCGATTTTATCACAGGCGTAGATGTCAGCTCCTATATTGCTGAGAAAAACAGCGGCGTTAAGTTCTATGACTATGACGGCAATGAACTTGATGACCAGGGATTTTTTAATTTCCTTGCTGAGGGCGGAGTTAACTATGTGAGAGTCCGCGTTTGGAATGATCCCAAGGATGAAAATGGTAACTGGTACGGCGGAGGAAATTGCGATATCGAAACTGCCAGGCAGATTGGTATCCTTGCATCCAATGCAGGAATGAAAGTTCTTGTTGATTTCCACTACTCAGATTTCTGGGCAGACCCGGGTAAGCAGACTGCTCCTAAGGAATGGGCAGGTATGGATGCTGATGACAAAAAGCTTCATGTAATTAAATGGACTGATACTCAGCTTTCCCGGCTTCTTGATGCAGGCGTTAACGTAGGCATGGTCCAGATTGGTAATGAGACCAATAATGGTATAGCAGGTGAAAAGAGCTGGGATGGCATGGCAACTATATTCTCAGCAGGATGCAGTGCTGTAAGGAGCGTGTCACAGAGATATGAAAAAGATATTCTCGTAGCAGTTCATTTTACTAATCCTGAGAAAAGCGGAAAATATGCAGATTATGCAAGTAAGTTAGATGCTTACGGCGTTGACTATGACGTATTTGCTTCTTCCTACTACCCATACTGGCATGGAACACTTGATAATCTCAAATCAGTTCTTTCCAATATTGCAGAGACCTATGGCAAAAAAGTCATGGTTGCCGAGACTTCATACCTTACAACCTTTAAAGATGGTGATGGCCACGGCAACACAGAGTATGAAGGCAAGGCAGGAGATGCCCTTAATTATGAGGTTTCTGTTCAGGGACAGGCCAATGCTGTTCGTGATGTTGTAAACACTGTTGCAGGAATTGATGGCGGTATCGGAGTTTTCTATTGGGAACCTGCCTGGATTCCTGTTCAGGTCTATAATGCTGAAGATGAGAACGCAGCAGAAATACTTGCCCGGAATAAGCAAATTTGGGAGGAGTATGGCAGTGGCTGGGCCAGCTCTTTTGCCGGAAATTATGACAAAGATGCAAAAGACTGGTATGGCGGCTCTGCTGTTGACAATGAAGCATGGTTTGACTTTACGGGACATCCGCTTGCAACAGCAAAAATCTATAGCTACATCAGAACAGGCACTACAGCTCCTGTAACTGTAACAAGTGTTTCAGTACCTGATACGATCATTGATGTTGATGATGCATCAAACGTTCCAATGGTGGCAACTGTTACCTATTCGGATGGTCATACAATTGAAGTTCCTGTTACCTGGAATGTGGAAGATGAGCTTAAGATTAAAGAACCTGGAACTTACGAGATAAGGGGAACAGTTGTTGTAGACGGTGAAGAAATGGAAGTAGTTCTAAAACTCACTGTTAACCCTCACAATTATGTTAATAACCCGGGCTTTGAAAATGAGCTTACCACTTATGACTGGATTGTGAGAAGCGCTAATCCCTGCGTATCACGAAAGAATGATCTGAGTAATGTTCATTCCGGCGATTATTGTCTTCATTTCTGGGATGATAAGGAAATTGAATTTGATGTAACACAGACGGTTGTACTGAATAAGGGAACCTACACGTTTGGTGCTTTCCTTCAGGGAGGAGATGCCGGAACTACATCAAAGTTTCAGCTTTACTTCTTTAATAGCGGAGAAGAACTTTATGCCGACACAGGAGTAACTTCCTGGCAGAACTGGGATAATCCGGAAATTAAAAATATTGTAGTTAAGGCTGATAATATGAAAGTAACATTCGGCGCAATAGTTAAGGCACCTGCAGGAGCATGGGGATCCTTTGATGATTTCTATCTGTACAGACAGGAAGATTATGCAGGAGGCGGAGAAACTCCTGAAGATCCGGATGAACCTGTACAGCCAGAAGAGCCTGAGGAACCTGTACAGCCTGAGAAAAAGGGCGAATGGAAGAGTAAGTATGGTTCCAAGTACTATTACTACGAAGATGGTACTATGGCTACAGGCCTTACAGAAATCGAAGGCAAGCTGTATTACTTCAAGGATAATGGCCACATGCTGTATCAGAACAAGGTAACTGTTGACGGAAAAACATATTACTTTGGAAAAGATGGAGCAAGTGTATCAAATGTTCTTGTAACCCAGTACCATAAAACCTATCATTTTGGCGATGATGGCCTTATGAACACAGGCTTTGTAAATCTGGACGGAGATACTTATTTCTTTAATGAGACAACAGGTGTTATGGCGGTTGATAAGTATGTCGAAAGAGATGGCAACAAGTACTATTTTGACAAGGAAGGCAAGATGTATAAGGGATTCCTTGATAGATGGAAACATACCGAGTACTATGACCAGGAGGGACATGCTTGCCGGGGATTTGTCATGATCGATGGAGATGGCTATTTCTTTGGAACAAATGACAATATGTACCGCAATAAGTGGTTTACTGTAGACGGCCAAAAGCATTATGCAAAGAGTGATGGTAAAATGGCTGTCTCAGAAACACTTACTATTTATTTCCATAAATACACCTTTGATGAAAACGGAATATTGATAAATTAATTTTTAGACAAAAGATAAGGCTCTGGACTGGGATTTGACTGGTTCAGAGCCTTTTTGTCGTGTTGACATCAGAGTTCTTCTTTTGTAAAATAATAACGCATGCTTTTTAAATATCTGTATATCTATCAACTTCGGGGAGGAAATATGTCTAGAAAAGCTACCATTACTCAAAAAGAAATTGTTAATGCGGCGTTTAAGATAACCAAGAAAGAGGGCTTCGAGCAGATCACATCCAGAAAACTTGCAGCTGCAGCAGGATGTTCAACACAGCCTATTTTCCGTATTTATGAGAATATGGACGGTCTCAAGAAGGATGTTTACGACAAGGCAGCAGCTTATTATGAGGATTATTACAATGATTTTAATAAGACTCACGAGGTACCTTTTGTAGATCTGGGACTTGCCTATATAGGTTTTGCTCAGAAATACCCGCATCTTTTCAGACTTCTTTTCATCTCAGGTCAGGGAACAGGAGGCCGTAGCATGTATGATCTTGTTAACGGTTCTACAGAGAACGTTGTTAAAGAGATCAATAAGGCCACAGCAAGCGGAGCGGTAAATGCTCAGCAGCTCTTTATGCAGATGTGGATATTTATTCATGGTGCCGGATGCATGGCAGTTACAGGAGATTATGATCTTGATGAAGCTTCATCTGTCGCAATGCTTGAATCTGCCTATAAGGCTTTTTGCCTTGGCTGATGAGGGAGTAATATGCGGTTTGAAGAAGGTGTAGATGTAATCACCAGAATTAACGAATGCTACTCCAAGATGAGTAAGGGCAAGAAATCAATTGCCACATATATTTGTGATCATTATGAACAGGCAGTTTTTATGACTGCTGCTGAACTTGGTAAAATAGTTGGGATGAGCGAATCCACTGTGGTTCGTTTTGCCATGAGCCTGGGTTATGATGGCTATCCCGCTTTTCAGAAAGCGCTAGCTGCCTGGGTCAGCGATAAATTTGGATCTGTTGAGAAGGTCGGACGACGATTTGGTAAGAGCAGTGAAGGAGAGATATTATCAGCAATCCTTCAGTCAGATATTTCCAATATCGAGCATACTATCAATAATATTGATGTTGCTGCTTTCAGGACTGCTGTTGATATTATTCTTAAGGCCAGAACGGTGTATATTGTGGGCCTTAGGTCCTGTGAGCCCTTAGCAGATTTTTTGCATTTCTATCTGAACATTATCAGGGGTAATAACGTTCTGATCAAGACTACCAGCATTAGTGAGATGTTTGAGCAGATGATCAGGATTGGGGACAGGGACTGTATCATAGGTATCAGTTTCCCCAGATATTCCATGCGTACACTCAAATGTATGGAGTTTGCCAACGACAGGAATGCCAAGGTTATAACGATAACTGATTCGGTACATTCTCCAATGAATCTTTATTCCTCGTGTAACCTTCTTGCCAAAAGCGAGATGGCATCTATAGTTGATTCGCTTACAGCACCGCTTAGTGTGATAAATGCCCTGGTTGTAGCACTTTGCATGAGGAAGCCTCAGGAAGTTCAGGCGGATCTCAAAATGCTGGAAGAAACCTGGAATAACTATCAGGTGTATATGAATGACGAGATTGATTTTGCGTCAGATGCGCCGATGATCGGTTATCCGCTTACCAGAAATAAGGAAAATTATAAATGAAGAAAATTGCAGTTATCGGCTGCGGAGCGGCCGGAATGATGGCGGCGCTTGCTGCTGCGCAGAGCAGCGGGAGCGTCACTATTTTTGAAAAGAATGAAAAGCCCGGTAAAAAGATATACATAACCGGAAAGGGCAGATGTAATGTGACAAATGCCTGCGCAGTGGAGGATTATTTCGGATTTGTCAAAAGAAACCCGAGATTTTTGTACAGTGCGATTTATGATTACGACAATAGAGCAGTCATGGATTTTTTTGAAAGTAATGGCTGTAAACTTAAGGTTGAGCGTGGAGACAGAGTTTTTCCTGTTTCTGATCACTCTTCTGATATAATAAATACTTTGTACAGAGCAGTAGTCAAGGCCGGAGTAAATGTCCAGTTTGGCACTACGATTCTCTCGGTTGAGGCCATGAACGGAGCAGTAAGTGCTGTTACTTATTGTAGTGGTGACGACCCGATAACAAGAGAAGAGTTTGACAGTGTGATCATCTGCACAGGAGGAGTATCCTATCCTTCCACAGGTTCAACAGGTGATGGCTACAAATTTGCAGAGGAACTTGGACATTCTGTAGTTACTCCGCTTCCTTCACTTGTTCCCTTTGAAATTGCAGAGGACTGGTGCAGGGATCTGCAGGGACTTTCACTTAGAAATGTCGGACTCAAGATGTTCCTGAAACCAAAGGGAAAGCAATCTGCAGCAGCGGATGGAATTAAGGGCGGTAAAAAGAAAGAAAAGCCTGTATATGACGGCTTTGGAGAGATGCTTTTTACCCACTTTGGTGTGAGCGGTCCGCTTGTTCTCACAGCCAGTTGTCACTATGATCCTTCCAGGGAAGCAAGACTTCTACTTGATCTTAAGCCGGCACTTACAGAGGAACAGCTTGACAAGAGGGTTTTAAGGGACTTTGAGGAAGGCCTCAATAAATCTTTTAAGAATATTTTGGGCGGACTATTCCCAAGTAAACTGATTCCTGTTATGATCAGACTTTCCGGAATCGACCCTGATAAAAAAGTTAATGAGATCACCAGAGAAGAGAGAAGCGCTTTTGTTACTCTGATCAAGAATCTGCCTATGACTGTAACTGGAACCAGAAGCTTTAATGAAGCAATCATTACAAGGGGCGGAGTAAATGTCAAAGAGATCAATCCGTCAACGATGGAATCCAAACTGGTAAAGGGACTGTATTTTGCCGGAGAGGTTATAGATGTAGATACAGAGACAGGAGGCTTTAACCTTCAGGTTGCCTGGTCTACCGGACATTTGGCAGGACTTAGTGCTGCTGAGTAAAAAGAAAAAGATATTTAAGGAGTAAATATAATGGGTAATATTGCAATAGACGGACCTGCCGGAGCAGGAAAGAGTACAATTGCCAAGCTTGTAGCTAAGGAACTTGGCTTTGTATATGTTGATACAGGAGCAATGTATAGAGCGATGGCTCTTTTCATGATAAATAACAATGTGGCTCCTGATGATTCAGACAAGATCAGCGCTACATGCAAGGATGCTGATATCACTATCAGATATGAGAATGGTGAGCAGGTAGTTTTCCTCAATGATGAAAACGTCAACGGCAAGATCAGAAATGAGGAAGTTGGCAAGATGGCTTCTTCCAGCAGTGCAAACGGAGATGTCAGGAAAAAACTTGTTGAGCTGCAGCAGAAGCTTGCTAAGTCTACTGATGTAGTCATGGATGGAAGAGATATAGGTACTGTAGTTCTTCCGGATGCCACATTAAAGGTTTATCTGACAGCAAGTTCAAGAGTAAGAGCAGAGCGCAGATTCAAGGAACTTACAGCTAAAGGCGTTGAGTGTAATATAGACGTCATCGAGAAGGATATTATCGATAGAGATTACAGGGACATGCACAGAGAAAATTCACCTCTTATGCAGGCAGAGGATGCAGTACTTGTAGACTCTTCAGATATGACGATTGATGAAGTTGCCCGCAGGATTGTAGATCTTTATAAAGAAAAAATTTGATAAATAAAATCAATTTGTTACAGTTTAATTTGGTATAATAATTATGATGTAGAATTGTGAGAGCTATAAGGAGCGCAGTAATTCGTATATCATAATGTTGGAGCAAATACAGAAATGGAAGTTATAGTAGCACAGCACGCAGGCTTTTGCTTTGGCGTGACCAAGGCGGTTGATACTGTTTATGAGCAGATTGACAGAACTGACGCGGGCAACATCTATACCTACGGACCTATTATCCACAATGAAACAGTAGTTTCAGATCTGGAGAAAAAAGGAGTCAGAGTGATCGAAAGTGAAGCTGATATCGAAGGTCTCAAGGGTCAAAAGGGAACAATTGTTATCAGATCTCATGGTGTTACCAGAAAAGCTCAGGCTGCTCTTGAAGAGACCGGACTAAATATTGTTGATGCAACCTGTCCTTTTGTTAAGAGGATCCACAAGGTAGTCGCAGAGGAGAGTCAGAAGGGCAAGAGCATAATAGTTGTAGGCAGTGCCAATCATCCCGAGGTCGAGGGTATCGTAAGTTATGTTCAGGGAAAAGTTTACGTGATCGACGGCCCTGAAAGCGCTGAGAAATTCGACGAAAACAGGGAACTGAATTACACACTTGTGGCCCAGACTACATTCAACAAGAAGAAATTTCAAGAAACCGTTGAAATCTTCAAAAATAACGGTTACAATATTAATATTGTGAATACTATATGCAATGCAACTGATGAACGTCAGACAGAAGCTGAAGAGATAGCCTCTAAAGCTGATGCCATGATAGTAATTGGGGGTGCGCACAGTTCTAATTCCAGAAAACTATATGAAATCTGCAAGGAGAAGTGTGCTGACACATATTTTATTCAGACCCTAGAGGACTTGCATTTAAATTTGACAGAAAATGTTAAGCTCGTAGGGATTACTGCCGGGGCATCGACCCCTAAGAACATTATCGAGGAGGTTCAGAATTATGTCAGAACAAACTTTTGAACAGATGCTTAACGA
>AUXO013302712.1_pt1 | contig 10881 bp, 8 predicted proteins | sample 768731 | NCBI WGS metagenome assembly AUXO01 (sample SAMN02715735, study PRJNA202380) | gut metagenome | biome: sheep rumen | host: Ovis aries | place: New Zealand: Palmerston North
TAGGTTTTTCTCAAATCGGATCTGAAAGTGCATGGCGCACACGTAACACAAAATCAATTTTCGAGGCGGCAGAAGCAAACGATATTCAGATTATTTTTAATGACGCGCAGCAAAAGCAGTCAAACCAACTGAAGGCGATACGCTCGTTTATTGTATATCAGGTGGATGTAATTGCATTCGTTCCCATTGTTGCAGACGGATGGGACAATGTCCTTCAGGAAGCAAAAGAAGCCGGCATTCCCGTGATAATTGTAGACCGCCAGATAAACGCGCCTTCATCTCTCTATGCAGGATTCCTTGGAGAAAATGGATTTGAAGAAGGCTGTTCGGCAGGAAAATTTCTTGTTGAAAAATGCAGAGACAAAGATGATGAAAAAATCAGCATACTGGAACTTTCCGGCACGGTGAATTCTTCAGTTGCAACGGGACGCGCAGAAGGGTTCAGATCGATAATAAAAGATGATTCAAGATTTTCAATCATTCATTCCGTGGACGGTGATTTTCTGCGTTCCCGTGGAAAAGAAATAATGGATAATATAATAGAAGAAAACGATGGAGCATTGTTTTTCAAAGGAGATTCAATAGACGTGATTTATTCTCACAATGATTCTATGACACTCGGTCTTTTGGATTCGTTGAAGGAGCATTTTATTTCACCGTCTTCGGTAATAATCATCTCCATTGATGCCGAGCAGAAATCTATAGACGCACTGAAAGAAGGAAAACTGAATTGTGTGGTTGAATGCAATCCAAACCTGGGTCCACCCTTGATGAAACTTGTTTTGGATATTGCCGCCGGAAAAAAAATCAATCCAATCACTTACACGGAAGAAACTGTCTTTACGGAAAACGATGATTTTTCACTTTACACACCGAGAGGATATTAATTGACTGAAAAGAAAACCGCAAAAAACAAAAGTCTCAAAAAAACTTTACGTGTATCGTATGTTTTCATACTTGGAATCATGATTGTGCCCACGATGTATTCCATTCTATTGAGTCAGGTCCACACCAGGCAATACGACACGATTATTACAAACGTAGGCAATGCAAACCGAATCAATCAGATTGTAAAAAACGATGTCCCAAATGAACTCTGGGAAATTGTCTGCGGCAAAAATGATTTTATTTCTGCAAATCCTTATGACGAAATCCAGAGAGTTTTTTCCGGCATAGAAGAAATGCAGAAGAGAACAAAGAATAATGCAAACAAGGAAAAACTCGAAGTCGCTTTCAGAGCCTGCACCACCTTGGAACGGAATATTGAAATGCTTGAGATGCAGATTAACGGGGGCGGCACCGTTGAACAGAACGAAAAATCACTGGAAGAAATAAGAACCATAACAAATCTTTTTTCCGACATAATGCAGGATTTCATTTTGTCGGAAATTGAAAGTGCAAACGAAACGAATTATTCAATAAAGAAAATGTCCATCACGCTTTCCATGCTTCAGCTCGTGATTTTCTTTCTTGCGCTTTTGATTTCGATAAACGGATACCATCTTTTTTTTAAGACAATCCAAAATCCTATTGATGATATGCAAAAACTTTCTGCGGAAATCTCCCATGGAAATCTTTCGGCCAGAACCAAACTTCCAAACATCGAAGAACTGATTCCCCTGGCAGACAACATGAACGAAATGGCCCGTCAGATTGAAGTGCTTATCAACAAAAACACAGAGGAACAGAAAAACTTCCAGAAGGCTGAAATGAAAGCGCTTCAGGCTCAAATCACGCCGCATTTTTTATACAATACTCTGGACACGATAATATGGCTTGCGGAAGAAGAGAGGACGGAGCAGGTTGTGAATCTCACCAAAGCCTTTTCTGAATTTCTACGGATTTCACTCAGCCGCGGCCACGAATGGATTACAATTCAACATGAACTTGAACACATAAAAAATTATCTTACAATTCAAAAGATCCGCTATGCTGATATTTTAAATTATGAGATTGATGCCGATGAAGCCCTGCTGGAATATGACATAATAAAACTGGTTTTACAACCACTGATAGAAAATGCTATTTATCACGGTATAAAAAACAAACGGGGAAGAGGCCACATCAAGGTGAAGGCCGCATTTACCGATGAAAAACAAGGAAAAATAAAATTTGAAGTAACCGATGACGGTGCAGGTTTTACAGTGGAACGGCTCAAGCAGGTAAAAAATGAAATTGAAGAAAGCGAACAAAGTGCCGAATCATTAACCTCGGTGTACGGATTGTACAATGTGAACAAAAAACTAAGACTTTATTACGGAGAAGAGACAACAGGATTAATCATAGAATCCGAACACGGCAATGGAAGTAAAATTTCTTTTGTGATTCCTGCTGTAAAAAAATATGTCGAAAAAATTTAGGTGGTGAGAATGTACAGTGTTTTTATTGTTGATGACGAGCCGATAGTTCTTGAAGGAATACGCACGAAGATTGACTGGGAAGCCTCCGGATTTACTTTTGCCGGCGAGGCAGGGGACGGCGAGATTGCGCTTTCAATGATTCATGAAATAAAACCTGACATTTTAATCACCGATATAAAAATGCCGTTCATGGACGGGCTTGAACTTGCCGCTGCCGTGAAAAAAAATCAACCGTGGATAAAGATAATTATTCTCACAGGACATGACGAATTTGAATATGCAAAAAAAGCAATCTCAATTGGAGTTGAAGAATATCTTTTAAAACCTTTTTCCGCAAAGGATGTCTTGGATACATTACAGAAAACAGCATTGGAAATTGACCGTGAACGCAAACAGCTTTCAGATATTTCACAAATGAAGGCGGAAATTAAATCGCAGGAAAAAATCATACAAAAAGAATTCCTTGTGAACCTTGTGCACGGTTCCGCCGATTTGGACAACATCATGCAAAAATGTCAGGAACTTGGAATTCAACTCGTCTCACGCTATTACCGCATTTCAATCAGCCGTATTCAAAGCAAATCTGAAAATCTTCAGAACCAGCAGACTGCCTGTTCACTTTTGAATTCCTATTCATCATCCTGGGAACAGGTGAACAGTTTTTTCCATCACACGAACTGGTTTGTTTGTATCTGCAAAGGAATGACTCAGACAGAACTCGAAGAAACCGTTTACCGTACCGCGGAAGCAATTGAATATATAATCGGACAAAACACTGACTGCACCGCATTGACTGCAATCGGAAAAACAGTAGAGCACTTGTCTTCAATTTCCGATTCCTATGTGGATGCAAAAAAAATAATGGAAAAAAACGAGTCGACAAAAGAAAACCGCATTGTAAATTCCGATGACGGACAGATGGAAAACACAGGTCTTCTGGACATAAAAGACAACGACCCTATGGTGGATAGGCTTAAATACGCAAGCAAGGCTGATGTTTCGGCTATAATCGAAGAGTCTTTGAAACTGATTCATGACAATCCCGGGCAGTTCAATTTCTTTGCCTCATACCTCATGGCGGATATGATTTTTTCCGTTGCAAAGCTTGTGGAAAATCTTGGAGGGGACTTAAAGGAAATCCGGCCGGAGATTCTGCAGCGTTCATTCGTGGATGAATCAGTTCAAAATGAAAATAAATTCACTCACAATCTGGAAAGCATTTTGACATTTGTTCTTGAATACCGCGATTCAAAAATGTCAGGAAAATATGGAGACGTTATTCTGCGTGCAAAGAAATTCATTGATGAGCATTACGATGATCCGAATACCACACTTACCACTGTTGCAAATGAAGTATGCCTTAGTCCCAATCACTTCAGTGCTGTTTTTTCTCAGGAATGTAAAACGACTTTCATTGAATATCTCACCAATGTTCGGATTGAAAATGCAAAACGTCTTTTGCGTGAGACCGACATGAAAGGATACGATATTGCATACGACTGTGGATTCAGCGATCCTCATTATTTCAGTTATATATTCAAAAAAAACACGGGACTTTCGCCCCGTGAGTACAAAGGAGGTTTATGATTTTTAAATCCGTATTTTGCTATGCAGCAGCGGTCCCGAGTTTCTTTTTTCTTTCCGAAAGAATCACACTTTGCAAAAGAATGAAGAAACAAAGCATAAGGCCTGTTGTAATGCTTTGCCAGTACGGCTCACGCAGTCCGGATGCAATCACTATATTGTTGATGGTCTTGAGAGACATCACACCAAACAATGTGCCGATTACATTTCCCACGCCTCCCGAAAGAAGAGTACCGCCTATGATTGAAGACGCGATGGCCTGCATTTCAGCCTGTGTCGCATTCGATGCATTTCCGGCTCCCGTATGAATGAGATACGTAAATCCTGCAATACCTGCAAGAAGTCCACACAAAACATACGCAAAGAATTTGGTGCGCCTGACATTGATTCCAAGCATCAGGGCACTTTCACTGTTTCCGCCCACAGCGTAAAGATTGCGTCCGAAACGTGTCCACTTGAGAAGTGCCCAAAGAACCAAAACAACAACCAGACAGATTATCACACCGAACTCGATGTATGATGGAATGAAGTTTCCCTTGCGTCCGTATGTTCCAATGAACGGAAGATCCAGTGTGAATCTCTGCAAGTCAAGGAAAGACGGATTTGTTGCAGTGCGTGGAACCTTGCTCACAATTGTAGTCATTCCGCGGGTAAAGAACATTCCGGCAAGAGTCACGATGAAAGGTTGAATCTTAAGATATGAAACACAGAATCCCTGCACCGTGCCGATCAAAAGGCCTATGCCAAGCGAAAGAATAAGCGAGGTGAATACGCCGCCGCCGTGGTCTTCCATTGTCACGACACAAACCATCGTGATAAGGGCTACCGTGCCTCCCACGGAAATATCGATTCCTCCCGTAATCATAACGATTGTGAGCCCACAGGAAATGATTATCAGATATGCATTGTTGTTGAAGATGTCAAGGAACTGCTGCGGGTTCAAAAATCCTCCGCCCCAGATGATCATTGCAAGAATATACATCGCAAAGAAAGTGCATATTGTGATTGTGAGCAAAAGGGCAGTGTTTGAAAGCGGCTGCCTGGACTTTTTGTCCAACGGTTTGTTTGCTTTTATTGAAGATGCCATTTATTTTACCTCCACAACTTTTTTTGCCGGACTTCCATTGAGCCTGTTCTTGAATTTTCCGAACATTTCCTTCACAACAGGAGAGCCGATTACAACAAGCGCAATAATCACGACAGCCTTCACGGCTTTTACAGCAGTTGAAGAAACTTTCATCGCATACAGAGTGATGGTAAGAGCCTGAATTATGTAGGCACCGATGATAGAACCTGAAAGTTTGAATTTACCACCGCCCAGAGAGTTTCCTCCGATGGCCACTGCAAGAATCGCATCCATTTCAATGTCGAGAAGAATCGTCTCGTGATTTATCAAACCGATGCGACACACATTCATCGATCCGGCAAGGGAAACACAAACTCCGAGAATCACGAACACAACCATCTTCATCAGTATTGGATTTATTCCGTTGAGTCTTGCAGCCCTTTCGTTGATTCCGACAGCCTGAATGTAAAGACCGAGATTCGTCTTTTTAAGCACAAGCATAATCAGAATAATGAAAAGAATCACAATCAAAATCGGACTAGGAATTGCAATGTGAGGAATGAATCCTCCAAGATACCCAAGCAGAGAACTTTCCACGTTGGGAGTTGCGCCGCCGTTAATCCAATACGCAATCGGCCGTCCGGCGGTAAACAGAATCAAGGAAGCAATCATCGGCTGAATATTGAACTTCGCAATCAACACACCGTTGAAAAGGCAGAAGATTGTCGCAACAAGGCATGCACAAATCAATCCAAGAAAAATCACCGGGATTGTGATGGTATTTGCACGAAGAACCTTCACGAAAATGCTTCCGGCTATGGCAGCGGCGGCACCAATCGAAATATCCTGCCCTTTTGTTGCAGAAGTCACCAGAGTCATTCCGATTGCAAGAATCACGAGTTCCGAGGCTCCGTTCAAAATGCTTATCAAGTTTCCAGTGAGAACCGTGTTTCCAAGATTGTTCTGTTTTATTGCAATTGAAAAGAAACCGGGGTCGCGGATCAGATTGAATACAACAAGCACAAGCAAGGCAAGAATAGGAATCGCAAGTTGTGACTGCATGAATTTTTTCATTTTAATTGAAATTGGAGTTGATTTAGACATTCTGACTTTTTCCTCCCGCAATTGTTTTCATAATGTTGTCCTGAGAAAGTTCCTCATCGTGAAGCTCACCGACAATCTTTCTGTCGCGCATAACGACAAGTTTGGAACACACATTCAGCATTTCCTGAATCTCGGAAGAAATGAATGTCACCGCGACTCCATCTTCGGACAGCTTCAGAACCTGCTTTTGTATTTCAACTTTTGTTCCGACATCAATACCACGGGTCGGTTCATCCAGAATCAAATACTTAGGATTCGTCAAAAGCCAACGTGCAAGAATCGCCTTCTGCTGATTTCCGCCTGAAAGGGATTTTATGGGAGTATCCTGAGAGGCCGTCTTTATGTTCAACATCCTGATGTAATCGTCCGCGAATTTTTCCGCCTCTGCTTTCTTGAACGGCTTGAAGAATCCCTTGAGCACCTGCAATGCAAGAATGATGTTTTCGCGGACCGAAAGATCCTGAATGATTCCGTCGCCCTTTCTGTCTTCAGGGAGATAGCCGATTCCGTTTTCCATTGCATCATGCGGCTTGGTGATTTTCACATCCTTTCCGTCAACCTTGATTTTTCCACCGGTAACTCTATCTGCCGCAAAAATCGCACGCACACTTTCACTTCGTCCGGAACCAAGCAGACCTGTGAATCCATTGACCTCTCCTTTTTGAATCTTGAAGTCAAACGGCTTTACACCTTCGGCACTGGAAAGTCCTTCCGCTTCGTAAACGGTTTCCTTTGCCCCCGGATATTCCTTCTTGGAATCCTTCAGTTTGGATATATCCTCAAGATTTTTACCAAGCATGGCGGAAATCAATTCCACCCTGGGCAAATCTTTAATCTCATATTCACCTACAAGCTCACCGTTCCGTAGAACTGTAATCCTGTCGCACACTTCGTAGACCTGTTCCAAAAAGTGCGTAATAAAAATTATTCCGACTCCCCTCGCCTTCAATTCATTCATCATCAGGAAAAGCTTTTCCACTTCAAGCTCGTCGAGTGAAGACGTCGGTTCATCAAGAATCAGAACCTTGCAGTCCATATCAACGGCACGGGCAATCGCGACCATCTGCTGAACGGCAATAGAACAAGTGCCAAGCTGCTGAGTCGCCTTTGCCGGAATGTTGAGTTTTTCCAAAAGCTCGGTGGCCTTTTTGCGCTGCTCGCCCCACTTCACAAAATGATATTTCCCGCGTCCGATGAAAAGATTTTCCGCCACGGTCAGATTCGGACACAAGGTTATTTCCTGATACACCGTGCTTATTCCAAGATTCTGGGCATCCTGCGGGGAACGGATTTGAACTTCATCATCAACGCCGGCAATATTTATTTTTCCAGAATCCTTTTCGTAAACACCGGTCAGACATTTCACCAGAGTCGATTTTCCGGCGCCATTCTCTCCCATCAAAGCGTGGATTTCACCTTTCCGTAAAGTAAAGTCTACGTTGTGTAATGCCCGTACTCCAGGAAACTCTTTGCAAATTCCTCGCATGGTTAAAACAATCTTCTCATCCATTTTGATCTTAACCACCTTATCGTTTATTCAATTTATTGAATTCCAAAAAAGACTTTTGGAAAATCCGATTGTCAAAAAAAAGGTGCGGCCTGCAAATCGATTCAACAAAACCGCACCATCAGAACTATGATTTTTTTCAGTTAGTCGCCCAGACCGTAGGTATTAATGTCCGCATCCGTGATTGTCTTTGCATCGAATCCCTTTTCAACTGAAATCACTTTCTTTTCAGTAATTGTTCCACCGTTCTCAATCTTCTTGATCATCTCTTCAATAACAGAAGCCTGGAACGGAGAGCACTGTCCGTCATAGTTCCAGTTTCCCGCTTTCAGCTCACGCAGCGCCCACTTGTTGCAGTCGAATCCCATAATCACAACATCACCGTTGACACCGTGGGTAATTCCAGCCTCATCCAAAGCCGCAACAGCACCCTTTGCCATACCGTCGTTCTCGGCATAAATCACGTTGAACTTGTCACCGGAGTTGATTACAGACTCGACAATCTTCTTTGCCTCAGCCTCATCCCAAGTCGCCGTCTGCTGAACAACCTTTTTCATTGTTCCCGCCTTGAACTCAGCCTCAAGAGCACCCGTGCGTCCAATCTGAGCGTCCGAACCCATCGCACCCTGAATATGAATCACGTTGTACTCAGGAAGATTCAGAGACTTGAGCCATGCAACGGCTGTGTCGCCTTCTTTTGCCATATCGGAAACTACGGCGGCCTCGTACAAATCCGTAGAAGCATTCAACATGCGGTCGAACAGGAAAACTTTCACACCGGCCTTCTTTGCATTCCTGAGAACTGCATCCCATCCATCCGTGGCAGCGGCAGAAAGAAGAATATAATCAACACCGTCCGTAATAAACTGAGAAGCGGCATTCAACTGCTCGTCATTTTTCAGACTGTATGCCGTACTCACCTGATAGCCTTTTTCCTTTGTGAAAACAGTTTCGAAGTCCTTTACGTTCGCAGCACGATAACCTGATTCTGAAGGCGGGTTGTTGATGATACCGATTTTAATTACTCCCTCGCCCTTTTCCTTTGCGGCATTTCCTTTCTGACAACCGCTGAACATAACAGCAGCACACAAAAGTGCACCCACTACCGTTGCTATTTTTTTCATAGAGAATCCTCCTTTTGGATATTTCTTAATTCTGATAATAACTTGGGAGGCCTCTGTTTTGAATGCAATTTTTTAAGAATTTGATTTGAAATTCTTATGATTTTTTTTCACGGATTTTTTACATAATGAAAAAGTTTAAATTCTTATCTCCGAAAGTTTAAAAATTTACCTGGGTCATTTTTTGCTCCGCAAAAAACCGGGCTGCTACAGGTTCCGCATACGCTCCATTCCTGCCCCGCAGGAACGCTCCGCGCCTTCCGTATCCCTTGCCCGATTTTTCACGCCAGACACCGCATTTTCAGAGTCGCTTCTAGTAAATCCTGTAATTTCCGCTCAAAGCCAAAAGTGCGAAAAGATACAGGCAGTTGTCGTAATAGCGCCGCACTCCCGTCCTGAGCGGTGTATTAAAGAACCAACGCACCCATCTCAAAGCAAGCTCATAGTCGCGGCTGTCTTTTTCCACGGCAAGAGTTCCCTGTGCAGTAGCGGCCAGAAGTCCCACAGGATGCAGAACGGTTTTGTCCAATGCCTTTCCGTCAATATCATAAACACAACGGGCAGCCTCAAGCGGAGTCTGCAAAAAGCGTATCAAATTCGCAGGAGCCTTGTACTGTCCAAAATCCTTGTCAGCCCAGACACGGTCGAGTCCGATGTTCGCCGCAGTTCTGTATGCATCGGAAAAAAAGTGATTGTGTTCATAACCCCAGAACAATCCCGTAACCGGGCTTCCGTCAAAGTGGGCATACTCGGCATTCATGCCAGTTTCCGGGTGGCAGGCCTTTGCAAGAAATCTGCGGCTTTCATCTGCTGCAATTCTGAAAAAATCCCTGTCCTCTTCATCCGCCCACAAAGCAAACAAATCATAGAAATGCGGAAGATGGTAAGACGGGTCGGAAAAGGGAGAACCGGGAACAAACAGAATATAATGATTTTCAGCATTCCACATTGGAGCACCTTCCCGTCCGTTGCTGCCCTTGTGTATTGCCGCATGGAGAATGGCACGGGCCTCTTTTTCGTAATTAAAAATTCCTTCCCCGTTTCCCCAGCGGTGAGCGGCAAAGAAAAGTGCCATCGCGAAAAACTCCTCGCCGTCAGGAGCCGGTCCGTTCGAATTTTTTGTTCCGTCAAGTTTGCAGCTCCAGGCAAAATATCCCTCGTTCTCGCCGTCCTCCATATACATATTCTTTTTTGCCCACTTCCATATTCTGTCAAACTCTTTTTTCATATCAAGCTGGACACACATCATCATACCGTAAGACATTCCTTCAGTGCGCGCGTCGATATTTCCTGTGTCCACAAGGTAGCCTGTCTCATCCTCTGCTTCATGGTAGATTCTTTCTTCCTCACTTCCGTAGAAAAAAGTCTTTACAGCCGAATCAAGCCTCTCCTTGATTTCCGCATCTGTAAATCCCGCCTCCGAAAGCATGTTTCGATAAGTTTTTGAATTAAAATCTTCCATATTTGTATCTTCCTCCATATATTTGAACAAGAACCACCAAATTGTATTTTTGAAACAGGTTCTCTTATTTCACCAATTTTTCCTTCCATTCATCTTCCTTGAATCCCACCAGCACAAACTCATCCGCAACCAGAAGAGGACGTTTCACCAGCATACCGTTTGTGGACAAAAGGTTCAGCATTTCATCATCAGTCATTGAGGGAAGCCTGTCTTTCAATTTCATTTCCTTGTATAGATTGCCGCTTGTGTTGAAGAATTTCTTCAGGGGCAGACCGCTTTTTTTATTCCATTTTTTCAGCTCCGCAGCCGACGGATTTTTCTCGACAATATGACGCTCCGTGAATTTCACTTCATTTGATTCAAGCCACCTCAGGGCCTTTTTACAGGTCGAGCATTTCGGGTAGCAGATAAAAGTCACTCCGGTGCCTCCTCTTGTTTCATTTTTTCTATTTATCCCACAGACGGAATGGGCTCACGGCTTGCATAGTCAGAAACAGTTTCTCCCGCAGATTCAGCCTGTTTCGTTCCACCGGCTTGGAATTTATACCGCAGGAGGTGCAAAAAGGCATGCAAAGAGAAGTTAAAACTATTTTTACCTTAAATGACATAAATCCAGTCCTCATAAAGAGTTTAACAGAGGAAAAATCACTAGTCAATAAAAGAATTCCCTTATGGTC
>AUXO017361675.1_pt1 | contig 10881 bp, 6 predicted proteins | sample 768731 | NCBI WGS metagenome assembly AUXO01 (sample SAMN02715735, study PRJNA202380) | gut metagenome | biome: sheep rumen | host: Ovis aries | place: New Zealand: Palmerston North
CAGAGAAGATCCTCGTTGATGCTGTCAAACATCATCACACGAACAGACTCCTGTCCCTCCACCGCCTTCTGAACAGCAGAGATCCGATCTTGCATGTCTTGAACCAGTTTCTCCGCCTCTTCTGTCTTTCCAAGGATTTTTCCCAGATTACGGATGTCGTTATATGTATTTTCTATCGTCGCATTTTCCACATAAGAGCCCTCTGGAACATAAAAATGGATTCCGTTTCCGGCATAATCCTCCATGGTTCCAAAGGTCGGAACATTGAAATAATAGGAGTTGGCTACGATCAGATCCGGCGACAGGCTCATCAGCCCCTCCAGCGACGGAATGCCGGTGTTGATCTCCTCCGGGGCAGGAACCGCTTGAATCGCCTCGACATATTCCGGCAAAACATCCTCAACCGTATTATTGTTGACCGCAATCCCCACAAGACAATCCTCCTCTCCCAGAGCAGCCAGGATCTCTGCAGAGTTCAGAGTAAGGGCCACAACCCGCTCCGGCTTCCCCGTATATTCTGTCACCTGGTTAAAGTTTTCCACTGAGACAGGCTCATAGACTGTATCCACTGTGCCGTCACTCATCTTATCATCTCCCTGCGCATTGTTCCCGCATCCGGCGAAGATAGACAGCAGCATGACCGCCAACAATAACAAAGAAATAGTCTTTTTCATTACAAGTCTCCTTTCAGCGATATACATTTTGAACAACATTTATTGCCTCGGGATGGCGCCTCGCACGAAGATTCGCGTCTGCCTGTCCCGCGTTGTTACCTCGGAATCGACCCGGAACACCCTGGCCAGCAATTCCCTTGTCAATATCTCCGCAGGTGCACCCTCCCGCACAATTTGTCCTTCATACAGTACATATAGATAGTCACAAAAATAAGCCGCCAGGTTCAAATCGTGAAACACTCCTAGAACGGTTGTGTCCAAATCACGAATCAGTCGCATCAGGCTCCACTGGTAATAGAGGTCAAGGTGGTTGGTAGGCTCGTCCAGAATGAACACGTCAGCCTGTTGCGCCAGGGATCTGGCAATTAGCACCCTCTGCTTTTCCCCTCCGGAAAGCTGATTAAAGGCCCTTTTGGCATATTCCCGCATCCCAATGCTTTCAAGCGCCTGGTCAGCCATCTCACGATCCTCCCGGCTGTATGCCTCAAAATATTTCCGATATGGCGCTCGCCCCAACTGTACGATTTCCTCTACCGTAAAGTCAAAGTCTGTGGGATTTTCCTGTTTAACCACAGTGAGCAATCTGGCAGAGTCGTTGTAGGAATAGGTTTCCACGCTCCTATGGTTGAGGAACACCGTATTGGACGCAGGAGGAATGGCTCGGTATATGTGTTTTAAGAGTGTTGTTTTCCCGGAGCCGTTGGGGCCAATGATTCCCACACGCTTTTTCTCGCCCACAAGGACCGAAACATCTTTGAGAATTTCGTTCCCCTCTATAGAACAACTCAGGTTTTTTACCTCGATCATCTCACGCATTGCGTCACCCCTTCCTTTTCCGTGTTCTCAGAATCCAGATAAAATACGGGCCCCCGCACAAAGCCGTAAAAATTCCTACAGGCACTTCCTGCGGCGCCAGAATCGTCCGAGCCAGAATATCCGTCCAGATGAGGAAAATTCCTCCTGCCAGAAAGGATATGGGCAGCAATCGCCGGTGCCCCGTCCCGCAGAGAAAGCGGATAATATGCGGAACCACGAACCCAACCAGTCCGATGATACCGCAGCTGGCTACAGATAAGCCTGCAACCACGGCGACGACTGCCAGAGAAAAACGCTTGATTCTTGTCACATTTGTGCCCAGGCTGACTGCCGTCTCATCTCCAAGAGCAATGAGGTCAAAAGCCCGCGACAGGAGGAAAAATATAAAGAACCCGGCGGCACAGCCCACGATTGGAATGAGAATATTGTGCCATCTGGCACCCGCCAGACTTCCCATCATCCACGATACGATACTGTTGGCCTTGTTACTGGTCTGCGAATTATAGATGCAGTATTGTGCCACCGCATTGAGCGTGATGGAGATAGCCATTCCGGACAGGACCAGCCTCGCCGGAGAGGTATCCTTTGAAAATCCTCCTACTAGCATGACCAATACAAGCGCCATGATTGCACCCAGAAAAGCAAGCGTCGGGATGAACCATGCTGTTGCCGTGATGGCTCCTCCTATCAGATAGCCTACACTGACAAAAGCCAATGCGCCGCTGGATACGCCGAGCACATAGGGATCGGCCATCACGTTGCGGGTGATGGACTGCATAACTGCACCGCAGACGGCCAATCCTCCGCCTACTGCAAAGGAAAGAAGCGCCCGTGGGAAACGCAGCTTCCAGATGATATAGATGTCTGCGTCTGTGACACCCGTTTCCGGACTACCCAGCAGTTCTTGCCGGAGCACTGCAAACACTGTCCTGATAGTGATATTTGCAGAACCCAACAGGCAGGCTGCTATCACGCTGATCAACAGCAGCAACGCACCCGCCAGATAAATGATGAACATCTTTTTTCCCTGTTTCATATACTCTCCTGCAGCAATTCCCGAAAGCCGACATTAGTATCAAGCAATTCCTGATATGCCCCCGCCTGGTTCACGCGTCCTTTCTCCAGATAAATGACCTGATCTGCGCTCATAATGGTGGACAACCGATGCGCAATGACGACAATCGTATGCCCTTTTTTTCTGTCTAACAACGTGTGGTTGATTTCTGTTTCATTCAATGTGTCCAGCGCGGAGGAGGCTTCATCCAGAACAAGGATCGGCGTGTCCCTTAAAAAAGCTTGCGCCAGCGCCAGCCGCTGCTTTTCTCCCCCGGAGAGCAGAGCGCCGTTTTCTCCCACCTTGGTTTGATACCCGTGTTCCAGTTGGCATATAAAAAGATCCGCTCTAGCCTGGCGTGCTGCCCAATGCAATTCTTCCTCTGACGCCTCAGGCTTCGCCAGACGAAGATTATCCTCCACCGTACCGTGGAACAGATACATCTCCTGCGGCACCACTGTTATAAGCTCCCGCAGCGCACAAAGCCTCAGATCGCGAATATCCACGCCTCCAACGGTAATCCTGCCCTGATCCACGTCCCAATATCGCTGCAGCAGCCTCGCAATAGTTGATTTTCCGCCGCCAGATGCCGCAACAATGGCTGTGATTTCGCCCGGATTCAGTGTGAATGTAACATCCAGCAGTGCGGCGTTCTCTCTGCGGGATGGATAATGAAAGGAAACATTTTCAAATGTGATGCGAACTCCCGCTTCATATTCCACCTCAGATGCTGTCAAATGTCCTGTGTCTTCCACCGGCGCCTGACGCTGCAGCACGTCAAAGACCCTTTTTGCGGAGCCGAAAACAAAGCCGTAGTTGGTTCCTTCGGACAGTGTTCCCTGTATACTGCCGAGAATCGATGCGCTCAGAGCAAAAGCAAGGAGAAACATACCAAGGCTGTCAACAGATACGAATATGACTGAAAGGCAGGCAGAGGCACATCCGATTTCCATCAACAGACCGATCATCTGCCTCTCCGAACCGCTGCGCAGGGAATACTGAAGCTGAGTCTGGGCGTATTCTTCTGTTGAATGCTCCACATCAGAAAGAAAGGCATCCTCCTTCCCATATCCGACGATATCTTTGGCACCCTGTACGCCGTCCGAAACCAAACTATTGATTCGTCCAAACAGCAGTTTTAAGCGATATCCCTTGTCCTCTGCCTGTCGGGCAGAAAGCCGGGGAATCACTGCCATCAAAAACACAGCAGCGGCGGTTGCTCCAGCAGCGGCCGGTGACAGGATTGCTAACCAGATAAAAAGCGGCAGCACTGTCAGAGCCGTACCTGCCCACTCCACAAGGACATGGGCGTAAAACCATTCAAACACGTTTACATCAGATGCAACTGCGGTGACAAAATCAGCCGTTGCACTTCCTTCCGTGCCGCCTGGCGCAATCTCATCAATTTTCTGATATAATTTCGCCCGCAGTCTGCCGAGAATACGGAAGGACATGTCGTGGGATACATAGGTGTCGGCATAGGAAATCCCGATATAAAGAACAATCAAAACCGGCACTGACCATACCGATGGAAAAAGCCGCTGACCCGCATCCAGCGAAGAACTCAACAGGAGGCATGAAACAATAAGCAGGCTGCAGCCGGAAAGCTTGCTGAATCCTCGTACCAGCGAGGATGCCAGCAAATACCCGGAAAACCCGCGTATCTGCCGAATCAAAGCATGGACATACCGGAATCTATCACCACTCATTCTCCACCTTCCTCGTTCGCGCGCTGTGCCCTGACCAGTGTGCGGTATTCCTCCGACAACTCCATCAGTTCACAGTGTGTTCCTTGTTCCTGAATCGTCCCGTGGCTTATCACACATATTTGATCCGCGTTTTCTATTGTCTGCAGGCGGTGGGCAATTACGAGGACGGTTTTCCCTTTGCCCAAGTCACGAAGGCTCTCGTAGATCTCCACTTCATTACGGCGATCTACGGCAGAGGTAGCCTCATCCCATATCAAAACAGGGGCGTCTTTCAAAAAAGCGCGGGCGATAGCGATACGTTGCTGTTCTCCTCCCGAGAGGGGGACTCCGCCATCTCCGATCACCGTCTGATAGCCGTTGGGAAGGCTTATTATGAACTCATGAATCCGTGCACGGCGTGCGGCTTCGTAAATCTCCTCCTCAGTCGCATCCTGTCTGGCCATTCGAATATTGTCCAGACAAGTAGCGTGAAAGATTCGGCAGTCTTGCCACACTGCAGCAATGGAACGGCGAAACCGGGAAACCGTATCCTCACGTAGTGCCGTATTACCAATGCGCACGGTTCCGCTTTGGGGGATATAAAAGCCAAAGAGTATCTGTGCAACAGTAGATTTTCCGGCTCCGGATGCGCCAATCAGGGCCGTAGTCGTTCCCTCCTTGAGTGTCAGGGACAGTTCCCGCAACACAGCGTGATCATCACCTTCATAGGAGAATGTTATGTTCTCCAGCACAACGTCTCCTGCCAGCGGCTGACGGTATTCGTGATGGGCCTCCGCAAGGTGGAATGGTGTCAGCCGCATTTCCCCTCGAAGGAGGTCCGTAAGTTCCTGGATGCCGGAGATCCCCTTGCTGGCTTTGAGCCATGCGCCCATCGTCTTTTCTGCCGAACTCTTCCAGGCACCCAAAACAAAAAACAACAGGACAAGATCCGGAACAGGGATATCACCCCTTACCGCACCCGGCAACGCAAGAAGGAACGGGAGATAGCGGCCGCATTGAAGGGCAAGATCCGTCACCCTGCTGTTCAGTGTAGTGAAGGCCAGACTAGACATGGTACACCTGCGCAGTTCTTCTGCCCGCTGTTCCACCTTTTCCCGATGCCGCTCGTTTGCATGAAAAGCTTTTAGGCTGGTAATTCCTCGAATACCATCCAGACTGTCTGCAAAAAATGCGTCGCTCGCCCTCCACTCCCGTTCACCAGCTCGCTGGACAAAGGGATAGAACAGAGGTGGTATAATTTGAACACCGATAGTGGAAAGCAGCAGGACGAACCCTGCCGGAGCAAATCGGGTGAGACACCATACAACGGTGACCGCACTCATCAGCAGGGCAGCCAGGGATTTTGGGATATACTCCGTGTAGTAAAAGCTCAGCCACTCCACCTTTTCACACAGTGTGGTGATGATTTCCCCGCTCCTTTTTTGATCCACATACTGGGGACCTGCCTGAAACAACTGCATAAATAAAAGTTTCCGCAGTCGGCTTTTCGCCCCCCCACCGCATACAGCTGCAGTACGTATTGCAGAGCGGTACAGAAAAAGCCCCACCGCAGAAGCGGCTATCGCCAGCACAAGAGAAAAAACCATCCGTGGGAAATCACTTTTCAAGAGTCCAATCACAGCGCCAGCCCAACCAACAGCATTTAAAAGGCCCAATAAATCATCCGCCAATTCATATGCCGCAACGCGCATGGACGCGCCGCCGGATCCGCTTCCGAGGGAATTTAATTCCTTGAATATAGATGTCAGCTCTTTCATCAGTGTTGGTACGGACCCAGATACAGATCCTTATAGTCCAAAACAGAATCGGCGTACCCCATCTTTTTTGGGAACTCATACAGTCTCCTGCTGACAGTAACCAGCGGCTCTGATAACCGCTGTATGTCACCAGTGACAATGACTTTTACAGCAGGCACACCAAATTCTTTTCGAGTCATATCAACGAAAAGCACATCACAGCCAGGTACAGCTACTTGCAGGCGATGAACGACTTGATGAAGCGCACTATCCACCGAATCAACATGAATATCAGGCAAATCTTTCATAGCGATCTTTACTGTTTCAGAGACCATATCCTTCTTTCGGAAATAGTACATGCCAAAAAGGCTGTCTCTGCTTGAAATGGAGTCTACCATGTGGATTTTCCCATATTCGTATGGTTCAGCAGGATCATCTGGCAAGAATCCCTGCACAGCCTCTGTGATAGACCGTTCAAGTGCAATTTCTGGATCGACGGAACACCCAAACCCATTGAAAGCATATTTTGCATAGTTAGATGGATCACAGATCCACGTGCGGACGACGGGGATGCCAATATCTGTGGTATAGTTCCTAACATATATCTCAAAGCCCAGTGCCATGATTTTCTCTATAATCGCTCCTGTGCTCTGTTTTTTCGTGGTAGTCACGTCTATCTGAGGCAGCTCAATTGTATTTGCCTGCCCGATCATCCACGCATCATGTTCAATAACTTCAAATAAGCCCTGCAAAATTGCGTCATTGAGCGTCGCTCCGGCAGAAAGCCCCGAAGAACCGTTCGGGACAAAATTTCCTTTAAAAGCAGCGCCTGTCAAAAACACATGGGACGCAGGAATAAGCCTCTCTTTCCCGGTAATCAGTGATTTCCCCCATACCCAGTCAACAGCTGCGTTCAAATCCAGATCATCATAGACGGTTCTCAAGTTGCTGACTTGCGCGGTTATTTTTTTAAGATCTATGGCATAGTCCGCCACATCATTTGGCGTCGCCCGAATGATTGGTTCCGTTCCATAATATCTGGCACTCATCCTTTCAAAAAGCTCAAAGGCTGCGGAAAAATATGCTTGCTGGCGAGTGATACCTTTCCCATGAGACACCCCGCCATCGAGAAAGTATGGTGTTCGGTTTTTATGTGATGTCTTCAGCTTAGAATCGTAAACAGGCAGAACAGAGTGGAAGATATTATTCTCGACCAGTTCAATTGAGATGTCTGCCCCAATCCGACTGATTGCCGATTCTATCAGCTCTTTCGTTTCGTGCTCTGTTTTGCTTCGCAATCCACCTACATGATATTGAATCTTCTTTTCTACTGCGGGAAAAGGTATCACGGGCGGCATTATGTCTCCTGTGAATAAAGAAAATGTTTTATTCATTCCATGGCAGCATGTACAATCCGTGATAGGATGATACCTTTTTTCTATATACCCAAATTCGATTTTCTTATTGAAGTGAAATTCCTTCTTGTGGAATATAAAGTTGGTTGAATTCTTCGCAGTATTAGATACATCTTTCAGCATAAGCTCTGTCAAAAACTCCAGTTGTTTCCGCTCACAATCTGTGTTAGCATCAACAGACAGAATAATATCCTCGATGTCCTGTATGCTTATCTGCTCATTACAAGACCTGTTCAACGCATTGATATGATGTGTAAACACACATTCCAGGCATGGTGTTTTCCACGGGAACACGTATGGGCCACATAGAAAGCTCTCCCCCGTATAGTAAATGGGAATAAACGGTATTTCATTCTCCACAAGCTTGTGGTTTACGTCAAAGAATGTTTTATATGTCGCATACGACGGAGCAAATATAATCGTGTCGATACCATCTAGTCTAATATCGCTTAAGAATTCCTGTGTGGAAATTGACAAGGTGATTTTGATTCCCTCATGTTTAAGAGAAGATATATAGTCGAATATGTTTCCTTCGCCAACAAGCACGACATTGACTGACTTGACAATGTCATTTACTGGTTTTTCGCATATGATGCCCTCTTCGCAAAGCACGGCAAGAAAAGACATGACCTCTTCCTCAGTAAATTGCCCGTGATACCGATCAAGAATAGCTTGAACATCCTTCTTTTCACAAATCAACTCAAGAACTGTAGATAGTACGTCGTAGTCACATTCCAGAAGTTTAAGGTTTCCGTCTTGTTCAACAAGGGCAGCGTGGTCATTTTTTTGAGTTATCCTGCATCCATCATTCATGAAGTATTGCTTCTGCGGCATAGATTGACCCCCTTAACAATAAGATTTATATAGATGCACAATCCGCCGCGCAACAAGTTTTACTTGCCACGCGGCGGACCTGTTGTTTTAATTAGTTACCTCTAGCTGGCAAAAGTATGGCAGCAGTTGTCAGCTGCAGCACTCGCCTTGGAGTAAGTCGGAACGCTCTCCTTCATCACGCGAATAGCCATATTATCACCTCCTTTCGAAATGGGTTAGTTGTAAAACCACTCTGCTGCCTGACAGACGGTGGTTCTGCACTGACGGCAATCAACAACATGAAGGCCATCTATTTAGAAAGCATATCTCACAAAATGCGCTTCTTAGCTTTAGCAGGTATGAGATCTACAATCTTACAAGTAATGATGTTGCCTGTCCCCGCGCTATATATGTCCTTTGTTAAATGTTTTAAACATCCTTTCAACTGCCGCAACATTTTGGATGCCGGGAAAGACTTCCGGTAACGTCACAGTCAGAAATGCGTTATTCTTCACGGCGATACAGTCTTTTATCTCTGGCCTGGATTTCAACATCTCTTTTTTTTCTTCAGGAGATGGGAAGTCGTGGTAGTCATGGATGAGGACAAACTCTGGGTTTTCTTCTGCGACATCGTGCCAGGAAATCGGTTGGTATGCTCCTTGGCGATCAGAGAAAATGTTTTTTCCTCCGGCAAGAGAGATCAAATGACTCTCGAAGGTTTCAGCTAAGGACGTGATCGGTTGATCAGTCCCGCTGTCGTAGACAAATACCGAGGGTGTATGATACCTGAACGGCTTGACCGGAAGTTTCGTGAGGTTCTCTTGAATCTTGTTTGTCAGTTTAACAGCCATATCTTCAACGCAAAACACTTTCCCAAGATTCCATATATCACGATACAAGAAATTGATGACAGTTTTCCCAGGTACAGACGCTTCTGATATGTATAGAGGCACGCCTTCTATATTGCAGCCGCTTCTATTTAAATAATTCCAATAATAATAGGTTGAAAAAATAAAATCCGGCTGCAATGATTTCAACTCTTGAATCAAAGGCAGTTGAGTTCCTGTTCCCTGTATCGCAGGTACGTTCTTCAGTCGAATACGGTTATCTGGTAACAGATGCGCTGCTTCCTCTGGCCTGGACACAATTCCAACGATTCGCTCTTCCAGTCCCAGTGTACACAGCAGCTCAGCTGAAGCATAGGTGACTGCGATGATCCTCTGTGGAACACAAGAAAAACGGAGGATTCTATCTATGTTCCGAATGGAAAACACTTTCTTTTCTGTCGGATCGTCTCGTTTGTCGCAGTAGTATTCAATCTCCTTAAATCCGTTTAAACGCGCAAGCAGTTCTTTGACATAAGCGCGACCTGCCGTTAGCCTTTCTCCGTTCCTTAATTGAATGGTCAGTTTGTGATTATCTGAACGCCCTGTAGCAGCAATATACGTCAAGTTCACGATACAGTTTTTACTAATCCTGACGAATAAAACGTTGTCAATTTTTTGTTCCAGCTCCGAAAGTGACTCTCTGCAGTGAAACACTTGATGTCTATCATATAAAAACGTCTTTCTGTCAACGCTCTCGATATACATTACCGTATCCAGGGGAATATCCATAGAACTATCATCTACCGACCCTCTTAATGTGCTGGAATACTGCCTGATGTGGTCAATCAGATTTCGCATTCGCTGATCAATCTGTGGGCAATTAATAATAATCTCCGTCTCCGGAATTTCCTTGTTTTGATTAATGATGAGTTTCATGTTTCCTTGTCTCCGTGGCAGCATGAACCATGATGTAAGCAATTTAAGTTAGTCTTATCTAACCTGATTATACAAAAACTCCGCTCCGTTTGCAACTCAACCTGCTCAAACGACCATTTTTGATGCGCAAACAACCATTAATCAGATTGCAGCTCGTCTTTCTGTGTTTTTAAGATCGCCCTGGTGATTGTCCATTATAGTTTAAAGAAACTGGCAAGCTGGGCATTTGTCTATACAAATGCAATTTTCTCGCTCTCCTAAAAAAAGGAAAAGCGGGAAAATGCTTGTTGGGGGCATCCCCAATCCCCGTATGATTGACAGCTTTGCTGTCAGGCTTACTTAATTATTAGAGTCATATCCTCTTCCTAAAACCATAAACTTGTCCTGGCATTTCCAAAAATCAGCTGGGAACTCCCTGGTCCGCCAATATCGAACTATATCCATTATAAAAGATAGAGGAACTGCAGAAGAAGTCATCCTCTTCGGGGATAAGGATAAGAACAAATAGTCAGCCTTTTTCACTTGCCTTTCTGCATGTATTATGACCTGCTTTATTCTGCCTTCCAGCTTTATTGCAGGAATCAATTTCTGCCTCTATTCTTTTCTTTATTTTCAGCTTAATCTCGTCAGAGACCGTTATACTCTCAACGGCCTTAACTGTGATTTGTGTGGATAAAGCATCTTCTGGACTTTCAGACAGCAACTCCTCTCCGATGGAGTCAAGTGGCTGGCCCCTGGGCTGCCTGTAATAGTTCTTACACAGATTCCCGGCGATGGTATAAAGGTAATTCTTTGCTTTTCCCCTGTGCGAATAAGAGGCAAAACCGGAAAAGAATCGCAGGAACGTATCTTGCGTAAGGTCTTTTGCTTCTTCACTGTCATGGCAGTGGTAAGTGCAATA
>AUXO013755936.1_pt1 | contig 10880 bp, 4 predicted proteins | sample 768731 | NCBI WGS metagenome assembly AUXO01 (sample SAMN02715735, study PRJNA202380) | gut metagenome | biome: sheep rumen | host: Ovis aries | place: New Zealand: Palmerston North
GCCGCCGTCCAGCTGCAGCATCGGTCTCAGATCCGGCGGAATGACCGGCAGTACTGTCAGGACCATCCATTCAGGACGGTTTTCACTGGTACGGAAAGCATCGACAGTTTCAAGACGCTTGATCAGCTTCTTGCGCTTGTCTCCGTTTGCCTTTTCCAGTTCTTTCAGGATCGCTGTGTATTCCTTTTCCAGATCGCACTGTTCAAGCAGTGTTCTGATCGCTTCCGCACCGGTTGCAGCACTGAAGCTGCCGGGTCCGTAAATAGCCGTATTCTCACGGAATTCACGTTCGGAAAGGATCTGTTTGTAGCTCAGCTTTGTATCGCCCGGGTCAGTTACGATCCAGCTTACAAAGTAAACTACTTCTTCCAGCTGTTTGGGCGGCACGTTCAGCAGCAAGCTCATGCGGGAAGGAATTCCCCTGAGATACCAGATATGTGCTACCGGAGCAGCCAGTTCGATATGTCCCATACGTTCACGGCGGACGCTGGATTTTGTGATCTCAACGCCGCAGCGATCGCATACAACGCCCTGATAACGGATCTTCTTGTATTTTCCGCAGGCACATTCCCAGTCCTTCTGGGGACCGAAGATACGCTCGCAGAACAGACCGTCACGTTCAGGCTTCTGGGAACGGTAATTGATCGTCTCAGGCTTCTTTACTTCACCATAAGACCATTCACGAATTCTTTCAGGAGAGGCGAGTCCGACTTTAATTGCGTCAAAGTTATTGATATTCATCGCTTATACCTCCTTAGTACTGATCCGTATCATCGAAGTCATCAAATCCGACAGCTGCTGCCTCGGGAATCTCTTCTTCAAGGCTGTCAGTGATCGTCAGATCGGACTGTGCTTCAGCATCGTTGACAATGTTCTGACGGCTCAGGTCGAGCGTTGTTTCTTCCTTCAGCTCTTCCTGTTCCATCTGCTTCAGATCCATTTCCTCACCGTCTTCACCGACCATCTTGACGTCGACTGCAAGAGCCTGCAGTTCGTGTACAAGTACTCGGAATGACTCAGGAATACCGGGTTCCGGCAGATCCTTGCCCTTAACGATTGCTTCGTAAGTCTTAGTACGGCCCATGATATCGTCTGACTTCACTGTCAGGATCTCCTGCAGTGTATGTGCAGCACCATAAGCTTCCAGTGCCCAGACTTCCATTTCACCGAATCTCTGGCCGCCGTTCTGAGCTTTACCGCCCAAAGGCTGCTGAGTAACGAGTGAGTAAGGACCTGTTGCACGTGCGTGCAGCTTATCGTCGACCATGTGCGCCAGCTTGATCATGTACATGACACCGACCGCGATGCGCTCATCGTACGGTTCGCCTGTCATACCGTCAGTCAGCAGATATTTGCCGTCTGCAGACGTGTTGGCTTCCTTCATGATATTTCTGAGGTCTTCGTTGGATACACCGTCGAATACCGGTGTAGCGAACTTGCAGTTCAGAGATCTCGCAGCCATTCCCAGATGTACCTCCAGGACCTGACCGATGTTCATACGTGAAGGAACGCCGAACGGGTTCAGCATGATGTCGATCGGAGTACCATCCTGCATGTAAGGCATATCTTCGATCGGCATGATCCTTGAAATGACACCCTTGTTTCCGTGACGGCCGGCCATCTTATCGCCTTCAGAGATCTTTCTCTTCTGGACGACATATACCTTTACCACTTCATTGACGCCCGGAGACAGTTCATGGTCATCCTTGCGCTTGAAGATACGTACGGAATGAACGATACCTGCACCGCCGTGAGGTACTTTCAGGGAGTTGTCTCTGACTTCTCTGGACTTCTCGCCAAAGATCGCCAGGAGCAGTTTTTCTTCAGGAGAGATCTCACTCTGGCCCTTCGGTGTGACCTTACCGACCAGGATATCTCCTTCTTTTACTTCAGCACCGACCATGACGATACCTCTTGCGTCCAGATTGCGGCATGCGCTCTCTGCAACGTTCGGGATATCTCTCGTGATCTCTTCAGGTCCGAGTTTTGTATCACGGCATTCGATGTCATATTCTTCAATATGAACGGAAGTATATACGTCTTCACGTACCATACGTTCGGACATGATGATCGCATCTTCGTAGTTGTATCCGTGCCATGTCATGAATGCGATCAGGACGTTCTGGCCAAGTGCCAGTTCGCCGTTCTGCATTGCAGGACCGTCAGCCAGGATGTCACCGCGTTCGACACGTTCACCGTCAAAGACGATAGGTCTCTGATTCAGACATGTGGAAGAGTTGGAACGACGGTATTTCGTCAGTTCATATGTTTTCTCTTTGCCGCCGTCTTCCTGAACGACTACTTTTGTAGCATCTACATAGGTAACAACACCGGGAGCTGTCGCAACACAGGCAGCACCTGAGTCACGGGCAATACGGTGTTCCATACCTGTACCGACAAACGGGCTGTGCGGGTTCAGCAGAGGAACTGCCTGACGCTGCATGTTCGCGCCCATCAGAGCACGTGTACAGTCATCGTTTTCCAGGAAAGGAACGCAGGCTGTAGCGACAGATACGATCTGTCGCGGGCTGACGTCCGCAAAGTCGATCTCTTCACGGGAAACCATGACAGTTTCACCGGCAATTCTCGCGACGATACGGTCGCCGACCAGGCGTCCTTCTACGATCTCGTTTGCCTGAGCGATAACGTGATCGTTTTCTTCATCAGCAGACATGTACTGGATCTCATCCGTTACATATCCGTCTACGACTTTACGGTACGGCGTCTGGATAAATCCGTATTCATTGACTCTTGCATATGTTGTCAGATAAGAGATCAGACCGATGTTCGGACCTTCAGGTGTTTCGATCGGGCAGATCCTTCCGTAATGGGAGTTATGAATATCACGGACTTCAAATCCGGCACGTTCACGCGTCAGGCCGCCGGGACCCAGCGCGGAAATACGGCGCTTGTTGGAAAGCTCAGCGAGCGGGTTCTGCTGGTCCATGAACTGTGACAGCTGGGAACTGGAGAAGAACTCCTTGATCGCTGCTGTCAGCGGACGGATATTCGTCAGCTGTTTCGGTGTCAGGTTGGAAGCGTCCGCAATGGACATTCTTTCCTTAACGACACGTTCCATACGGGAAAGACCGATACGGAACTGGTTCTGGATCAGTTCACCGACTGTACGGATACGGCGGTTGCCCAGCATATCGATATCATCTGTTGTACCGATACCGTCGAGCATCGTCAGCTCGTAGTTATACAGAGCGTACATATCCGGCATTGTGATGGTGTGCTTGTCATTCAGCGGATCGATACCGATCAGCTTGACAGGGTGACCGTCAGCTGCCAGGATCGTGATCTCCTGTACGCAGGCGCCTACCAGCCAGAGGCTGACAGCTTCGCCTTCCATTACCATCTTTGTGACTGCTTCTTTCTTCGCATTCGTCAGATTCGGAGCAGTTCCGTCCGGAATATAACGGTCCAGGAGGTTGTTGCCTGCGGCATCCGTCACATCAGCACCGTTGACCGTCAGACGGCCAGGTGTATAAAGACGCTGTCCCAGCTTCAGTACTGCTGTGACATTGTCGTTTGTCAGCTTTGCTTCGCTTGCGATGATTCCTGCATAAACAGTAACCTCGCTGAATTCAGCTGCGATCGCTTTGACATCTTCCGGTGTCAGGACTGTGCCCTTTGTGAGGGATACAGTGCTTCCGTCAAGATCTGTCGCAAGGATCCTTCCGGCCAGTGCATTCGTCCAGCTTGTTTTCATCACTGCTGTTACAGGATGGGAGAATGTATGATTGAACGGAAGCGCACGGCAGTTGATGCCCTTGTTGATCTCAGGGCGCAGTGCATTGCGCTCTGTTTTTCCGATCATGACATTCTTGCTGAAGATGACATTTCCTTCGGCACCGATCAGATCTTCCGCAAGCTTATGGCCTTCCATACGGTCAAGAATATTCAGCTTCTTGCGTACCTTATAACGGCCTGCCTTTGTCAGGTCATATCTTCTGTAGTCGAAGAACTTGGCATCCATCAGGTTGACGGCACCATCGATCGTAGCAATTTCATCTGCACGCTGGTTTTCGTAAACAGACAGCAGAGCTTCGTTTGTTGTCTTTGTCTTATCAGCGTTCAGTGTATTGAGGATCTCCTCATAATTTCCGAATACGGATGTGTACAGCAGCATGTAATCGTTCAGGAATTCTCTTTCTTCCTGTTCAACGATCACATCCGGATACAGCTCGAAACGCAGAGCCTTCAGGAATTTCTGCATCTCAGTCGTATCAAACGGATCATCTGTACGTTCAAGATTCAGGGACATGCCGATCGCCTTGAAGAGGATCGTGCTGAGCACCTTTCTTCTGCGGTCGATCGAAACGTTCAGGATCCTGCCAAGAGCCGCTTTCTTGTCATCCGACATGAATTCCAGCCAGGTTCCTCTGGAAGGGATCAGTTCGCATGTGTATGTATCACGGCCTGTACGGTCTTCGGAAACGATATCAAAATATGCACCAGGTGAACGTACGATCTGGCTGACGATAACACGTTCAGCACCATTGATGATAAATGTGCCTGTCGGTGTCATCAGAGGGAAGTCTCCGAGGAAGACCTCTTCCCACTGCGTCATCACTTCACCTGTATCAGGGTCAACGATCTCAAGTTCCATCTTTGCCCTTAAAGGTGCACAATAGTTTGTCTCTCTGTATTTGCATTCACTGATCGAATATTTCGGTTCACCGAATTCGTAGTCAATGAACTTCAGCCGGATATTGCCGGCATAGTTGTAGATTGGGTAGATATCATTAAATACTTCTTTGATACCTACCGTTGTGAACCACTCAAAGGATGCTGTCTGTATTTCCACCAGATCCGGAAGATCCAGCCCCGCACTTACCTTTGAATAATCGCGGCGGGTTGCTTTGTTGCCATAATTCACAACACGGTAGGTTTCTTTATTCTCCATTGTTCGCCATCCTTTCGCCTGCATCGCCTTATATACGCCGAAAAGGGCATACTAACCCTTACCCTTATTTTTGCGACATTTCTCAACATATAATATTACCAATGTTGAGTAAAGCCGTCAATTTCTGATCCCCTTAAGAATCCAGTATCCTTTATCCCTGTCAATTACCTCACAAGACCCGAAAACTTCCGCTATCTTTCGGACAGCGCTTTCAGCGCCTTGTTTTCTCCTGATGACCGCAAGCAGAATACCGCCCCGGTTCAGATGATCATAAGCTTCCGACAGGATCCCGTGCACCACAGCCTTGCCGGCTCTGATCGGCGGATTCGTCAGAATCAAGTCAAAGTGATCAGCCAGGCTGTCGAAGCGGTCTGATCTGACCGCTCTGACAGTCGTCTTGTTTTTTTCGGCATTGAGCTCCGTGAGCTCCAGCGCTCTCGAGTTGACATCGCTGCAAGTGACAGAACATTCCGGAAACATTGTTTTCACAACAATTCCTACAGTCCCGTATCCACAGCCCAAGTCCAGAACACTTCCGGACAATGGCGTGCATACGGCGTTTTTCAGCAGGATCTTTGTGCCCTGATCGACACCATCCTTGCTGAAAACACCATCATCCGTAACAAATGTGAATGTGCGGCCCGAAAACTGAAAGGTGATCTCCCTCCTGTTCGAAGGAAGCCCGCTGTTATCTGTAAAATAGTGAATTTGGCTCATAACGCGGTTCCTTTCTTAGGGCCGAAAAGCCGAAACAGATTTCGGCTTCTCTAAACGATTATTTTGTTCAAATTTTATTTGAACTCAACTGTAGCTCCTGCTTCAACAAGCTGCTTCTTGATGTTTTCTGCTTCTTCCATCGGTACATCCTTCTTGATTTCTGCAGGGACACCGTCGACCAGCTTCTTAGCATCAACAAGGCCCAGACCTGTGATCGTACGAACGACTTTGATAACGCCAACCTTGGAGTCACCGAAGCTTGTCATAACAACTGTTACGTTTGTCGGTGCTGCAGGTTCAGCAGCTTCTGTAGGTGCAGCTACTGCAACAGGTGCAGCTGCGCTTACGCCATATTTTTCTTCGATTGCTTTTACGAGCTCATTCAGCTCAAGAATTGTAGCTTCATCAAGATAAGCAAGAATCTCTTCCTGTGTTAACTTTGCCATGGATTTTTTCCTCCTTCTTCCTTAGGCAGCTGCCTCTGCAGCTTCTTCTTTTGGTGCTTCTGCGCTACCGCCTCTAGCTTCAGCAACAGCATTGATAGCTCTTGCAAAGCCGGAAACAGGTGCCTGTAATACAGATAACAGCATTGACAGCATTCCTTCTCTGTTCGGGAGCTGGGACAGCTCTGCAACTGTTTCAGATCCGATAACACGGCCTTCAACAATTCCGCCCTTGAGAATCAGTGCCTTATGCTTTTTCGCGAACTGTGCCATAACACGAGCCGCTGCGGTTTCGTCTTTGCCGAATGCGATCGCGTTGGGTCCTGTCAGAACGTTTTTCAGGTCTCCATAACCAGCCGCTTCTGCAGCTCTGGCAGCCAGCGTGTTCTTATAGACTTTCATCTCAACATGCTCGGCCATCAGTGCACGGCGGAGTTCAGTGACCTCAGCAACGCTCAGTCCACGGTACTCAGCGACAACTGCAGAACCGGAATTTTTCATCTTGTCTGCAATCTCGGTGACGACATTTTTCTTGCTTTCTAATACCGCCTGATTCATTCCTTCACCTAAACCTTTCTTGTTATCGCGTACCTGAATATATAAAGCCCTCGCTGACAGACAGCAAGGGCATAAAAGTTCAACTAACAGATTGACTTTCTCTACCTCGGTAACCTGATTAAGCTTACGCCGTTACTGTCTCTGGTATTTGATAACGCTAAAATAATACGAGCGTTTAACGTGTTTGTCAACCTTCATTTTATCTTTTCATCAGCGCCTTTGCCGACATTGCGAACAAGGCGCCGCTTGCCAGGAATACACCCAGCCAGAAGAGCGGATATCCGTCTCCGCCTGTTTTGGGAAGAGCTGTCAGAAACTCTGATTTCTTTTTGTCGTACATCGTTATGATCTGTGTCTGGTCGGAAGATGCTGCGGTGAATGTGATCGGTGCGCTGATCTGATATTGATCCGGTGCCTTTTCCTCAATCAGAGTATATGTTTTTCCGGCGCTGACCGACTGCAGCCTGTGTGCTTCTTCCGTACTGGTCCAGCGATCAATGACCTTTCCTGTCTCATCAATGATCTTCAACACTGCCCCGGACAGCGGCTTCTTCGTAAAACTGTCCAGTTTTTCAACACGGATATCAAGCGGCACATTTTCGATTTTCAATACATGACCGCTCAGATCCGCGTCCGAGATCACCGTTCCGTCCTGAAGCACGCTGAACTCAATAGCCGTGCCGTGCGAAGCATATCCATCCGGGATCTTTATCTCCGTGATCGAATAGCTCTCAGATGCTTTCAGTTTTGAGCCAAGTTCCTCCCGTACTTCAGATGATGTCCAGCTGTACACCTCATTGCCGTGCGAGTCCCGCAGGCTGAGCTGCGCCCCAGGCAGTGCATTGCCTTTCTCGTCCGTTTTCAGCACAAACAAACTGATCTGATGATTTGTAAATACGCTTCCTGTCTCATCAGCTGTCACCGCATATCCCGGAGGAACGACCTCCTTGATCTCATAGGAGATCGGTCTGCCTGCATCATCATATTCATTCAGGCCTTCAAAAACACCTTTCCAGGATGATTCCGCATTGACCGATAAATGCCTTGTGTCCTTGCCGTCCGCATACAATACGAATTCTGCTTCCGGCAGCTCTGCACCATCCCATATCTTTTCGACAGGCATATCCTTTTTCCTGCGTTCATAGATATTTGTGACGGTCAGCTCGACGATCTCCCCGTTGACTTTTACAGCGGGATCGCCTGTGACCGCAAACCGCCTGAAGACATATGCCGGAGACAGGCTGTCCTCCGTACCGTTCAGTTCCGTCAGAATATAGATTCCGTAGGGAATATCATTCAGGACCGTGCTTTGACCGTTTTTGACCTCAAATGTACGGATCAGATCGCCGTCTGCGGTATGCAGGGCAAACCGGTAATTCTGTTCTGTTGCTATGGGATCTCCTTCGATGTCTTCTGTATGTTTCGTGATCTTCAGGCTTCCCTTGATCCGCTCATTGATCACTGTCATTGTCCGTTCTTCCGCATCCCACTCTGCACGCCCGTGTTCCTGTGTTTCCAGGCGGAACAGCTTTCTGAGGAAGCGTATGATCCCGTTTTCCGTAAGCTCATCCCTCAGATACAAAGTTCCATCCTGCAGGATCTCAAAGGAAATATCCGCATCGGATCTTACATAACCGGCAGGTGCCGTCACTTCCCTGAGCACATAACTGCCTTCTTCCAGGGAACCGATCATGACACTGCCCGCTTCTGTTGTGTACTGTCCGAGAGAAACGCCGGACCTGAACAGTTCAAATACCGCCGGCTCATTGATCAGGCTGTGCTCCGTACTGCATTTCCGCAGAGTCATTTCAAACGTGCCTGTCTGTTCTTCTTCTGCAGGGTCCCAGGTATTGATCACTTCCAGGCAGTCTCCGGACAGTCTGCTTTCCGCGATCCAGAGTCCCGGTTCGGATACCGCTTCACCTGTCAATGCAAATACCGTCCTTCCGCCCAGCATATCCCTGCGGCATCCTGATACAGCAGATTCACTGACAGTGTACTGTATGCGGTCCGAACCGTCCTGCCGGTAGACCGGGAGTGCGGCTGTCGTGATCTGCCAGATATCAGTCCCTGATACTGCATCTGTCTTGGTCAGTGTATATGTTTCCAGCAGCTCTCCATCCGCATACAATTCGATCGTGATCTCTTCAGGCAGAACAGTCTGTGCTTCCCTGATCCATGTTTTCCGGATCACCAGCGGCTGATGAGCCGGTGCCATACCAGCATCATTATTTTCCGATGCATATCGGTAAGAACCGATCGATGAAGCCTCCGGCATGACAATACCGGATATTCCGATCCCTGACAGTTTTCCTTCCTCATAAATGCCGACGCCATCGGAATCTGTTTCCGTACTTCCGATATGAAGCGGTGAAAGCAGATATTCCGGCAGACAGTCTGCTTCGATCAGGATCCTGTATGTACCTTCAGGAAGAGACATAAACCGGTATCTTCCGTCTGTATAGGCTGAGACTGTTCCCGTATGCACGTCCATGCTTTGGGAGGAATGAATGACTGCAGGCACTCCATCTGCGGCATATGGTTCATAGTTTCCTGCAGTGTTCTGTTTCAGCAGTGTGATCGTCATATCATGCATCGGCTGTTCATGCACACTGCGCTGACCATCCAGGTCCCCGTCATTCCAGACAATGCCCTCAATACTGCGCGATACGATGTAAACTGTCGATTCTCCCGTATCAGAACCTCTGTAGACAGTATTCCTGATCTTCTGGCCGCCCTGACTCCCGGGCATAGCGACACTGATATGGAGCCTGCATGTCTGCTGTCTGTAAAGTGTGCCTACAACTGCTGCAGCCTTGATATTCTTACGTGCTGCCTGGTCCAGCACAAGGACGCGGTCTTCCCCGTCATTCTGTACCGTGCCCCTGATCCATCCCGATGAGCTTCTGATCTGTCCTGCCGTAATGTTCTCCGCTTCCGTTTCATTTATTTCCTGATAGGTATACCATATCTCCCAATCATTCAAATTTTCGGCAGTGACCTTCGTGCCGTCTGCGGAATACTTCAGGATCCTGAATTCATCCAGCAGCAGGTCACCCGTATATGTGCTGTCTGACGCAAATACATCAAGGACAACGGAATCGGTCAGATCGGAAGAACCGTTGTTGCCTGCCGTGACAGTCCATCCCGCGGACTCATTCGGATCAATGAATCTCCGGTCTGCTCTTTTTGATACAGCCATTGCAAGCTGTTTGGATATACGGATCCCTGCTTCGCTGATATTATCATTTGCCGGTGTCAGCGGACGATGATCACCGTCTGCACTGATCACTGCTTTCACGATGATCTGCTGCTGGTCGGCCACCTCGATATATCCGTTTTCTTCGTCGATCACCGTTCCAAAGTAAATGTTGTCCATGTTCTGCGAAGGAATGATATTCTCCAGTGTCCACGTCAGGACTGTCTGTCCGTTTTCTCCGGATGTCAGCACAGGATCAAGCGGCTGACCCGAGCAGCTTCCCTGTTTGCCGATGCCTGCCTGTATGTACTGTGTTCCTGATGCATACCATGATCCGAAGTCACTGTTATACATCAGCTGCGGAGGCAGAACTGCCTTCACGGTCACAGTGACCGGGGTTCCCTCGCCTGTCTGCGTGTATGTCGTTAAAGATGGTCTGATCCGATATTCCACATAGCGCTGACCGCTGTCAAGGCTGTAGATCCTCGCAGGCTCTTCAGAGCCTGCCTGGGTCTGTGCCGCAGTGATCTCGACCTCACTCCTGAACGGAGTCACATATACAGAGTCGCCGTCATGATTATCCCCGGTATGACCGGATACATACGCGCTGTTTTCCCAGACTGCCTTGACATAATCTTCCTTAACATTCTGCTTATCCCCTTGGGGCAGAACAAATGTCAGATTATCGGTTCCTTCCGGACGCAGGGGTATCATTCCGCCGGCAGCACTGACCCTGTCCTTCAGCCACCATGTCGTACTGATCCTGATCTGATAAACATTGCCTGCTGTCTCTTCTCCGCTCGTACAAGGTATATAGGACAGGATCGCCTTTTTCGTAAATTCCTTTTCCGACAGATCCTTGCGGTACTGCGTCAGGATCCCGACACATGTAAAACCCTGATCACGCAGCTGCTGCAGATCGGAGAAATAGATCAGGTCAGACTCCACAGCAGCGTTCATTTCCGCATCATTGTTCCAGCCTGTACCGTCCGGTTTTGCGGCATACATCCAGGAATAGCTGCCTGAAGCATAATAGCCATCCTGATAGACA
>AUXO017089003.1_pt1 | contig 10879 bp, 11 predicted proteins | sample 768731 | NCBI WGS metagenome assembly AUXO01 (sample SAMN02715735, study PRJNA202380) | gut metagenome | biome: sheep rumen | host: Ovis aries | place: New Zealand: Palmerston North
AAGTATGTATTATCCATATCACGTGATCCTCTGACGGCCGAAGAGATTACGCAGGAAACCTTCTTTAAGGCAATGAAAAAGATAGATTCATTTCGAGGTGATTGCAGCATAAAAGTCTGGTTATGTCAGGTTGCCAAGCATCTGTATTATGATGATCTGAAGAAACAATCCAGATTTGAGGAAATGCCTGAGGAATATGATGATGAATCTTTGTCCGTAGAAGAGGCTATGGTACGGGATGTAGACAGAAAGCTTATAAATAAGATTCTGCATTCTTTGAAAGAACCGTACAAAGAGGTCTTTACACTACGTACATATGGAGAATTATCTTTTTCAGAGATTGCTGAATTGTTTGAGAAAACAATAAGCTGGGCGAGAGTGACATATCATCGCGCCAGAATGATGATTAAGGAGGAAATGGACAATGGCTAAAATAACATGTGAAGTGGTAAAGGATATCCTTCCGCTATATGTGGATGATGTTTTATCAAGTGATAGTCGGGCATTAGTTGAAGAGCACCTTAAAGCGTGTGATGAGTGTGCTGATCGATATAAGAACTTGAAAGCGAATGACAGCTTTACGCTAAAAAAAAATGAAGAGGATAGGGCAGTAATAAAGAAGATAAAGAAAAAGATTCAAACGAAAAGAGTTGTAACTGCTCTTATTTCAGCATTATGTATAGCAGCATTGGCATTTGGTATTTTCTATGGGGTGGTTATTAAGGAATCATACATTCCATATGAGGAAAGTGGCTTGAAAGTTTCCGGCAATTCCTTGCAGACAAATCGTGATTATTATAAAAGCTATGGGATGTATACACCGGACGGAACAACATGCTTTATCTATATGACAACAACAGTCTATACGGATATGAAAGGGAAGGGTCGTGTTATAACAATCGAAGATTTGAGTGATGAAGGTCGAGCGATGAAAATTGATGACAATGACGATGGAGTGACAGATTCTGCCCTTATCAATAGCAAGATATATTATGTTTCAGAAGAATACTCAAGGCAGATGAGTCACGGGAAATGGCAATCCCTAACAGAGGAAGAGATAGAAACACTGAAACACAATTCTATTTTGGTCTGGTCTGCGGAGTAAAATTAAAAAAAGAAAGCGGAGAAAAGGAATCGCAAGTTCAATTATGGACTTGCGGTTTTTTGTTGTTTATTTTTATCTCAAAGAGAATCAAGTTTAAGGAAATGCACATTTCACTAGGATTTATAGGTAGAAATGGTTATAATGATAATAACGAATCTATCGGTTTTAGGATATGATTGTAAGCAGAGGTGTTAGTTATGAGTAGGATTGCAGATATAGATCAATATGTCCAAGAACATGTAAGGGAAGCCATAGAAAAAAATTGGGTGATTGCTTATTTTCAACCTTTGGTGCGTAGTCTCACAGGTGAGATTTCCTGCTTTGAAGCATTGGCTAGGTGGAATGATCCGGTCTATGGATTTTTAACTCCAGATGTATTTATTCCACCATTAGAAGCGAATGGTGACATCTACCTGTTAGATCTGAGAATTTTAGAAATTATTTGTAAAAATTACAAGGATCATATGGAGAAGGCGTTGGAGTTTGTGCCGGTTTCTTTTAATATATCTCGAGTTGACTTGGGAGTGGAGGATATTCATGAACGAATCAACGAGATATGTGATCGATATGAGGTTCCCCATAAGATGATTCACATAGAGATTACGGAGAGCACGTCCTTTGAAAGGGAGAATGCCCTAGAGGAACATATTCAGTGGTTCCATCGGGATGGTTATGAAGTGTGGATGGATGATTTTGGTAATGGTTTTTCTACCTTTAACACCCTACAAACCCATAGCTTCGATGTAATTAAACTAGACACGATGTTCTTACGCCATTTGAATCGAAAGGGTGAGCTGATTTTAAGTTCTATTATTAAGATGGCTAAGAGTCTGGGGATTAGAACGGTATGTGAAGGGGTAGAGACCATAGAACATGCACAGTTTATGAAAGACATCGGTTGTGAGCGTATGCAGGGCTGGTATTATGGTCGTCCTCAGCCCGGTGATAGCATTCATGCATTAAAACAAGAGAACAGGATTAATTGTGAGACATGGGAAGAACAAACCTATTGGGATCAAATCGCCAGTGTGGATTTGCTTTCCGGCATGCCTGGAATGATTGTGGAGTATGCTGACCACAGATGGGATCCCATTGTAATAAACCAACAGATGTACCGGGCTTTTCATGAAATCCACCCGGAGGATAATATTGAAACTTTTAATATGTCGATGGGTTCCAGTTATCCTTTATATGAAATGATTGATGATTTGTTTTCTCAAACTGCAAGGATGAAAGATAGTCATACCATCGATTATATTGACAATGGTTATCTTGTGCTAATGAAGGCTACTCACTTGGCTTCCTTGGGGAATAAAACAGCTTTAAAAGTAACCATTCGAAATATTTACACGGAATTAGAATATAAGAGAAATTCCATGTTAGAGGATGGGCTGGTTGGTCTTTACTCGCAGTTTAAACTTGTAAATCTGGTAAGTCCGGATAAGGATCGGGCTATGCAGATTTATTCTAATGCAGGTTTTGAAAAAATATATGGTCAGTCTGGTTTGGCTAAGGGGATCAGGGAATTTACAGAACGGGAAGTGTTTATAGATGACCGAGAACGTTATAAGGCATTTATGGATTTTAATACCATTGAAACTCGCTACCAGGAACAGGAAACACATTTTCTAACAGAGCCCTTCCGTTTAAAAGACAAAAAGGGTGGCTACCAGTGGGAATTGGTAACCCTGTTAAAAATGGCGTCGAGTCAGGAACGGCAATATTTGTATGAAATCCAACAGGTAGATAAAAAGAAATTAGAAATCTTAATCAAAGAATATGAGAATAATTAATCGGATGAAAATTTTTGCTTTTTGAATTAGGAAGCAACTAAGCGGTTTCTGCCGGTCTTCTTTGCTTTATAGAGATTGTCATCCGCATGTTGAATTACATCCTGGATGGACAAACCCTCCTCATATTTGGCAGCACCTAAGGAAATGGTACAGTGTACGGTGTTTTCGGAACCAAAGACAAATACATGGGAGGAAACTCGTTGCCGAAGTTGTTCTAACAAAGTTAAGAAATCGGAATAGTTCACCTGATAATCGGAAATGACAAGGAATTCCTCACCACCCCATCGGCCCACATGAATCCCTTCCGGAAGATTAAAGGAAAGGAGATTGGCAAGGTCAGATAATACAATGTCTCCATTGTTGTGACCATAGGTGTCATTGACTTTTTTAAAGAAATCAATATCAATCATGGCTACGGAATAACCGGCAGCAGAGGTGGATTTTTTCTCCTCCTCGGCCAGAATGTCCAACATATTATATCGGTTTCCCAAACCTGTTAACTGGTCATAATCTGCCAAGCGATGGAGTTGCGTGTATTTGTATTCCATCTGCTGAACAAAAATCGTGGTAAAAGCAGACATGCCGGCAAAGCCGATGATGGAATTAATCACAACAAAAACAGAAACCACTGAGCTGGATGGATAATCAGAAATAGGAATTTTTACATATTTTGTAACGAAATATAAGGAAATAAAGGTAAGTAATCCTATCCCTACAATAATGGATACAAAACGCTTCCGATGTTTCTCAGATTTATCAGGGGTTATATAGTCTTTGATAAAGGTAGAAATCAAGGTGATAATCCATAACTGAAATTCACAAGCCCATCCAAAAATCAAAACACAAAATATATCATGTATCATAATCTCAACCAATACCAGATAAGAATAAAGTAGTGGCGCATGGTTACTTTTCTTTAAAAAAATAAAGCAGGCAAGATAAAATAAGATACTAAAAATATTAATGATTGCCATGTGATGGGGACTTAAGAGCACATAGGGAATGGATAAAAAAAGGTGAATCCCCAGCAGATAGGCATTATCTTTCAGGAGCTGTGTTCTTACAGATTCCATGGATTTTTTCCTGTATGAATTTTTATCATAGTATTGTTCCATCTCAATCGCCTCACATAGGTAAATAATTTAAAAATTGTTTTGTTATCAATCATTATAGCACACTTCAAATGGCATAGGTAGGCGATTTGACGGCCTTTATAAAAAATAATGTTAAAAAAAAACAGGAAAAAATAATAAGAATAGACAAAAAGGAGATGGGTGCTTTTTATTAGAGATTTATTGACATCTTATTTTTTGAGAGTTACAATAATTCAGAATTCAAAAAATATAATTTTGAAAGAATAGCGAGGCAAATTTATGGAAATCAAAATCACAAAAACCACAAATCCAGGACAGAAGCCAACAGATGAGTCAAAACTTGGCTTCGGTAAAGTATTTACAGATCACATGTTCCTTTATGATTGGAACGATAAGGAAGGATGGCATGATGCAAGAATCGTACCTTTTGGTAATTTAAATCTTCATCCTGCATCTACTGTATTCCATTATGCGCTTGAAGTATTCGAAGGTATGAAGGCTTATCGTACCGCAGAGGGACAGGTTCAGCTCTTTAGACCAGATGAGAATGCTAAGCGTATGTACAATTCAGCAGAGCGTATTGGACTTCCTCCGGTACCGGTAGATGATTTTGTACAGGCAGTAGAAGAGCTAATCTCTGTAGATAAGGATTGGTGTCCACATACAGACGGATGTTCCCTTTATATCAGACCATTCCTTTATGGAACAGATGCTTCAGTAGGTCTTCACACCCTTCATTCTGCTCAGTTTTGTATTATCGTAGCTCCTTCAGGTGCTTACTATGCAGAGGGTATTAACCCAGTGAACATTATGATTGAGACAGAAGATGTACGTGCCGTACGTGGTGGTACAGGATTTACCAAGTGTGGTGGTAACTACGCAGCAGCTCAGAGAGCAACCGTTAAGGCTGAGGAGAAGGGATTCTCTCAGGTTCTTTGGCTAGATGGTGTAGAGCGTAAGTACATTGAAGAAGTTGGTTCTATGAACATTATGTTCAAGATTGATGGTAAGATTATTACTCCTTCCATCGAAGAAAAGACTGTACTTCCTGGTATCACCAGAAAGTCTATGCTCCAGGTACTTCGTGATAAGGGATATACTGTAGAAGAGCGTAAGGTAAGCGTAGAAGAAGTAGAGAAGGCAGCTTTAGACGGTAAGTTAGAAGAGGCTTGGGGAACTGGTACAGCAGCAGTAGTTTCACCAGTTGGTAATTTAACAATCAATGGTGAGAAGTTCACAATTAATGACAACAAGATTGGACCTACTACCCAGATGCTTTATGATACCTTAACCGGTATTCAGTGGGGTAAGCTGGAAGATCCTTATGGATGGATTGTTCCGGTAAAGTAATTTTTACAAAGTAAAACATAAATTTGAATCAATAAACTTGTAGACCCTTTAGGGATCTGCAAGTTTTTTTTAGTTGTGGACTTGATTGATAAGTACGCAAAATAGGATTTGAAAACTTCCTTCCTGTTTTGCTATGATAGACGGAAAGGAGGTTTTTTATGAAAAAAATAGTGATACTTGTAATCATAATCATTTGTGCATGGACAGCCTTTCAAAAAGGAATGGAAAGTGGAAAAGAAAAGAAGAAGCAGGAAGATTACAAGAAAATTGAGCAAGTTCAAACCGCCATGGAAAAGTTGGCAAAAACAAGCGCTACGGCGGCTTTTGGAAATGAAAACCAGTGGTATGTATTTGATGTTCGGATGATGAAGGAAGAGGGGAGTGGAGATCATGCATTTTATCAAGCCTTAAAGGCGGAATTGGGAGAAGACTTTGATAGTCAGCTATCGAATGGGGACTATATATTTGCAGGGGTGATGCCACACCTTGGTTCTTACCGAATCTATGCGGGAAATCCGGAGTCCGAGGAGAATATGATTTATCCGGATTGGAACTATAGCAAGCTTCAAAGTAAGGAATAAAATTTGATTGACAAATCAGCCTTCCTAATGTATTTTTATATACGAATTAGTTTTCTAATTAGTCATTAAATTAAAGGAGAGGAATTGTTATGAGAGCTAGAAAATTATGTATGGTACTTAGCCTAGCGCTTCTTTTAACCGGCTGTGGACAGGCATCAAGCAAGAGCACTAGCAAAAAGACAAGTAAGGAAACAACAAGTGTAGCAAAGGAGGATGGCAAGTTGTCAGGGGTCATCAAAACAGAGGAATTAAGGATTGAAAACGGGGATAATACAATTTATGGTAAGCTTTACACTCCAAAGGAAGAAGGAACATATCCGGCTATTATCTTAAGCCATGGATATAATGGCAGTAATTCCGATTGGATCAAGGAATGTACCTACTATGCTCAGAATGGTTATGTGGCCTATGCCTTTGATTTCTGTGGTGGATCAGCCAATGCAAAGAGTACAGGCGCATCTACAGATATGACTATTTTCACAGAAAAGAATGATCTTTTAGCGGTTTATGAAAAAATTGCCGGTTTAGATTGCGTGGATTCTGATAAGGTCTTTTTAATGGGCGGTAGCCAGGGTGGTTTGGTCACTACCCTGGCCACAGAAGAGTTACAGGACAAGGTTGCGGGTATGATTCTATATTTTCCTGCCTTTTGTATAGCAGATGATTGGCAGAAAAAGTATACCAGCTTAGATCAGGTGGAAGAGACCATTGATTTTTGGGGCTTAACATTAGGAAAGGGATTTGTGGAAGCAATCTTTGACTTTAATGTCTTTGAAAATATCGGAACCTATGAAGGGGATGTATTAATCATGCATGGAGATAAGGATGCAATCGTACCACTCTCTTATTCGGAAGAGGCAGTCAAGCTTTATAAGAATGCAGAGTTGATCACCATGCCGGGAGAGGGCCATGGGTTTACCCCAACGGGTGCTAAGACAGCCATGGACAAAACCTTGAATTTTATGGAAGAAAATCGGTAAATGTGATTTTTTTATGACTTGGAGTTGTCTTATTATAAACAAGGAAAATGTGTGCTAAGATGAATGTAGGAATTATGAAAAACGAGGTAAGAAATAATGGGTAAAAAAATATTTCTTGAATTATTAAATACATCCAATGCTCATAAATTGCTTGCAAGACAAGGGTTTAACCAATTGGATTTATCAGACGGACAGCCAAAGGTATTTAATATTTTATACTATACGGAAGGCATCGTTCAGAAGGATTTAGCAAAGATTTGTGGGGTGAAGGCTTCAACACTTACCACCATTCTTGCAAGAATTGGAGAAGCAGGGATATATCCGAAAGGAGAAGGTCCTGGTTTCTGGAGGAAAGAGAGCTTTTTCAATCTACCTGACAGAGGAAGGTAAGAAAAAGGCTCAGCAGGTAATCGATTTAGTGGAAGAGTTAGAAGAGAAGAGTTTTGCAGGTTTTTCACAGGAAGAAATTGATACCCTTTTTGCACTTCTTGAAAAGGTACAGAATAATCTAAAAGACTAGATTGATTGAATCATATAAATACTCCTTTTAAATTGCTGGCAACTGGGTTGCCGGCATTTTTTTTACTTTACATTTTGTTGCATCTGTTCCTTTAATAATACACCAAAATATGGTAGAATCAGAAGTGGTTTTTGTTCGTATTTTATGGGTATAAGTAATCAGTTCCTTTCATAGGTTATCGCTTTAGAGGAAAATGTTGTTATTGCTGGACCAAAGAATGTTAAAGATGAAATGAGCTTATTATTAAAGAATAAATATATAAATTAGAATAATCAGAAAGAAAGAGGAGATTACCATGACTGAAAGGAAAGATTTATTACAAGTACTTTGGAGTGGAGCAGATGTACTTAGAGGCAAAATGGATGCGAATGAATATAAAACATATTTGCTCGGATTGATATTTTATAAGTTTTTATCTGATACATATCTTGCAAAAGTATATGATTTATTGAATGATGAGATGCCTGATAGTTTAGATGAGGCCCAATTACAGTTTGAAGAGGCGATGAATACAGAAGATGCGGAAGATCTTCTTAAGGAATTGAAAGCATCTATGCACTATACTTTAGATCCTGAAATGACTTATGTAAGTATGCTAAACGATGTAAAGAATAATGCATTTAATAGAGAAAAACTACAAGCTGCATTTAATAGGATTCAAGAATCGGATGTGCTATTTAATGGTCTTTTTGCTGATGTGGATTTGTATTCTAATAGGCTTGGAACGGGTGATCAAAAGCAAAGTGCAACAATTGCAGAAGTTTTAAAGGTATTAGATGGAGCAGATTTAATTCATGCAGAAGGTGATGTGCTTGGAAATGCTTATGAATATCTTATAGGTCAGTTCGCTTCTGAAACTGGAAAAAAAGCAGGAGAATTCTATACACCTCATGGTCCGGCTCAGATACTTTGCAGGATAGCAATGTCAGGTCAGGAAGCCAAAAAAGGTCTTCAGGTATATGAAATTAAGACGCCGTATTTAATACAATTTAAGGTTGCCTGACCGCAGGGGTTTCGGTTTTTGCTTAGGGGTTTCGTTTTAGGTCAGGGGTTTCGGTCGGGCACAGTCCCGGCTCGTTTTGTATATGGAGGAATGTTGATGTATAAACTTACGAATAAACAGTACGAAGAATACCAGCGTCTATGCCACGCCAGAGACCACGGACAGATGTTGACGCCGGATGGGCTGCGTGTTATTTGTGCCGGTTTCGATTATGATCCGGAAGCTATCGGAAAGCACATGCTGGAGACGTTGGCGAAGTTTCAGGCGGAAGAAAATAAAAAATTTTGAAAAAACTCTTGACAGGGATAAAGTCCCTACTTGGTACACTGAGTCCAGAAAGGAGGTCAAGAGACCATGAAACCGAAGGAAATACAAGAAAAGCTCGGCATCAATGCCGACAGAATCAAATTCTTTAAGAAGCAGGGTGTCTTCGCGCCGGAAAATCCTCCCTCTGGTAACAGGGGTACGAACTACACAGAGACGGACTATAAGAATCTCCAGTTTATTGTAGTGCTCACTAAAATGGGAATGACCGTCAGTGATATCCGAAAGATGCAGGACGGCGAGTGCTCATTGGAGGAAGCAATTAACGAACGCAGGAAACAGATTACTGACGAAATTGCCAAGAAGCAAAATGCTTTATCACTCCTATCAGAATTAATTGAGGACAAGGAAGAATTTGAAACTTTCCACACGGAGCGCTACTGGAACATTATCGTCGAAAGAGAAGCCAAAGGCGAAGAATTTGTCGATTTCGAGGATCTATATGGTTATCAGCCTGTATCTCTTATCCGCACAGTTACGTGCCCGCATTGTGGTGAAGAATTAGAAGTCGATCTTGAAGACTACGAGACAGACGTCAGTAGTTATGATAACGAGATCGGTATGGGCGAAGATATGGTATACAGTTTCGATAGCGAGGATAATATTGAATGCCCAGCCTGTCAGGGAAAGTATCGGGTATCGGGCTGGGTCAGAGAATACCCGATTGGTGCATATGATTCAGAAGAAGTTGATGTAGAAGCGCTCCCGGAAGAGGAGTAAGTCGATTCGCAAAAATTACAAGCCCTATTATAGAGACTATTGTAAAGGAGGACGTGATTATGGCAGTTGTACAGGAAGCATTTGATATTCCGGCTGACATCATGACAAAGCTGTTAACCGGTGAATACCGGAGAATCGGCGGAGTCGTAAGATACGCAATCGGGCCACATAAGGGACAGATTGTAAAACACCTGAAGCCTGTTGATTTGAAAGCAGCCGAGCAGGCACAGGGAGTTGGTGTGCAGATTATGAAGTTTGCGAAAAAGAATAAGAAAGGGCTCATCATTGGTGCTGCTGTTGCAGGTGCCGCTACAGTAGGTGGCATCATCTATCACAAAGTGAAAACACGCGAGCCCGCCGTTGTAATGCATTTTAGAGCAGCTCTGCGGACTTATATTGACGAGATCCGTAAGGGTAATCTGGAACTCAATACTATAGAGACATTAATGACTGCTCTGGATGAGCTTAAGCAGCATAAGGATTACGAGAAGTTTAAGATTGAGCTTTCAACCGAAGACCTTGATGTGCTCGTTGGTAGGATTTACGATTACACAATGCGTCTGGCCGAGAATAATAAAGTGGAGTTGACCGAAGAAGAGCTGAGTAAGACGGATAATTCAATCATTAATCTTCAGAATTACCTGAGAACGCAGAAGCGAATATTTGAGGAAGCAGCATAACAGAGCAAGCTCTCCATCACCAGAGAATACAGTGATGGAGAGCTTTTCTTATGCCTGATCTTATTTTTTGCAATAAATCTGAATCGCCTTATCTACAAATATCGCTGTTCCTTCACCGCCATACTCATCAATATTCTTGGTAAAGTCACCACCGGCAGAATACATTTTTCCAAGGCTGCTCAAAATCTTATTGGAACAGGTATACAGATTCTCTGTAATATAATCCTGAATCCTCTTCACAAGATCCTGCGCTTCAGGGGATGCTGGATCTTTATCCTTCATCTCACCTGCTTCTTTGAAAAAGAGCATAAAGTGATCAGCTAAAAGCGCATCCTCTTCAGCAGACCTCCCCTTCGTCTTCTCCTTCATTTCCTTGTATTCCGGCGTATCCTCATACAATTTTTTTGCCTTTTTGGCGTACTCATCCAACTTGCTTCTATCAAATGCCTTAAAATCCATATATTTAACTCCTAACATTTTTATTCCAAGCGCAAAATTCATCAGATTCTCGATGTGCTCCTTCTTCAATTTCAGAAGTTCAATCTGTTGCTCCAAGGCTTTACTTCTGTCAAAAGAAGGACTGTTAAGGATTTCTTTAATATCCTTCAGTGGAAACTCCAATTCTCTGAACAGTAAGATGTGCTGAAGGCGTTCCAGATCCGTATCGTCATACAGTCTGTAACCTGCATCGGTGTATCCCGTCGGATGCAAAAGACCGATCTTGTCATA
>AUXO017807143.1_pt1 | contig 10879 bp, 14 predicted proteins | sample 768731 | NCBI WGS metagenome assembly AUXO01 (sample SAMN02715735, study PRJNA202380) | gut metagenome | biome: sheep rumen | host: Ovis aries | place: New Zealand: Palmerston North
TTAAGGATGCTGTCCATTCTGGCCTCCAAGCCACGGTGCCGTGTCGAAAGGCCTCCTCTCGACTACGTCCTTGCTGACCAGCGAATAGTCGCCATAGTGGATTGCGTTGTGCGTCTCGAACGAGACAGTGATGAGGTTGTCCATGTCGAACACGGACGGGGCCCGAAGGCGAATGTCCTCCGGTGTAATCGGGTTAATGTGATGGATGAGGACCTTGCCGTGGATGGGAAAGTCCGGTAGGCCGAGGTCACAACCATCGTCTCGAAGGATGACTTCTCTGCGAAGGCGTCTCCACTCTTCGGATTGGTAGAGCGCCTGATTCAAATATCTCCTGCCACCGAAGGTTGCATGAGCGACGATTCCGTCGAGCTTGAGGTAGTTGAAGCGTTGCGGGAACGTGGGTAACTGGACCAATTCAGAGTACGTCATTAGTACTCTTTGAGCGCTTCGAGGACCATGGCTTGGTATACGACAAAGTCCATGTCGTCTATCTCGGACAGCGGTACGCCGAAGTACTTTTCCAGCTCTTTGGAGATGCCTGTCACCTTACCGTTCTTGTCAAAAGTGACGTGCTTCTTAACAGCGGCGAGATCTCTGCTGCGATTGATTTCATCACGCGAGATGGGGTCTTCGATAATATGTCGCGCCTGCTCGCTTGGTTTTTTGACATGGACTTTCGAGGTTTTAGTGGGTGGGGCTGAGGGCTTGTCAGCAGAAGTAGTGTCACGGCGAGCTTTGCCAGCTACGGTGAGAGAGCCATCTTTGTTTTGGAATCGACGGACGCCCCATTTCATTCCGAGAATTCCATGGTGAACGAGAATTTGATCGACCATAATCACCACCCGTGGTGTTCTCTAGAGACTTCTCTTAGTGATTCCTTTGGGTTTAGAATGACGGCCGGTGCCCAACCGAGATTATCGCCAAGACCACCGTCCTCGACATCGGATATAGCATCATACCCAAGGTCTCGGAAATGTTTAAACGTTGGATTCTCCTCGTCATATTTGGTCGAAAACAACGAGCGCTTCTCCATCCGATAGATGAAGTCGTGTCCTTTTGCAGTATATTCGGACGCTAACTCCTCGGTGACACTTGAAGGCCGATCCAACATATACTTGCTCTTCATACTCTCTAAAGCCCTAGTGTCCTTAAGTATCGTCGCGTATCGTTGTGGATTTGACTGTTGACTAGCTAAATACTCATCCACTTGACTCGTTGTCGCAACTTTTAGCTCTTTGAGCGTCTCGTATGTTATGGTGTCATAGCCTTTTTTATGGAGCTTATCGAGAAATTTGGAATCCAGGAAATCCCCGCCCAAACCACCTTCGAGAAACATCGACCGGTAATCGTGCTTGCCCTCCACAGTAAATGAGACATACTTTCGATTGCTGTCAAGTTTGTCCTCGAATGCAGTACGATATGCTTTGGCTCCTTTGGGAATTACACCTGTCTCATCAGCACGGCGAGCCATACGCTCGTCTTCCGAAGGCGGAAATGGCCGGTCGGTATCTTCTCTAGTCTTAACAAAGCCACGACTTGCCATCGAATTGAACGCCTTAGTGTATGCGCGACGACCTCTATCGGTTAGCGTATTATCAGGATTTTCATACCTACGCTTCAGATAGTGCTTGCGACCCTGCTCTGTAAGCGAACCATCCTTGTTCTGGTAGCGACGGACGCCCCATTTCATGCCCTTGACGCCATGGTGAATGAGAATGTCATTCGACATCGCTACCTCCATAGGAACGCAATGCAGCAATAGCATCTTCGTAGAGCTGCTTGATCTCCTCTTGGGACTCGATGGCTTTAACCTTGGACTTAATGAGAAGAATGCGCTCTTCTGTCTCCTTCTTCTGGAGACGTGCGAGTGAGGAGCCCAGTTTGAGGAAGTGTGTGGTCTCCTGAGCGGATGCTGTGCCGTTGCGCATGCGCTCTTCAACAGTGTCGTAGGCGAGGGCGATAAGCTGATTCTCACGAGCGTCTGGAGATATGGCACGACGAGGGCGAATCTCTGGGACTTCTTGGGCAGACTTCTTCTTACGAGGCATACTTATCACCCCTTTCAAATAACTTTTCGGGTACTTTTTGCCCTATGACGACGGCACAAATCAGGAGAGGGGTACCAACCAAGGCCGGAAAGGAGAAAACACGGAACCAGGCAAAGGAGTGCCGCCGTCATACGACAAAAAGTGTGGGAAAAATATGCCTCCGGAGAAATTTCAAGGACCGGGGCGAAGCATGAGGGGGCGCGAAATTTTCGACCCCTCCCCCATGCCCACTTCATGTCCGACAATCCACAAAAAGCGACACTTCACATTTATGCGGATTGAAGAGAACTTCGAATTTTTTAGAAAATCAGTTAATTAAATGCAATTCTCAGAAAAGCTGGGCAAAAATTTTTCTCTTTAAACTATTAGTAACAACAAAAGTTTTCTCAAACACAAAAGAAAGAAGCAAACAAAGAACAAAAGAACTATGTTAGAGCAAGGAAGCTTCTAGCAACGACAATGAAGCTAGAAGCTTCCTTTGTTTTACGAATCAATCGAATTAAGTGAATTGCTTTAGTTACTTCAAACACTTCGATTGATTGAATGCAGTGTGCTTGTTCTTGCTATGCCATACAAACTAGTCATCAGCATCCACAATAGAAGACTGAGTAATCGGCTGTCGAACACGAACGTAGATGTTCAACGGATCAGCAATAATGGCTCGTGTGATAGCCTCATACTTTTCCGCTTGGTTGAGTTCATCTGCGAGCTCGTCATCGTTGGTAAAGGCGAACCTTGCTAGGAATGCTGGTGCATCATAGCCACACATCACTTCGTACCTGTACCAAGATTCGCGTTGGTCGAAAGGGCTAAATGGATTTCCAACGCTTGATAGCTCATAACGATACTTTTGCTCGGCCATAAGCTATCACTCTCCATTAAGAACATTTGAAATAGTAGACGTGGACACGCCCAAAGCCTCTGCTATCTCAGCCAATGTGTAGTGGGACTGAGCCATCATTTTAACCTTTGATACCTTCGCAGGACTAAGAGTCGTGAATGTGCGCGGAGTCGCAAGCTTTCGTAGAACATCTGGGTCGCTGTGAGACATGATTTTCTCAAGCATGGTGCTTGAAACAGCGCCTGCCTGGATAGCCTCCCACTCACGGTCCGAAATTTTGATACGGGTATACTTTGCGTTAGACCCCACCCGTACCCTTGCACGGGCTAGCTCCCTAGCCGCCACCTTCTTGTACTCCGACTTTGTCATATCGGGGTTGGCTTTTTTCTTGGCCTGAGCTATTGACCCCGCAAGAACCTGTGCCTGACGCTCTCTTGGCGAATTGGCTTCTGAAAGGGCGAGCCTGTCCTTTAGGGCCTGCACTTCAACCGCGTACTTCTTGGCAGCTTCTTTGTTCTGCTTAGGTCGAGTGGTTGCCATGTACTCCTTTCGGGCACTGTTGGCTAGCGCCTTAAGCCGATTTGCATAGTCAGCGTACGCCTCTTCTTTTGGATGACCTGACGAGAGCTTGTGTGCATCTGTCACGGCGTCCATCTGATGGGCTTTCTTGGTGGCAGGTACGACTTTACCGCTTTTGTCGACGTAGGTTCGTCCGGTTTCTTTCTCTTCCCACAGATAGCGCCCAGTCTTTGGGTCAATTCTGGGATTGCCCTTTGTTTCGGGCACGTCGATTTCGGCCTTAGCCCTCGAGAAGATTGTCGATGCGGCCTCCGTATAACGCCCATCCTCTACTCGACCCTGGTATTTCTTCTTTAGACTAGCTATTCCGTTGTCCTTGTAGCTGGCCCTGTAGTCGAGCTTGTGTTTCTCAGCGTCGATAACGACCTGGGCGTGGCGAGTTGCTCTTGCGAGCTCGTCATTGGTGGCACCTTTGATGGTCATATCTGTGACGAGGTTTGAGATTCGCCCCATTTGATTGTTGGTGTCCGTCATGATTTTGACAGGTTTGCCGTTCTTGCCAATGTATTGGTAAATATCATTACCGTTCTCGTCTTTCTTGCCTGTTTTGACCCTAGTTGTAGCATAGGCTGTCTTGGGGTCGAAGCCGACGAGGCCCTCGAGCAGCGGAGTCGACGTGATACGAGTGGCTGGAGTCTTCCCAACAGGGACAACGATGACGGTATCGCCATCGAAATCTGCTCCGGACAAACGGTCTGCAACCTTCTTGTTGATAGCAACGGCATCCTCCGCATTGCCGAGCATCTTCTTGACATCCGTTTGCTTGTTGTTAACTCGGCAGATAGGAATCTCATACGTGCCCTGATGCGGGAAACGAATGAGGGCAACCTCTTCGCCGTCCTTGTGGGTCGGACAATATACTTCGTTATCCTTGAGATGTGTTGTCGGAATAAGAACCTTCCACCGCTGGCCGGGAAGAGACGCACCTTTCATCTTCACGGCATCGGCGTCGCATTGATCACCAAACTCTCGCAGGTAATGCCTCTTCACGATGGGGTTCGAGAGAGACATGATCTCTTCGAACTCCGCACGCTTATCGGCATAAGCTTTGTCTAGTTGTTGTCGAATTAGCGGGATTTTTTGTTTTGCTAGGAACTGGTGCGGAAGACCTTGCTCCCATTTCGTCCAGTCGCCCTCTTCCCGAATCTTGTTGATTGGAGAGAGGTGCTTCTTCCCGTCATCGCCAACATAATACGACTGGCCGTTCTCCTTGATGAGCGCGCCAAAGGGATTATCTTTGTCGACTTGCCCGGTCTCTTTATCCCGCTTCATCGCCTTGAAAACGGTGTCCTTGTCGGACCCAGAAGGCTTGTTACTGTTAAATATAATGTCGCAACCCTTCGGGAAGTCCTTCGGGTCGCCATAAATGCACATGCCCTTCATGTAATGCGTATCATCGATGCCGATACGAACTTGTGCATAGGTGCTACCACCAAGGTCCAAGTCTTTGACGCCTGGGCGAATCTCTATGAGGCCATCCTTTGCCTCACCGCCCTGATCGCCATATCGGACGAAAACGCGGTCCGAGTTAATAGACACAGGTCTCTCGGGTGAGTCTCGCGTGAGATCACCCTGTTTGACGTTGGTATAGTCGACTACAGAGTGAATATCACCGGCCTCCATCCGCTTGTAGACCTCGCCATACGTCGTGCCGGGTGGACAGACAACCCTGAGCGGCGTCTGTTGCCTTTCGTTGGTCACCTGTTTAAGTCCAACGCTGTAGACTTCATATCCTTCTTGACGAAGGATTTCGAGCGACTCCTTGAGCTTCGTCTCGGAAAGATGAAGTTCATGCTCGACGCCAAGACCGACGTCAATAAAACCCTTCTCGTCAACGAGGCTTTTGAGCGTCTCTGCCGTAGCAAAGGACTTCGACCGCTTTTCAGGGTCGCTAGCAAGGAGGGCTCGAGCCGACGACTCTCCTGCTAAGCCAAGCCTGTCCGCTATCTCCTGATAAGTCCGCCCATCCTCACGCATCGACTTTGCTGTGTCGTACTGATATGAGAACCGCTCAGCTTTAGCGATGGCCAACTGAGCACGAAGGATTGCAGTGGAAGGCTTCCCGCCTTCTTCTCGCGCGCAACCCATCGCCGCCGCTATCTCGACCTCGCTCAGTCCCTTCTTCTTGAGCTCGTCATGCCGGGATATAAAGTCGCTGCTGTGTTGGTATGGGTTTTCGCCAGACCCCCAAGGGTATCTGCCCGACCGGCGAGGCATGCCGTAGTGAACGATCGAATCGACGACACCTACATCAAACTCCTCGCCAAACGCATCCATTCCTAGTTCCATAACTACACCTCGGTATTAGCTGTTAGAGAGGACCATTGCCTTATGCACGTAGTTATCGATTTTTGCCTGTACCTCGTCACCCGTGGGCTCCATCTCGACAACCTCGTCATTCTGATAGATACGGAGGTAAATCTTGATGTCGTGCGGGTCGTAGTGATACTCGAGGCAGAACAGAGCAGCATAGTTCAGGAGCTGGCTCATCTTGGCTGGCGTGACTCCGGTCTTCAAATCGTGGATACGAAGCACACCGCGCCTGAAACTGATGGCGTCCGCTGTACCGAACGCGTCATCTGAGTAATACAAGACCTTTTCGACGTCCATACGATAAGCGATGGCGTCGTTGACGTACATGTTATACGTGGTCTTGGAGCGAGGACGCTTATAGCCGTACTTCTGGCCAAATATAATGTCCTCGGCAGCGTGAGCATGAATCTCTGTGCCGCGATAGCGAGCCTGGCTGCTCTCGAACACGGTGAGCAGCTTCTCGTCATCGTAATTTTCCCATGCTGGGTTGCTCGGACTCAGGAACGCATGCCGTCCCACCAAGTCCGAATGATCGTTCCAAATCATTTAGCACTTCCTCCTTGTTTTCCGGATATATAAATCGCGCAACGCCCCCCATGTCGTTGACGTGATTCACGTAGTAGTCCTGATTCGGCCTATGTGATGCCTTTGCAGAGCGCTTGCACTCGAGCACGGCGTAGTGAGAGCCAAACAGGACTGAAATATCTGGAATGCCTTGGTTGTGTCCCGCACTGTTCTTCATGACAATGCAGCCTGGAAATCTCTGCTTAAGTTCCTTGATGAGGTTGGCTTGGAACTGTGACTCTTTCACGAAGCCTCCCAAAAAGAAAGAGGAGCCGCAAAAGGCTCCTCGAAGCAAAACATTTTCTATGTCCCCCTCATAAGAGGGGGTGCTTAAACTGCTGTATGTAAAGAGAAAAACGAAGACGGCCTGTCAAAACTGCAAAAAAGGGCTTTGCCCACTTTTACAAAAAAAGTGTCCACAAAAGTGGCCACAACGTTTCCGCAGGTCAGAGGGGTTAAATGACCCAAAATGGCCACTTTTCGGGAAAAACCCTATTTAATATAGACCCTCTCATGTAAAGAAGAATATATATCTTCTTTACATTACCCACTTTTCTGGACAAACTTAAGAAAAAAAGTGGGTAAGTGGCCATTTGGCCAAAATACGCCCTTTTACCTGCGGAAATGAGTGGCCACTTTTAAAAATAAAAGTGGGCAAAGTGGCCCAAGGTTTGTGAAGATTTTGTGAAGCCACGTTCGCAATCAAAGAGATTTGAAGTCGGACATCACGTCATAGACGTTTGTCCCATGCTCGCGACAAATATCAGCAAGCTGACGCACGAGACTCATTCGGAACCGGGCAGACTTCACGAGATGCAAACCCTTAACGGTTGCCTGTCGCCCATTGATGCAGTTATTGATGTTCTGACGAGTCACCCCAAGATCCCGAGCGGCCTCTTCACCGCTCCTATAGTGCACGCCCGTCTCGATAGCCGTGACCATTCGAGGCGTCATACCGATTCCCGATACGTATTCCTCAAATATCTTCATGTGCAACTCGTCATTGATGTCCGGCTCGAGCATCATAGTAACGCGGACGTGATGTCAAGTGCTCTTCGAATGGCACCGAGCAGACGCTCAACCTTGTCACGCGTCACAGGATGCATCGTCTGATGCTCCTTATTCTCGTCATACCAATCAAATATCCCGTACAGTAGACCAAGGTCCGCCGGGTCGCTGCTAAGGTACCGGATCCAACTGAATGACCACCAGTCACACAGCATCTCGAGAATGTACTCGTCCTGCATCTCGAGCGGCACAACGCCACCATCGTCCTCAAAGAGAACCCAATGCTGCCAGTGATGCGGGTTGGCATGAATATGATGCAGCCAAGCCTTGTTGAAGGCCTTCTCTACCTCCGGCGTCTTCTCCTCGGGACCATAGAAGAAATTGTCATAAGCCTCGTACTCCTTGAACTCATACTTCGAGAGGTCGTGCTCCTCGATGATGGTCTGCATGTAGTCCATAGAGACTGCGGGGTCAGGAAGAATATCAACGATCTCATTCCATATGCGGAACTTCATCCACATAAGAGCTGTCTCTACGGCGTTCTTATGGCAGTCAATGTATTCGTTATACGCGACGCTCATGATTGCTCCCCACCGTTACGATTTCTTCTCCGGCGATAGTGCGGTAGACATTCCGCTCGTCAGGACCATTCTCGATTCGGCGAGCCAGGGCAACCGCCACGTCATGCCATGTCCAGTCCTCACCGGACGTCATGTCAAACCCGAAGACTTTCGCAAAGGCGCTTAGTCCATGCACCTGCCTGAGTTGCTCACACAGCTCAGCCCTGTCACTCAGGACAGCCTCGACAGCTTGGTCCATAGAAGGCTCGTCAGGCCAGTCAAGCCATTCGACCACCTTCTTGAAGCTCTCCTCCGTAACGCGCAAGGTGTCATCCTTGCCGAACTTCAATATGTAACTTGAGCCTCCGACGCTCCATGCATACACGACCTTGCTCACGTCCACATGGACATTCTCGCCGCTAGACAGTTCGACCAACATGAATCAGCCCTCCGTTTCTACTATGCGATGAACCGTCGTAACACAACACCCCGCCTGACGAGCGATAGCTGTGGGACCGAAGCCCTCCCCATGCATCTTGAGAATCAGCTCTTTCTGTTCGTCCGTCAGATGGGTACTCTTTCTTCTGGCTGGAAACGTCTCTCGATTGTTACGGGCATAGTTCATGAGGGTGTCCATTTTGACACCGCACGCTTCAGCAATACGCGCCGTTGGAATGCCCTCAGACCACAGTTTCTTGGCCTTCTTGATTGTGAGTGTTGTCATAGGCATGTGCACCTCCGTTCTAGTTCACCATTTCGTGAACCTTCGTTCGTTGAATTTCTTCTTGCTGGTCAGGGCTTTTGATATGGCAAGGTCGATGGACGCCTTGCTCTTTAGGTGGTAGTAGTACAGGTCGTGATACTCGGTGTTGAGCCGGTCGATTCTCCCAGCTGCCTGCACCATCACCTTGTACGAATAGTTCTGCGAGAAAAATATAATGGTGTCCGTCTTCGTGCAGTTCCATCCCTCGGCGCCGGCGTTGTACTGGACGAGGTAGACCCACCTCTCGCAATCGGGAATAGGCTGGTGCTTGTGACCATTCCACTCGGCGACCTTAGTCCCGTACATGTAGTCCAATCCCTTAAGCAATTCGAGCTCATCATCGAAGTTGTAAAATATAATGAGTCGCTTCTTTACCAGCGCGATCGACTCGACAGCTTTTCGACGAGAGTCATCAAGATTGACGATCTTTCGCAACACGTAGCACAGTTCCGCCGCGTTCTGCATCGGCTCGTCCTTGTAGGGGTTCCAGCGCGTCTTCTGTGCGGCCTTGTACTTCTCGACGTCGTACTCGCACCAAATATCAACGTCGTGTGACTCGGTCTTCTTGTCGTATTCCATCTCGACGAGAATCCTGTCGCGTAGACGTTGCAAGCGCCGGACATTCACGTAGCGGTCAATCTTAGGGAAGTCCGTGAACGGGCTAAATATCACGTGCTCCCGGTTGAACTGCGTGCGGTTCTTGAAGAAGCCGTTCGCGATGAACACGGGGATGTAGTCGACCCAATCGTCGCCTGGGGTCGCGGACAGGATGACCCACTTGTTCGCCTTGGCTATCTTGAGGAAGGTCTTCACCCAGACACCGGTGCCCACGAGACGCTGCTCGTCAAATATAAAGAAGGCATCCTTAACACCGACGTACTTCTTTATGTTGTTCCACGAGTCGATTGTCGCCTTGAAGCCGAATGGCTTGCACTCCTCTTCCCATTCCGCCGAATCACGCTTCTTGGCCGTCGTGATGATGTAGAGCGGCTTGCTCTTTCCCACCTTCTGAAAATATCCAAGCCCTGTCCGAGACTTACCGCTACCGACACCACCTACGAGGATGCAACCGTTCTTCATATGGTTGATTGCATCCTGCTGATAGGGGTAGAAGCTAACGACGTCGGCCATCATACTCTCCGTGTAAATAGTTCGACAAGGTACCATTCGTGGCCATTTTCATCTATGCGAATCGGAGTCCAACATTCATGCGTCACATCAGACGACTCAACCGCATGCCACTCGGAGTAATTCAGAAGCCTAGTTCCGACTAGATAATCGCGATATGGGAACGCGCAACTATTAAGCAAATATCGAGAAACGCCCTTTAAATGATTTCCAGCGTTAAAACTATCTGCAAGTTTATCCGGAACGGAAATCGTCACAGTAACGCTGTTGGTGTCTGTGATTAACGGATGACCGAGTTCAATGCCATGGCGGTTCTTCAGGTTAATAGATGCGTAACTGAGAGCAGCTCGAATATCTGTAATATGTTCGGTCGCTTTAAGCAGCGGATGAGCGAATTCCACTATGTAGTTCTTATTAATCATGATTTCTCTCCTCAATACTCAAATCAAAACTAGGAATTACATGCCAAGCGATAACATCAAAACCGTGATAATTGGCAACGTTCCAAATGCCGTCATCGGTCTCAATCCACCAACTATTTGTGTGTTGTTGGAACTCCCCAACTTTTGGAATCCACAAAGACCCACTGTCTCGCTCTTTTATCTGCACCAAGACCCAGTCTTCATTAACATCGCTAGGCAGTGCAACGTCACATGGAATCCAATCGTTTTGATAGAGATTGAGCGAATCTAACACAGCATTCCAACGCTCGCCCTGCTTTGGCGTTCTTATGCCTTTCTCATACTGATAAACCATCTGAACGCTAATACCAAGTCGCTCCGCAATCTCAGACATTGTTAGTCCCTGCTTTTTACGAAGTATTCGTAACCAACTGACGGGCAGCATCTAAATCTCCTCTCTTTACATGCGCAAAAAAAAGAAGAGGCCACGTGAATATCACGCAGCCTCTCCCGAGTCACACCTTACAAACTGTTGTAGTACGCCAGCGCCTCTTCCTTGTTCGTGAACCGCCGCTTTTCGAGGACGTTCTCGAATCGCTCGAGCCACCCAAATTCGTTCTCCTTGAGAATCGGCTCGCCGCAATGGACAACCTCAAATATCTCGGTGCAGGATT
>AUXO014099552.1_pt1 | contig 10878 bp, 6 predicted proteins | sample 768731 | NCBI WGS metagenome assembly AUXO01 (sample SAMN02715735, study PRJNA202380) | gut metagenome | biome: sheep rumen | host: Ovis aries | place: New Zealand: Palmerston North
ATCGTTTTCGCAGCTCTTTTCATCAAAAAATCACAGATTATTGACCCAAATCAATCTAATTGTGTGCGAACACAACTATTTTGTGCCCGCACACGCCCTTCCACCTTTATCACTTCCATGTCTTTTGCCTACAGCAAATTCAGGAATCTTCTTCGGCCTCTTCGTCATCCCATACATCCTTACGGCGCGAGGATGGATTCATGTTGCCCTCTTCGTCAACACCCCCATAGCCTATATCGCTACCAGGGGCATCACCGTCTTTGTCGCCGTTCACCCCCGACGCAACAGCAAGAGCGGAGGCATATTCCACTGCCAAAACACTTGTCATCGGACTCATATATATTTTCTTTTCCATATAGGTTTTTTATTCTATTCTTAGGTTATTTGACGATTCTCTTCTGCCCATTCTGAATGTAGAGCCCCTTCGCCGGACGAGCCATAATGCGTCGTCCCTGCAGGTCATAGAATGGTGCTTTCTCACTGACTTTAGGAAGTGGCCGTTCGGTCACGCCTGTTGGCGCATCATCGTTGAAGGCAACTGCGATACGCGCACTGGCATTCTCAACATTGCTCAGCACGTCGTAGAAGTCAAAATAAGCACGGAAGCCTTTCATGCGCGTATTGCCAGCAGAGTACCAGAACTTGTTTTCGCTAAGAAACAGCATTTGTTCATCAATCGTCATAGGCACGTATGAACCAATCATCTCACTCCATTGCTTCTTCGTTCGCTTCACGGCAGCCACGGTCGGTTCGTCTTCAGGAGCGATGTCAACACCCTCCACCATGAACTCGCTAACGGGCGCACTCACCTTTATAATATAAGGATGATTTGCCTCGATAGCCGATGCGTTGGCAAAATGAACGGTGATACCCACAATATCACCAGCATCGTTCTCAGTCGCATCATAGCCGGTGAAGTTGCCCAACTGCACATCGCCGCCAAAAGCGGTCTTCACCTGCGACTCGCTCATGGCGAAGGGCAGACAGATGGTGCTCCACTCACCTGCATTGATGGTGCGAAGCACGTTGACCTTTACGTCCTCGGCAGCGTCGGGCACGGTAGCTGAGTTCTCGTCGAGAACGGTAATGTTCTCTACCACTTCAATATTGAATGTCACATCGTCAGGATATACAGCTACAGCATCAATTGTAGCTAAAACAATATTACTCAGTTTTCCATTCAGACGGGTTCCTATTTCAAGAGACTCGTTGGCTTTTATTGGTATGCGCACCAACTCTCCATCATGTGCTGCAATCCGCGTAGAGGGGTTAGAGTAGCATTTGAAGATGCCATTATTGGCAGGAAAGTCCACATTAAATAAAGCCGCAGGCTGATTGTCGGGCAGGCTATAAGCAGCTTTACCGTACTCGTCAGCCACAAGCGTGACACCTGTAGGCAGTTCTACCGTGAACTGATAGCTCACATAATCGTGATTTTCAGGGAAATTCATTTCTACAATCAGATAATTCTGCTCTCCCTGTGGTACCTGAACATCGCTGTTTACCTGCACCAGCTCTTCAGCATGGATACTACCTAAAACAGTCAACAAGACCAGTAATAAGAAAAACTTTTTCATATTCGTATAATAATTGTTCTCTAATGGTTTATAATATTGATGATAGCAGTGACATCGGCAATGTTTAGCAAGCCGTCGCTATTCACATCGGCATTAGCACGCTTAAAATGGGTCGGTACATTACCATTCAGGTAGTTTAGCAAGGCTGTCACATCGGCAATATTAACCTGCCCGTCGTTGTTGGCATCGCCAGCGACACGAGTACTTTCTTTTGTAATGGTATAGTCTAAGTATTGTGCCCCTATACAGTCCATAATCCGTATAGAAAGTTGGTTTCTACCGTTTACGAATTTGTCAGCAGGAATCTGTACAGACCTGATTTCCCAGTTGCTCCAATCGTCAAAATAAGCAACGAATTCGCCATTGAGGAATACCCACATGTTATCGTCATGAACTGTATAAAATGTGTAGGTGGCAGTTCTGTCAGTCTCATAAACATAGAAATCCCTGCGAAGATTAAGCCCGTTGTAGTCTCCCTCCCAGTGATAGTGCCAAGGGTAATTATGTTCTGTATAGTCGTTGTCTCCCAACGGTCCTGTCAGTGTCAACCAACTGCTATCATCATAATTTGGTGTTGTCCATGACACGTCTGTCGGATAGTCAATATTGTAATCTTCCGTCCGATAACGTGCTGTCCAGGAAGCATCTTTTCCCCAAGGGACAACTACGCCAGACAGTGGTGGTATATAGTCGCTCGTCACCGTAACAGTACATGTCTTTTTGATACTGACGTTACCTTTGGCTGTGGCCGTTATTGTGATGACACCTCTTTTATATGCAGTAACCGTACCATCGTCTTCCACTTGTGCGATGGTTTTATCGGCTGTTGTCCAAAGAACATTTTTGTTGGCAGCATCACTATTCACCGTGGCAACCAAGCGGGCACTTTCTCCTCCGACCAATGTGAGTGTGGTCTGAGAAAGCGTCATACTGGTCACCGGACCAGTGGGAGTGCCGGGGTTCATGCCGCCGCCACCGCCTCCTCCCCAGTCGGTCGAGGTGCTATCAGTCACTTCAATATCATCGTTCTGCGCCCATAAGGGGATCAATGGTAACTGCAGAACGACAAAACAAAAACTTAACAACAGGCGTTTCATCCTATATAGTATGTATTATGCATTTATGCTTAAAGTTACGAAATGGCCTTCAGTTCCCTCCGATCGAACCACCGAAGTCCTCTTCAACGATATCCCATCCGGCGATGCCTATATCAAATCCATTCTTGCTCTTCTTGAGCTTCACGGTGAGCGAATACTGCCGTCGAGGCTCCAGCCTGAAGGAGTTCTGCAGCGTGTATGGATTTCCTCGCCAGTTCACCTGAATGAGGTTAGAGAATGGTATCTCCTGAGGCACGAGCACTGCCGTGAAACTCAAGTCACCGTTATTATGACACATCACATTGCCGGCAGTGCCATTGGGCGTAGCTGACCCGTCGGCCAGATCTACGGTGCAACTGGTCCTGCTGCCACCTATCGTCACACTGACGTCGGTAGCCTGCAACTCGTTTTGTTCGAACCCTGTATCAGCCACGATGTTAACAGTAAGCCTGCTCAGCGCATGCGAGAGCATCAGACTGAACTCGCCGTCATCGGGCCGCTGTCCTCGCACGGTGCCCCACAAGAAGTCGCTTTGCAGGAAAGCTTCATCGCTGCGCTGGTCGGCAGCCACGCTAAACGGAATCTGACGCGCGTTGGGCACCGTCTCCTGATAGGGAGCGTATGCGTAGAAATCAGCAGGTGTGTCCATGTCGTTCCAGTAGATGGGGTGCTCGGAGGTCCATGCGCCATCGACATATACCTGCAACTGGTTGTTCACATAGTTAGTCTGAGCCAACAGCTTGTCGGGCTGTCCGTCCAAATAGTTCACCATATAGAGCCCAGCTCGCAGTCCTCCTACAGGCACCGTAATGTCATTGACACGTGTCTTAATGCCAACGACGGTGCCATTGTCTTCAGGCTGCGGCTGTTCAGTCACCGGGTCGTCGCTGCCATTCGAGCAACTGTAGAACAAGCAACTGACAAGGGCCAATAATAGAATTTTTCTCATAGAAACGCTCTAAATGTTATGATTATTCCCAAGCCTACCAACCGACGATTTCGCCGCCAATGTCAATCTTCGTCTGTTCAGGGTTCTTGTCGAGTGTCACTGTCAGCGTGTGCTGCATACCAGGCTTCAGTGAGATTCTGCCTTCCATCAGATAGCTCACCCCTCCTGTGACGACTTCAACCAACGGACGACGGGTCGTTATGTTCTGAGGCACCACGATAGCTGTATATTGGGTGGCTGAACTCTGGAATGCCCTGATGCTGCCTGTTCCTGCATAATCGTCTTTGGCCACATCGCCGGTCGATAGATCTACGAGGGCCTTGGTCACCGTGCTATGCACATAGACCTCGGTCTCTTCAGGAATATCGCCAGTGTAGTTCTCGCCCTTCTGTAATACGACTACCACTTTAGAGAGTTTATGGGCAAACTGCATGTCAACAGGATTGGCCGAAGCCTCAACACCGGCTTTCGACGCCCAGAGAAAATCGCTGTGAGTCAGCCCCCAAGAGGTGCTTTGGTCGGCAAGCACTTGGAAAGGATAGTCGCTCACATCGCTCACTCGCTTTGCGTATGGATAGTAAGCATACACATTGTGGGCTCCCTCATTCCAATACACTTTGCGCTTCGAGCTCCACGAGGTTCCGTTGTAAGTGAACAACTCATTGTTCACCACATTTCCTGCAATCTGCAGTGCTGCATCCTGCACGGTGACAAACACACCGATGGAATCGGTATGCTCGAAAGCCGTCTCAGTGGCACGTGTCAGCGCATTGGGGTGTATCATCTGCAAGACAATCTCACCCTTGTCGGCCACAAACATCTCCTGTCCTGACTGCTGAAGAGCTTGCATTTCCGGCTCATCATCTTTACTACAGGCTACCAGCATCGTCAATGCTGCTAACAACAAAATCTTACGTTTATTCATATCTTCTCAGTTCTTTTGTTTTTAATTCCTTTCTAATCTTACGCACCTTGCTCCCTACCTCGCTAAAACGAACTATAGTGGGAAGGTGATGGTTGCCACTGGTAATGGGCTGAAGACCATCCACGTTCTTATCGAAAGCGGGAGAAACGCCTGATGCAGGACTCCGCGTCACGGTGGTGGCTCCCCACTCGAAAGTGTCCACCTGACGGAATTCTCCCATCCACCAACTATCACCGGCATAGTTCTTGATGCGCTTATAGATAGACAGGCGCGACGGTGTGTTGTAATACGGTATGCCGTAGTTCATGCACGAGTTTGCCTCGGGGCGATAGACACCGCGCGTATAGCCATAGCCACCTTCATAGACATCGACATAGTTGCTATAGTCGGGGTCGAAAATGAACTGCGCCCAAGGCACATCGTGCAGCTTGCCCGTAGCAGCGAGATTATCAAACCATCCACGCCCGTGCATATCCTCAATCAGCTGTTTGACTGAATTGGGTGCAAAGGCATTTCGTGAAATCATTTCGTCGCCCAGCTTGCCGAAGCCATGCCCGCCAGCCTCATGCTGAATGGTGCCGCGCGTGTCGCGCGGATAAGCTTGCTCTGACGGCGGACATATAGAGATGGCCATTCCGCTGTTTTCGAACACGGTGTTGCCCTCATAGTCAGAGGAGTTAGGCACGGCAATGACCAGTGTGCGCCAGAGGTTGTCTTGCACTACGGGTGTTTTTTCCAGTACGTAATCCTGCACTTCGTCGGTCTCCATGATCAGTTGGGTAGAAGTACTACCCACCTGTGAGCCTTGAATGAGCGACGACCAGCCCTGTAGCGTTCCGAACCGGTTGTTCACGTAATGGCTCATCGTGTTCACTCCCTTCTCCTGCGACAGGGGGAAGGTGACATAGACATTGAAGTATTCGCGCATCCAGCGATAAGGCTCAATAGCGAAGAAGCACTCCGTCTGGTATTCCACCAGGTCGAGATACGAGCCATCGCTAATAGATGCCCCATCCCATCCATCGCCCACAAAGACGATGTCGATGCCTCTACCTTTTTTGTGCATCTGCAACTGGAGGCAGTAGTCTTCATCATACTGATAATCATATTGTGCCACGGCACACGAGGTGCTCACGGTCTTTCCATCATGCTCCATCTGGAACACGATTTCGCCTGTGCGGTTGCCTGCGCCTTTCGCCAGAGGCTGGAAAGCCAACGAGAGTGAAGTCTTACCCGAACCGCTCGTTGCCGATAGCGTGACCCAGTCGGGCTTGCTGGCTACCGTCCAATCATCATCGGCATTGAGCGTCAGCTGTTCGCTGTGGGCAGCGTTCAGGGCCTGCGCCTGTGCCGGGCGGCAAACGAAATTGCTGTATTCGGCAATACGCTTAAACTCTCTCCATCCTATGGCATTGCGATATTTCTCTACACAGCCCACAGGCACCTCTACAGTAAAGTTATCCTTCGGTACGCCATCGAAAGCGCCGTCAACCACAAAGGGCGGCTCTTCGCCTTCACAGACAATCGAGTTCAGATTGTTGCAACCGGCAAAAGCACCACGATCGATGACAGCCACATCTTTATGGAACACGATGCCCGTGAGCATAGGGCAGTTTGAAAAACAACTTTGAGAGAGTCGTATAGTCTTTTTAGGAATCGTGATAGTGCCTTGCAGACGCGAATTGTTGGCAAATGCAGCCTCTTCTATTTCTTTCAGACCGTCTGGAAGAATCAGACGACTCATCTTTGTATTATTAAAAGCATGCGAAACAATCGTCGTAACTGTTGACGGAATACGCACTTCACCACGAATCTCCGAATTATGGAAAGCACGATGCGGGATGGTTGTCATTCCTTCGGGTAGCACAAGGGCAGTACACTGTGATTCTTCAAAAGCACTCATGCCTGTAATCTCACATCCCTGCGGGATATTGATCGTACCCGTCATGCCAGTAGGCAGGTATTTTATCTTCTTCAATGTCGAAGGCAGATTCAACGTACCCGTCAATTTTGAGCCTCCAAATCCTGTCGGTTCCCACACCTCTAATCCCTCAGGAATGGCGATGTCGCCCTTGAAGGGGTCGATGCACAGACGCAGCACCTTCAGTGTTGACGGCAGGGTAAGTGTGCCAGTATAGTTGTTTCCCCAGAAGCCGGCCACTTCCTCCACACCTTCGGGAATGACGAGCGAACCGCTTAGATGTGTCTCATTAAAACCATCAAGATATTTCAAGTTCTTCTCCGGGAAGAACACCTTCTCTAATGGTATCCACTCGATGCCGTATAGCCGTTCGCCTTCTGGTATAGCCTTGATGAGGTTCAGGTGAGTGAGCTTCTTCATCTGGTTGATGGTTTGATAGTCATCACCATTCACAGGTCCCACTATTTTAACAGCCAGCAGGTCGGCAGGGTTCTTGCCCATTTCTGCAAGCTTGGCGGCCAGCGTGCCAGCCTCCGTGAGTTCCACTACAAGGTATTGACGCACCAAGCCTTCGTGCAGGTCGGGGTCGTCCTGCCATGCGGTGACCGACTCATCGGCAAGCGCCAGCTCATAGTCGCCTGTAGCAGCAGAACGGTTGACAGTGATGGTAAACTGATGCATCTTGCCCGACAGGTAGGTCATGCTCTCATCTTTCTTCAGGAAATAATCGCGCCCGTCAATCATGACAGAGACCAATGGCAGACCTGCATCTACAGTTTGAGGGAAGACGATAGCACGATAGCTGCCTCCTGTGGGGAGGGGAGTAATCTGCCCCACGCCCGAATCATCTACTTGAACAGTGCCATCTTGCAAGTTAACCGTTCCCTTTAAGATCGTATTCTGTAAGAGCACGGTTTTCTCTAACGATGCCCATTCCTCATCTGCGAAGCCAGTTCCCATCTCCAGACGGATGATGACGCCAGCCATAAGGTGCTGATATTGCAGACTGACGGTCTCTGTTGTAGGGCTCACGTTCTGCTGTCTTGCCCACAGCAGGTCGCTGGCTATATAGCCACTCATGCCCGATGAACGCAACGTGGTATCCTGCTGATTAGCAATGGTAAAGGGATAGGCTTCTGTCGATGCCAAATGCCCATCGAATGGATAGTAACCATAAAAGTCGGCAGCATAGCCTTTTTCACTCCAATAGAGTTGTGCAGCCGATGTCCACGAGCCGTCTTCCTTCAACACAAAACGCATGTTCGAAGCACGGTTGCCCCGCAAAGCCATCTGCCCAGCTTCACCCTCGGCATTTCGGTCCACGACAAAGATGCCCATCTCGTCGCCTGCTGAGAAGCCTCCGTCTATAGTGGTACGGGTGTTGACTCCCGGATAGGCCGATCCAATGTTGATGGGTGTTACCCTCATTTGCTGTTGTTCCTGACCATCGGTAATCTCCTCAGAGCAGGCAGAAAACAGGAGCAGCGGCAGTGCTAAATAGTATAATAAGGTGTGTCTGTTCATCTTTTACCTCCTTTCTTCACATAGTCAGTAATACGTCCCGACTTTATGACGGGATGATGGTATTCACTATATATGGATGTTGGGCTAACTGCTGGAGCCTGTCGGCGACTGGTTAAGAACTTGTTGCCCTGCTCGCGACTGTCGTTTGCCACGAAATCGTCGAACGAGAATGCTTCGCCAGCCACTTCCTTGATGCGCTCCACAATAATCTGTCGCGACCACGTGCTGAAGTAGGGCACGTTGTTGTTCATCACGGAGTTCACCTCCGAGCGATAGACGCCCTGACCGTGCATGTGACCGCCTTCATATAAGTCAACGATGTCACGATACTGCTGATGATTAATCAGATGCTTCCAAGGCACGTCGCTGTATTTGCCCGAGAGGGCGAGGTTACGTCCCCATCCCATCATGTGCATGGATGCCACGCCATCAGCATGCGAGCAGCAGACGCAGGTGCAGGTATGAATGTTGTCGCGATGATAAATGTATTCATCGTCGAGCTTAGCCCACCCGTGGCCTCCAGCCTCATGCTGAATGATTCCACGGGCATCATTCGGATAATCCAGTTTGCTCATCGGACATACGGCAATGGCCGAACCGTCGCCATACATAGCCGTCAGTCCCTCGTAGGCATCGCTGTTGGGCACACAGATGATTAGCGACCGACCCACGTTTGCAGCCGTGACAGGGCTGTTGGTGATGTCGCTGAGCACGTAGGTGGCGATATCGTCGAACGGCACACTCAGACGACCGTTGTTGCCAGCTCCCCATGTGACATTGAACTTTGTGTTGCGCCACTTGTCGGGCGAATCGAGCACACCGCTCTCATGGCTCATTGCCATAGCAGCCGACACATTGAAATACTGGCGATAGGTCTTATAGGGCTCTACGCCAAAGAAGTATTCCATTTCCTGCTCCATGTCGGTGCGATAGGTGCCGCGAGCTATATCCTCGGCATCGTAGCCGTTGCCCACGAAGAGTATGTCAATGCCGTTGCCTCGGGCATGCGTCTGCAGAGGCAGGACAGCATCTTCGTCAATCTCATAGTCATACTGTTCTATCGCAAACTTACAGGTGATGGGATTGCCCTCCTCGTCATTGCGGTCGAGGGTGAAGACAATCTCGCCTGTGCGGTCGCCTGCACCATGCGCCATAGCGTCGATAGTCACCTTCAGTTCGGTCTTCTTCGTGCCGGAGGTCTGGCTTACGTGTGCCCATGAGGGACAACTGGTCACGCTCCAGTCGCCATCGGCATTGAGCACCACGTCGCGCACATTGCTCTTATTGAGCAGCTTGGCCTTCATGGGTCGGCAGACGAAGTTGCGATAAGCCGAGATACGCTTGAACTCTTTCCAGTGTGGGGCGTTCCTGTAAGCCTCAACAGCCCCTTCGGGTACCACCACCGTAAAGTTGTCTTTTTCCACACCGCTGAAAGTACTTGCCTCAATGGCAGGCGGCTCGCTGCCTAAGCACTCGATATAGTCGAGCGAATAGCAGTTGGCAAAGGCTTCGCGCTGTATGCCCTGCAGTCCGGCAGGCAGCACGACGGCAATAAGCTGTTTGCAGTTGGCAAAAGCGCTACCTCGTATCTGAGTCACTGTAGAGGGAATGACAATGGTATCTTGCAGATTCTCGCAACCATAGAAGGTCACCTCTTCAATAATCTCCAATCCTTCGGGCAAATTCACATGTGTGATGCTTGAGCAGTCGAAACAGCGCACTCCAATCTTTTTCAATGTTGATGGAAGATGAACATTTCGAATGTAGGCCCTGCCCTGAAAAGCTTCATTTGCTATCTCGGTCACCCCTTCTGGAACGAGCACATCGCCCATACCGCCACGTGGGAATCCTTTGATTTTAGTTACACCCTGAGGAATGATTACAGGGCCTTTTATCTGGTCGGGCCATGAAGCATTCAGCTCCGTGATACCTTCTGGTACACGGATAGTGCCAGTCATATAAGGACACCCTGTAAGATCACCTAAATACTTCATCTTTGCAGGTAAGACCAATTCATTTGTAAAATAGCCATCAATTCCACCAAGATATTGAACCGAAGAAGGAATAATCAAATCACCTGTCAGATTGCATGGTTTATGATTGTAAGCCGCAAATACGGACCCACCAATATATATGATGCCTTCAGGAAGAATGAGTGAACCTGTTAGTCCTGAACCGGCAAATGCCATGCTTCCAATAGCCTCTAATCCTTTCTCTGGCCAGACAAAATATCTTAATGATGACATATTCTCAAAAGCGCAATATGGCAGAGTATGGTCGTAGTTGCTTACGTCTTGTTCATAAGTATTGCTCGGTACCTCTTTTACACCGGCAGACTGTTTCCAACTGTAGGCATAGTTCTCTGCCGGACCGTTGATATTAATCACCTCTCTCAAATTGAGTGCCTCCAAATTAGGCATTTTCTCGCGCATATAGCCAAAATGCTTTGAACCACTTGACCACATGGGACGATGGTCTAACCAGAAATAGCCTTCCCATATCTTTCCTAAATAGCCTGTGATTTTCAAATTGACGATTTTCGACGGATCCAGTCCTAAGCTATCAATAACATCACCTAAAAACTGATGCTCACCGACATGCACCGTGATATACTCCCGTGCCTCTCCGTTATGGCTTTTGCTGTCGTTCTCCCATGCAGTGACAGTTTCATTAGTAAGTGTAAATTCATAGTCACCTGTTTCGAGTGACTTCTGTACGCTGAAGGTGAACTGATGCAGTTTGCCAGCCAGATAGGTCATCGTTTCATTGCGAGTAAATGTGTAGCTCTTACCATCAATAGTAAAAGAGAACAGGTTCGTTTCTGCGGCAACAGTCTGCGGAATGACAACTGCACGGTAAATGTCACCATTCTGCTGAGGAACAAT
>AUXO016588230.1_pt1 | contig 10878 bp, 8 predicted proteins | sample 768731 | NCBI WGS metagenome assembly AUXO01 (sample SAMN02715735, study PRJNA202380) | gut metagenome | biome: sheep rumen | host: Ovis aries | place: New Zealand: Palmerston North
TCCTGGGATACAGAAGATCCGGCCTTGTACACGATCTGCGCTGCCTCTTCCGGGTGTTTCACCGCATAGTCCCATCCCTTCATGGAAGCGTATAAAAATGCCTTCACCGTCTCCGGATTTTCTTTGGCAAACTGTTTCGTACAGAAGATATTGTCTTCCAGCATTGCCACGCCTTCCTTGTTCATGTCGATGACATTCACTTTATTTCCATAGCCGTAGCCGCCGTCATAAGTGTTCTTCACCAGTCCCAGTTCGTTATAGGTCATGGCGGAAGCCAGCGTAATGGAATCATTGTCAAACTGATCCATGCTGTAATCCTGGCTCAGATATTTATCCGACAGATTGTATTTTGCCAGCAGGGCCAGCAGCTCATACTGATTGCCCAGGCCCCAGTTGCCGATCTTTCCGTCTTTGGCTGCCTTGGTCAGCACCTCTTTCGTGGAAAGTTCGGAAGATGCGCTCTCATTTTCCGCGGAAGCACTGACAGATGCAGCGGCGCTGCCGGAAGAAGTGCCTCCGGAAGTTTTGGAAGAACTGCCGCAGCCGGCCAGAAGCATGGCGCTCATTGCTGCCGCGCATCCGATACTGAGTAACTTCGTCAAATGTTTTCTTTTCATTTTTTGTCCTTTCTGCCGATGGGTTCAGCCATTTTTGTCTGCTTATCTGAATGGTTTGTATTTTCAGTGGTATCGTTTCATAATCAGCGTCTGTGCCAGCATCAGCAGTACATAAGACGCGATGCCGATGACACAGGCGGCGGTAATATAAATCCAGGCGATGGAATACTGTGCCAGTACGATGTTTTCCCGGATCTGCCGGCCTACCCCGATGATATTCTCCGCGAAATATTCACTGACAATCGCGGTCATGATGCTGGCCGGAACAGATACCTTCAGTGCGGTGAAAATATAGGGTACGGAGTTGGGCAGCTGCAGACGGAAGAAGATCCGCGCCTTCGACGCCGCGTAGGTATCCATCAGGTCTCTGGAATAGGGCTTTAACTCGGTCAGACCGCGATAGGCATTCAGGCTCATGTTTGCCGCCGCGATCAGCAGCACCACAATGGTCTTTGACACCATGCTGCGGACGTCTGCCTGTGTGGATACATCCCGGGTCCAGTTATTCATCACCGGTGCCAGGGCCGCCGCCGGCATGGAGGCGAATGCGCCTACCAGAAACAGCCCGCCTTTTCCCATCCGCGGGAAAAAAGATGCCAGGACAGCTGCCCCGTAGCCGGCCAGGGAACCGAACAAAAGTCCCAGCCCGGTCACTGCCAGCGTCGCTTTGCTGTTGGAAATCACTGCGTCCCAGTTTTCCCCGATCAGTTCGCTGATTTTCGTGGGAACCGGAAGCACGAAAGTGTCTACCCGAAACAGCGTCTGCAGAATACCGCCCTGCCAGAGCGCGAAAATCACTATGCCCAGCAGTACCGGAAGCACAATAGTGGATACCCGCTGTACCGTCCTGCTGTCTGCCAGTCTCCGGTAAAGGCTTTTTTTACGCTTTATCTTCTGCGAATAACCTTCCATAATGTTCCTTCCTTTCTTTTTCTTCTTCTGTCATCGCATGGTTTCTGCCTCTGCTGCGTTTCCAGCCGCCTTTTTTTCTTCCCGGTGTGGTCAGGTTTTCCACCCAGCCGATGATCAGTGTGCTGAGGACACCGACGATGGCGCTGAAGAATACGATCAGCCAGAAGACATAGATGCTCATGGCATGTTTCAGCGCCTGGGAAAGTACGCAGCCCAGGCCGCCGTCTCCCTGCAGGGTGTCCACCAGAATCGATGCGGTGATCGCCATCGGCGCCGCGATTTTCAGTCCGGTAAAGAGGTAGTGTCTGGCGGAGGGAATCAGCACCTTGCCGTAAATCTGCCGTCTGGATGCCGCGTAGGTGGCCATCAGGTCATACTGATCTTTGCCCACCGCGTGAAAACCGGCCAGTACATTGGTAGCCACCGGGTAGAAGCTTAAGATCGCCGCGATAATAATCCGGCTTCGGTTAATATCTCCGGTCATAGCCAGAATAATGGGAGCCATGCCGATCACCGGGATCAGCTGGATGATCATCAGATAGGGGAGGATCAGTTTTTCCACAATTCCGGACAGCTTCATCACCAGGGCCAGGCCAAATCCGGCCAGGGCCCCGAGCAGGAACCCGATCAGCGCCCTTCCCAGGGTGGCTCCTGCGCTCTGCAGCACCACTGCTGTCGCTGTCTGTCCGGCGGATACCGGCTGAGGTGATACCGCTGCCAGGAGAATCTGGTACAGATGGGGCATGATATTCTGGGGTGTCGGCTTTACCGAAGCCACATAGGATGCCCCGATCTCCCAGGCGATAATGATCACTGCAAACCAGAAGGCGATCCGAAACCATTTCCGATCCATCAGGGAACTTCTTTTGTTCTTCATCAGTAACTGCCTCCTTCAAAGCTGTCACGCACTGCCTGTTCCAGTTCCGCAAAGTGTTCCGTCGCTTTTAAGTCCAGCGTCCGCGGTCTTGGAAGATCAATATCCACGACTGCGGAAAGTCTTCCGGGATGCGGGGATAAGACACAGACCCGATCCGAAAGGAACACGGCTTCCTCAATGTTGTGTGTGACAAATACTACCGTTTTTCCTGTTTCCCGCCAGATCTTTAACAGATCTTCATGCAGTTTGTCTTTGGTGAATTCATCCAGTGCCGAAAAGGGCTCATCCATCAGGAGAATATCCGGTTCGATGCCGAAAGCCCTGGCAATGTTGACCCTTTGCTGCATGCCGCCGGAAAGCTGTCCCGGGTAATGGTCTGCAAAATCTGTAAGGCCTACCATATGGAGCATTTCCATGGCCCGTTCTTCTCTCTGCTTTTTGCTGCGGTACATCATCTCCAGCGGAAGCTCCACGTTTTTCTTCACGGTTCTCCAGTCAAACAGCACCGGCTGCTGGAAGACAAATCCGAACTTATGCTGCAGTCTGGCTTCCCGGGGCGTCATCTGCTCCACCCAGAGTTCCCCGTAGGTCGGCTCCTGCAGATCGGCCACACACCTGAGCAGTGTGGTTTTCCCGCAGCCGGAGGGACCCAGGAGTGAAATAAATTCGCCTTTCTGAATCTTTAAATTGATATCCTTCAGTGCCTGTACGTCATTTCCGGCGTTGTCCTGAAAGAATACGCTGATTCCTTTTGCCACGATTTCGCCGCTGCTGCTCCGCAGCTCCTGTGTTTCTTCTGTTTTTCTGATTACTGCTGCTTCCATACCGTCTTCTCTTTCTCTTTCTGTGCCATAGAAAAAAGCACAGCCGGGCTTTCTGCTGATTCGCAGCGCCTTTGCTGTGCTTTTTTTATGTATCTTCACTGTATCCGGTTTCAGATCATGGTCTGATCCACTTCTGTCAGTACTTCATCCATCTTTTTCATCTCTTCCCGCAGCTGCTCTTCGGTAATAATCAGCGGCGGTGCCACCAGAATCATATTCTCATGGCTGAAAGTCAGAAATCCTTTCTGTTTTAACATGCCGATAATCTTTTTCATCTTTCCTTCCGGATCTTTTCCAAAGGGCACCAGCGGTTCCCGGGTCCTGCGGTCTTTCACCAGTTCCACCGCGGAAAACAGGCCGATGTAGCGGACATCTCCCACGGATACATGTTTCGCTTTCAGGTCTTCCAGAATCTCTCCCAGAACTTTTCCCACCGTTTTTACATGTTCCGGTATATTATGTTCCAGATAATAGGTGACACAGGCAGTTCCCGCCGCGCATGCCAGCGGGTGTCCGTTGTAGGTCAGCCCGCAGGAAAGCACATGATCGTCAAAATACTCTGCCACATCTTTGGAAACCACTACGCCGCCCAGCTGTACATATCCGCAGGTAACGCCTTTCGCGAAGGTGACCAGATCCGGTTTGACATCGAAATTCTGGAAGGCAAACATGGTTCCGGTCCGGCACCAGCCGGCCATTACCTCATCACATACCATCAGGATGCCGTATTTATCACAGATTTTCCGAACCCCCGGAAGATATCCTCTGGGCGGAATGATGACCCCGTTGGTACCGGTAACCGTCTCCATGATAATGGCCGCCACCTGGTCTTCTCCTTCAAACTGGATCTGTTCCTCCAGCCGTTTCAGACACCAGTCGGTATATGCTTCCTCTGTATCAAAGGGAAGCGCATCCCGGTACCGGTACGGATCCCGGAATTTGATGAATCCCGGAATGCCCGGTTCCAGCGGAAACCGTCTGGGTTCGCCGGTGAGATTGCCTGCCCCGAAGGATGAGCCATGATAGGAACGGTATCTGGAAAAGATTTTCTTTCTTCCGGTATACATCCGCGCGATCTTGATCGCGTTTTCATTGGCATCTGCTCCCGCATTGGTAAAGAATACTTTTGCCATATTGTCCGGCATCTGACGGATAATCAGTTCTGCCAGATCTCCTCTGTCCTTATCGCCGTAGGCTTCACTGACAAATGCGTACTGATCCAGTTTCCTCCGGATCGCGTCATTGATTTCCTGATTTCCGTAACCCAGATTCATGTTGACGTGCATGGAAGACATATCCGCGTAGCGATTGCCTTCATAATCATACAGATAGATGCCGGATGCCCGTTCGATGGGAATCGGATTCACGTTTTTCTGCGCGTTCCATGACTGCAGTACATAGCTTTTCTGTTTGTTCCGAATGGCTTCGCCGATTGCTCTCTTCTCTGTAGCTTCCATAGTTCACTCCTTTACCTTCCGCCGGCGTTCTGCAGCTCCTTCTGCCCGCTGCCGGAAGCAATTTGCTTTTCATTGGATGCCCTTACTATACGGATTTCTGTATCCCGGTACAATGGGCCGCTGTCCAAAGCGCATTATGCCCGGGCACAGCAGCGTCCCCTCCGCCGGCGATGTGACGGTTGCGTTCCCGGCCGGAACTTGCTATAATATTCCCCAGGAAACAAAGAGGTTCTGCCCATTGGGCGGAGCCTCTTTTTTTGCGTGAACTGCACATCTCCCGCAGCAGAAAGGATTCAGTTGTATGGAACTAAAACGATTAATCCAGCAGACGGAAGCGGTCACCCATGTCACCATTCATTTAAAAGCCGGTGCCCTGGGGCTGGAAAACAATGTCCGCTGGATGCATATTATTGAGAAATACAATACCGTGGAATTTATCAATGCCGGGGAACTGGTGCTGACCACCGGCATCGGCAATCTGGATGAAACCGAACTTCTGCAGATTATAGAAGCCGCCTGTCGCCGGCACGCCTCCGGCATCCTGGTCAACACCGGTCCCTATATCCCGGAAATCCCGGATGCTGTCACCGCCTTCTGTGACGCCCACGGGTTTCCCCTTTACACCATCGCCTGGAAGGTGCAGCTGGCGGAAATCATGCATCAGTTCAGTATTTTTCTGACGGAAGAAGACCGGAAATACATCGAAACCGTAAACGCGTTTCGAAATGCCATCTTTCTCTATGAGCAGAAGGATCTGTATGAAATCTATCTGAATCGCTGCGGCTTCGATCCGGAATGGAATTACACAGCTGCCGTGATCCGGATCCATACGGATGCCTCCTCCGTCGATCTGACCCTTGCCGCGGAAAAGGCCTCCACCGATCTGCACAATTCCCTGTCCCATCACTTTCACCACACCATGGTCTTTTCAGACACGGACCGCATCATCGCAGTCGCGGGAAACTGCAGCACAAACACACTGAACTGCTTCCTTCAGGAGCTGCAGCGGTACCTGAAGATCTATCTGCCGGAGCAGGTATCCTGGACCATGGGCGTCGGCAAAACCACCAAAAGCATCCGGTGTCTGTACAAAAGCTACCGGCAGGCCGCTTCTGTGCAGAAGCTGCAGGAAAAACCGGAAATTTCCCGGGGAAAAATCTTTTATTCCGAGATGGGAATCTATAAGCTGCTGATGAATATCGAAGATCCCGAGATCATTGAGGACTATCTGGAATATACCCTCCGCCCGCTGCAGGACTATGACAGTCTGCATGAAGACGCCCTGGTGGAAACGCTGCGCTGTTACCTGAACAACGACGGAAGTGTGAAAAAAACCGCGGACCAGCTGTTTGTCCACCGGAATACCGTAAACTACCGGCTTCGGAAGATGGAATCCCTGCTGGCCACCAGCCTTTCCTCCAACGAGGGACGCATGCAGCTGACGGTGGCGCTGATGCTGCAGGATATCCTGTGATATGTGCCCGCCGGTCCGCTGACGCAGAATCCCTCCGTTTCCCGTTTTGTCTGCGGCTCCGGCATAGAAAAAACCGCAGGAAAACCGGAATGGCAAACTGCCCCCGATTGTCGGATCTTCGGTCTGACAATTGGATACAGTTCCATTGCTCACAGTTTTCCTGCGGTTTTTCTTATTCTTCGGCCCGGGTCATCCCCGGCCCATCAGGCGGAAAATCGCCGTAAAGGCGCCGGCGCTGACTGCGCCCATAATGATCCCCGCCAGAATCACGCCCAGCATCACGGCAATGACGCTTTTCTTAAAGCCGAAATCCAGCAGGCTGGCGGCCAGTGTCCCGGTCCAGGCGCCGGTGCCCGGAAGGGGAATTCCCACAAAAAGAAGCAGCGCGAGAAACAGGCCTCTTCCGGCTTTTTCCTTCAGTTTCTGTCCGCCTTTTTCTCCTTTTTCCAGGCAGAAGGTAAAGAATCTGCCAATCAGCGGCTTATCTTTTCCCCACTGCAGAAATCCCCGTGCGAAGAGATAGATAAACGGCACCGGAATCATATTGCCGATGACGCACAGAATATAGGACTGCAGCAGGGGCAGGTGCAGCCCCTGTGAAATGGGGATCGCTCCCCGCAGTTCCACAATGGGCACCATGGATACAAAAAAGCAGATTAAGTAGTTCTTAAACACAGAAACCTCCTGATGTTCTGATTTCCTCTGCCGGCTTCTTACATCTTACTCGGCAAGTGACTTGGGATTCACCATATCGTCCAGCAGCTTCTCCGCGCTGACCAGACGGACACAGATCGTAAACAGGTGGGCGGCCATCTTCAGATCTTCAATCGGCGGATAGGACGGCGCCACGCGGATCGTTGTATCATAAGGATCTTTGCCGTAGGGCCAGGTTGCGCCGGCCTTTGTCATGGTCACGCCTGCCTTTTTGCATTTGCGCACCACACGCTGCGCGCAGCCCGGCAGAGTTTCAAAACTGATGAAATAGCCTCCCTTGGGCTTGGTCCATTCGCCAATGCCCAGCTCGCCCAGATTATCTTCAAAGATCTGCAGCACTGCCTCGAATTTCGGGCGGAGAATATCTGCCTGTTTCCGCATATGCTCCACCATCCCGTGGATATCGCCGAAGAATCTCACATGGCGCAGCTGATTTACTTTGTCGTGTCCGATGGTCTGACAGGACAGCTGTTCGATGATCTCTTCCATATTGTTCGGAGAGGTGGCCAGCGCCGCAATGCCGCTGCCCGGGAATGTGATTTTGGAAGTGGAGGCAAATTTGTATACCATATCCGGATTGCCGGCCCGCTTGCATTCTGCCAGAATCTCAATCAGATAATCCTGGTCCTCGTCGTAGAGATGATGGATCCCGTACGCATTGTCCCAGAAAATACGGAAGTCCTTGGCCGCCGGTTTCAGATGGGCAAACCGGCGGACCGTGGTATCCGAATAGGAATACCCCTGCGGGTTGGAATACTTAGGTACGCACATGATTCCCTTAATGGACTCATCCTTTGCCACCAGTTCCTCAATTTTGTCCATATCCGGTCCTTCCGGAGACATGGCAATGGGGATCATCTCGATATGAAAATGTTCCAGTATCTTAAAATGACGGTCATACCCCGGTACCGGACAGAGGAATTTCACTTTGTCCAGCTTGCACCAGGGGGTACTGCCCATCACACCCTGGGTCATAGCACGGGATACGGTATCGTAGATGACATTCAGCGCGGAATTTCCGTAGATGATGATATTGTCCGGATTGTTCTCCATCATATCGCCCATCAGTTCCTTCACTTCCTGAATGCCGGTCAGTACGCCATAATTTCGGCAGTCTGTGCCATCCTCGCAGCGCAGGTCCGCCTGGGAAGACAGGATATCCATCATCCCCATGGAGAGATCCAGCTGCTCGGTACATGGCTTTCCGCGGCTCATATCCAGAGTCAGATCCATATCCTGGAATCTGCGGTACTCTTTCTTCAGCTTGCTGATTTCTGCCTCAAGCTCTTCTTTGCTCATTTCTTTATACGGCTTCATTGCGATACCTCCCATTCCATACCTGTCATTCAAAAAAACCTAAATGATATACTACTAACAATCTTACCCAAATGCAAGGGAGTCATCTAAAAAACATTTATTTTCCTCTGTGTCTGAATCTGTACCGGAGGGCAGCCAGAAGCCCTGCAGCAGCCAGGGATCCTGCCAGGATCCCCCCGGCGGCATGCCTTCTGTCGCCGGTTTTCACCGGTTCTGTTTTCCGGCTGTTCCCGCTGCTGCCGGACGCGTCCGCCACTTCCGTAATATGCTCCGGCTCTGTCACCTGTATTTCCTCCAGGTCTTCTGCCCCGGGCGTATTCTCTCCCCGGGCCGCTGCCCGGTTCCGGACTTTTCCGTCTCTGTCAAACCTGCGGAAATCCGGATCCAGCTTCGTCCGGTATGTCACTTTTAGTTCTTCCCCATAAGACAGATCCACACCCGTGTCAATCCGGAAGGAGGTATCCTTTACCCGGATTTTACAAGTTTCGGTAATCTCTTTGTTTTTCCAGGTAACCGCGATGGAATCTCTGTCCATATGAGCTCCGGGATCCAGGATCTGATCCGTGACGGTCACCCGGCGGGCAGTTTCCTTTTCCCGGTCCTGGGTAACCAGCAGCGTGTATTCCGGTGTGTCTCCCGGATTCTGCCAGGTGTCCCCGGTCAGTTTATCCATATTCAGCCCCGGCGCTTTGACTGTTACGGTATGGGCTGTGCCGGCCTTTCCCTGATCGCTGCGCACTTCCGCTGTATTTTCCCCTTTTTCGCCTGCCAGCTTTCCGTCTTCAATCACCGCCCGGTAAGTCACTGTCATTCCGGTCAGTGTCTTCGGGCCGTTCCATTCCTCCCAGGCGGCTTTCTCTTCTTTCCCCATCCGGTCTGTTTCCGTCAGAAACGGATGGGCTCCTTTTTCCGATACCAGATTCCGGTTCGTAACAATCTCAAATCCGTTCTCCCCCACGGACACAGCGGCATCTTTGATCAGAGTTCCTTTCAGATCCAGCAGCGTAATGGAATCCGGAAGAAGCCTGATCCCTTTCGTGCGGATCCGGTCCTGTATCACCACATGGCGGGCAAGGGTTCCCGGCTTCCGGTTGCTGACAGACAGGCGGTATTCCACTTCCTCGCCGACCCGGTATTTGTCCCGGCCGGCGGTTTTCTCTATGGAATCCTCTTCCCGGTTGATCCACACCCGTTCCCGGTCCTGGACCTCCGGTACCGCATAGGCCCGGGCAGCGGCTGTATTGGTCACGGTCTTCCCGGCTGCTGCCCCGTCTGCTTCCGCCCGGAAGGTTATGGTAAGAATCTTTCCGTAAGGCAGGACCGCTCCTTTTTTCTGGCGCAGGATCCAGCCATTGTCCGGCGCGGTGTCCAGGATATAGTCCCCCGGATCCGCTCCCTTGATTTCGATACTGTCTTTTCTCACTTTAAGATCCCGGGGCAGCGACAGATCCTGTACCTTGAGATCTGTGGCGTCCGCCTGTGGATTGCGGTTTTCCACCTGAATGGTATAAGCCGTTTCCTCTCCCGGCTTCCCCTCAAAATGATCCGCCTGTTTTTCAACAGCCAGACCGGGAGCGCCTTCATTTTCCCCCCGGGGATCCGTTTTTGTGGTCAGATGCAGGGATGTGCGGGTCTGATTGGAAAAACGCCGGGTTCCGTTGATTGCCACCGAAGCCCGGTTCTCCCAGCAGACCCGGGTACGGGATTCGGAAAAATGCCGATGCGCTTCCAGTTCCTCTTCTGTAAGATTCTTCCGCAGCCCCACGGTAAGGAAGAGAGAGAGTTCCCCGCCGTCCGCTGCTGTTCCTGTCAGTTTTCCGGATTTCAGAGCCTCCGGTTTCGCCCGGGCGGTTATTTTCCCGTCTGTCCGGTCAATCGCGAAGCATCCTGTCAGATCCTCGCCCTTTTTGTTCCGCAGCTGAACCCCTGCGGCGGCTGCGTCCAGGCAGCTGTCCAGCTGATCTTCCCACACCAGGCTTTCCAGCAGAAGGCCGGCGGGAAGTTTCTGCCGGACACAGTAGGTCATTGTCTCATATCTGTGGCGCAGGGAATTGGATGTTACTTTTGTTTCATCCGCGTCCGTTACCGTCTTTTCCGGCTCTTCCGGCTTTGGCACCGGCACATGGGTGACGGTCTGTTCCGTCTCTTTTTTCATTCCGTCCACCGTCAGTTCCCCACGGTTGCGGAAAATCCACTCCTGCTCCGATTCCCCGTGTCTGTGAGAGGGATCCAGGCGGGACCGGTCGCCGGAACGGGCCTCCGGACGCACCGATACATCCACCAGCAGACGGATGCGGCTGCCTTTGCGCCCGGTTCCGTAAAAGTCAGCATCCGCAAGAAGCTCCTCTTTTGCCCGGGCAGTAATCTCATTATTTGCAACCAAAATGTCAAACCGCCCGGTCAGTTCTCTGCCCTCTTCGGAAACAATCCGGATATCCGATGGTCTGATCGCATCCCCGTCACCGGAAACCAGGCAGGTGTCTATGGCATCTTTCCATACGAAGCTGCTGTACTGCTCGCCGGCATTGTCCGCGATTCCCGCCGGAACCCGGTAACTGAGTTCATAGCGCCAGGAACTGCCGATATTCGGCACGGTATTTTCTGTCACGCCGGTTTCATCCGCTCCCTCGCCCAGGTCAGATACCTGTTTGCTCAGTTCTCCGTATGTCTTCCAGAAGGAATACCG
>AUXO010731200.1_pt1 | contig 10877 bp, 13 predicted proteins | sample 768731 | NCBI WGS metagenome assembly AUXO01 (sample SAMN02715735, study PRJNA202380) | gut metagenome | biome: sheep rumen | host: Ovis aries | place: New Zealand: Palmerston North
TTCTATCTCTTACTAAATTGTGGAGCACGACGAGCCTTTTTAAGACCATATTTCTTACGTTCTTTAACACGAGCATCACGAGTAATCATTCCTGCTACTTTTAATGGTTTTCTTAAACTATTTTCACTTTCAGCGCTAGTTGTACTATCATAAGCTAATAAAGCTTTTGTTATACCAAGTCTAACTGCACCAGCTTGTCCACGAAAACCTCCACCAGATACTTCAGCATTAACATCAAAAATTTCTTTTGTATTTGTTAATTCTAATGGTTGAGAAAGATCCATAACTAATGTTTCAAAAGGAAAATATTCATGGACATCTTTTCCATTAACTGTAATCTTACCAGTACCATTAACTAAATTTACTTTAGCAATAGCACCTTTTCTTCTACCTGTTCCATAATATGTATTATTACTTTTCTTCATATATCCTCCTATTTAACCTCTATTGTTACGGGTTTTTGTGCTGTATGTGGATGAGTTTCTCCCTCATATACAAATAACTTTTTACCCATAGCTCTTCCTAAACGGTTATGAGGAAGCATACCGTTGACAGCACGTTCAAGCATTTCAATAGAATAATTATCACGCATTGTCTTAGCATTTCTTTCTCTTAAGCCACCTGGATACATAGAATGATTATAATACATTTTATCTTCTAATTTGTTTCCAGTTAAGTTAACCTTCTTTGCATTAATAATAATTACATAATCACCACAATCTATATGTGGAGTATAAGTTCTCTTATTCTTTCCACGTAATATATGAGCAGCTAAAGTAGCAACACGACCAAGTGATTTGCCTTCTGCATCAATTACATACCAAGAACGAACAACTTCTTCTTTTTTTTGCATAAAACTTTTCATTTTTTTCTCCTTCTTCTTTGAAATTTAGTGTTCCCAATACCAAATTTCATTAGGGAATTTCAATGTACCGATAAAGATTATACTAGTTTTAAGTCATCTTGTCAATTAATTTTTTTTAATATTCATCTAAATTTATTGATTTTTCAATCAATATTGTACATCTTTTAAATATAATCCTTCAGGATGAGCTGTTATACTAGCCAATCTTCGATCATTACCCAATAATATATTAGGTATATCACTTCCCTTTTTTTTACCTTCACCAACTTTAATTAAATATCCAACCATATTTCGTATTTGGTACTTTAAAAAACCATTACCACGAAAAGTAAAAACAATTGTATTATCTAATACATTAATATTAGTTGCGGTAATTGTTCTAATATAATTATTTCGATGATCTTTATTGGGAGTAAAACTCTTAAAACTATGTTCACCTTCAAAATACTTAATTGCATCTTGCATTTTTTTAATATCCAGCTTTTTTCCATACTGCCATTCATAATTTCTTTTTAATGGATTATATTCTCCCATATTAAGATAATATTGATATTCTTTTTCTTTAACCATATATCTTGCATGAAAAGATTCACTAACTACCTCTGTTTTAATAACATGAATATCATCTGGTAAATTGGAGTTTAATGCCCGCATTAATTTATATGGTGTAATATTAACATTTATATCTACATGAGCTTTTTGGCACAATGCATGAACACCTTTATCGGTTCGACCACTACTAGTAATAACTGTTTTCTCTCCACCATTTATAAACTCTAAAGCTTTTTCCATTTCTTCTTGAACCGTTCTTAATCCATCTTGTTTTTGATAACCATTAAAGCCCGATCCATCATAAGAAAAGGTAATTAAATAACGCATGATCCCACCACAATAGATAAAAAAAGTATTCCTAAATGCATTGTTACATAAATTATTCTTTCGTAACTAGAAATATAATTTTTATCTCTACGAAAACGTAAGTAATCATATTCAGAATAATTTTTATCTATAACCTTTCTTTTTTTTCTTAAAATATTTATTTTCATAAAATATATTCCATAAGCATAAATAATAGAAAATTTCCATAACCAATAATTATTAATAAAATAGCAAAAAAGACCAATAATAAAAATAATAAAGCACAATACAATATAGTTAATATCTCTACTTTTTATTATATTAATTAATAAAAAAAGGAATAAGATTAATAAAGAAACAATATTATCACTTAATAAAACAACTATTCCAAACGTGATTAAACACAATATTCTTTCCCACAAACTAATAATATTATTTTTTAACACACTTATACACATCCTTTATTAAATCACGAATATCCCGTGAATAACGAAGATTTACACCTTTTTCTCTAACTAAGTTAATAAAATCAATTATTTCTGGATTAATAATATTATACTTTTTTAAAGTATCTTTTTGAATAAATAAATCCTCTGTTTTACCATAAAGATAATCATCTTTCTTGATAAATAAAACATCATCACATAAACTATATATTAAATTACTATCCGCACTTCCCAATATAATTGTTTTATTTTTTTCACGAGTTAATTTATGAAAAAGATTAATTAACCTTTTTTTCATTCCATAGTCTAAATCTTGAAATGGTTCATCAATAAAAAGTACCTGCTTATTTTGGAGAAATAAAATCATATATTTTAAAACTTTAATTTTTCCACTAGATAATTCATTTATTTTTTGATCAAAAAAACTTCTTTTAATATTTAAATCTTGAAATAATTTTTCCGTATCATGAGTAAACTTACCTTCAAAATAATGTTCTATTTCATCATAAACAGATTCTGTTTTAAAAGTTATATTACTTAAAATACCAACATTTTTTCCTTTAATACTCTGAAATAATGTATTATAATCACCCATAACCCCAATTATTTTAGCACTTCTAATCTTGATATTCTGACCACTTATAGCCTTTTTTAATACTATTTCCATATATCATTAACCATATCTTTCATATTATCATAATTTTTATTAATAAGACCATACATGCGTAATTTAATATTTAAATCAACTAAAAAAGGAATTTCAATATTATTACTATAAAAAATCTGATCATTATTATATAATTCTTCTTTTGGTATATTCTTAATTATTTGATATTTTTTTAATAAAAGAATTTGATCGCAAAATAAACTATTTTCAAGATTATCACTAAATTCAATAATAGTCATATTATTATGTTTCATCATCTTTTTAAGACATTTAATTAAAAAAATTCGTTTATCAACAGGAAAGATAGATAATACATTATCCATAAGCAATACCTTAGGTTGATGTAATAAACTAATAATAATTAATAACTCCTGTTTTTCTAAAGATGTTAATTCACTAATCTTACTATTAAGATATTTTTCAAAATCAAAAATTTTTAAAACTTCCCTAATTCTTCTTTCACTATCATTTTTAGAATAACCTAGATTATTAAGTGGTTCTAATAACTCACTTTTAACTTTTTGATAGTAAAAGCTATTTTCACATACTCTTTTAACAACACCTATATTTTTGATAAATTCATATCTATTTTTTTTATTTAAAAATGTCTCACAAAAAATCATATTATCTGTTGGTATAATTCCTGATAAAAGATTAAGAAGATTAGTCTTACCCGAATCTATTTCACCAACAATTAAATAATATAATCCTTTGTCAAATGACACATTAAAATTCTTAAATTTTTGATAATTTAAATTTTGAACATCCATTATTTTAACCATATTTATTTATCAAAAAAATAGAATTCTCTTCTATTTTTGACCTTCCAAATAATTTTTTATTGAACTTTCATCTTTATAAGAAGATAAAATATCATTTCCCTTTATTACTAAAAGAATAGGTGATGATAACTTTAATTTAGTTAAATCACTAGAAACGACTGTTTCATCGCCAATAAATGAAGTATTAAAACCAGATGATAAATCTAATATATAGAGTTTTTTACTTCCATTATATTCGTCACTTAAAGCAGAATAAAAAGTTTGATTATCATCTTTTAAATCATATGCTAATACTAAATATTCTTCTTCACTTTTATTAAACATTGTTCCAACCATAACCATTTGACTATCAAAAGATTCTTGACCAGAGTTTTTCTTAGAGAAAATATTCCAGTTACCATTTGCTATATTAACAATAACATAAGCTAAAACAAAAAAGACAACAACACCTAATGCAATTTTAAAAACATTATAAACCTCTTTATCATCCTTAAATAATTGACTAGCTTCTTGTCGTTCTTTTTTCATTCTTTTCTGTTCTTTTAACATTTGTTTTTTATTCATCGTCCACCTCTACATGTAATATTCTAACACACTTTAATTCAAAAATAAACTACTGAATGTCAATGAATGTTTTTTCATCGTTTTAAAAAATGATAATATGTCCTGATTTTTTATTTCAAGTAGTTCACATATTTCTTCACGTTTATAGCCATTGTAATATAATTCAAAAATACAACTATCTATCCAAGTTAAACTATTTTTAAATAAGCGTATTTTTCCAAAATAATCTTCATCTGGTAATGGAGAAGATGAAAACAAATCAAGATAAGTAATATCATCATATATTTCAATATCATATGAAAAGGCTTCATTTAAAATCTTTTTTTTAGAAGAAGAGTTAATTGATATTTCAGTTAAATAAGCATTATTTAAAGCTTTAATAAAATATGTATAGAAAATTGAATTATATGAATCTTTATATAAATGCATCGTTTTATACAATGTGAGATAACCAATTTGCTTTAAATCGTCCATATCATAACCAAATTTTTTAAATGTATTTAAATAATTTCTAGCTAATTTAATGATTAATGGTTGATATTTTTGATATAAAAGATTATAAACATCATTATTATTTTCACATACCATATATACTAATTCATAATCATTCAAATTTCGATACATATTTACCTATTTATTAGTTCATAAACGAGTATTCCCGTTGCTACTGAAGCATTTAAACTATTAACCTTTCCATACATAGGAATACTAACTATACAATCACATGAATCACGTACAATTCTCGTTAAACCATTACCTTCATTACCAATTATTAATGCAGACTTAGGAGCATAATCTACTTTTTTATAATCTTCACCATCCATAGAAGCTCCATAGATAAAAAATCCACATTTTTTAAGATATTTAATAGTATTATTCAAATTAGTAACTTGGCATATTTTCACATTAAATAAAGTTCCAACACTAGTTTTCATAACTGTTTCATTAACAGAAACACTTCGATTAACTGGCAATACTATTCCATCAATACCACTAGCTTCCGCAGTCCTAACTATTGCTCCTAAATTATGTGGATCTTCTAAGTGATCAAGTATTAAAATAGTACACTTTTCTTTATTACCAATAATATTATCAAGTGAGGTATAATTAAAATCCCCTACCTCTAATATTACACCTTGATGATTGTTTTTGACAAGACTATCAAGTTTTTGCTTTTCTTCATAAAAAACCGGAATTTTTTTTATTTTTAATAATGATAAAATATCTCTTTCATTAAAATTATTTTGACAAATCGCTCTTTTAATTATAATTTCTTCATGAAAATTTTTTAAAATTTCTTTAACATTATTTCTTCCTGATACTAACATAAAACCTCCAACTGAGAATAATTTGACTTTTTTAGTCCATATATATTTGTAATTATAACATATTTTAGCCAAAAGAAAAAGATGACACTCCACATATCTAACTTAGAATTATCATCATTATTTCTTCAATTCTCTTAATATTTCCTTCTAGTTTTAAATAACCAATTAAAGCTTCTAAACCTGTAGCATATTTATATGTTACAATATCACAATTTCTTTTTTTAGTGACAGATTTATGATTTCTTGCCCGCCTAATTATTTCTAATTCTTTTTCTGTGAAAAAGTTATCATCAACTAATTTTTTAACCCAAAAACATTGCGCAGGAGCGCTGACATATTTAATTGCTTCACTTTGCAAACTATTAACATTACCAATTCCTTTTTTAATCAAATATTCTCGGACATAATCTTCATAAATCGTATCACCTAAATAAGCCAAAACTAAAGAGTTTATTTCTTTAATCATCACGTCTACCAACAACAATTAATACTAATCGTAATACTTCCATAAGGGTTGATAATACACCTGCAACATAAGTAAGAGCAGCTGATGTCAACATTTTTTTAGCTCCACTATATTCCTCTTTATCAACAATGGCATACTCTTCTATTTTTTTTAAAGCTCTTTTGGAGGCATCAAACTCCACCGGTAAAGTAACTAGTTGAAATAATAAAATAATTACTTCAAAAGCAATACCTACCCAGATTAACTTAACTAAACTAAGAACAAAACCAATCATAATCGCTACATAACCAATTTTTGTAGAAAAATTAACTATTGGAATAATACTGTTACGAAATCTTAAAAAGGTATATCCCTCTTTATCCTGGATGGCATGACCGCATTCGTGAGCAGCAACACTAGCAGCTGCTACTGTTTGACCATGATAAATATCCGATGACAATTTAACCACTTTTTTAGATGGATCATAATGATCTGTTAAATCTCCTTGAGTTTCTAAAATTAAAACATTTGATAAACCATTTCTATCTAATATCTCCCTAGCTACATCAAAACCACTTTTTTTCTTTTTTATATATACTTGTTTATACTTACGATAATTTAAGCTAATATAAGCTTGAGCTCCACTAGTTATCAAAAAAGCTCCTAAAATTAAAATTAAAGATATAAAATCCATAAGTCACCTCTCTTAAATCATATAATAAAAAACATGTTTTTTCAATAGTATTATTCTAAAAGAAAACTATAGTTTTCACTATAGATTATTCTCTAATTTCATAAATTGTACCGTCTCTTGTATCTTTTAAAATTATTCCCAATTCTTGTAAATGATTTCTAATTTCATCAGCTTGTTGATAATCCTTATTCTTTTTAGCCTCGTTACGTTTTTCAATTAAATTTTCTATTTCTTTTTCATCAATATTTATATTTTTTTCTATTTCTTTTGTTAAATCAAGTGATAGTACTCCATCAAATTCATCAATCAATTTTAATTTTGTATAATCATTCATATCACTTTTTAAAACATCATAAACCGTTGTTAAAGCAAGAGATGTATTTAAATTATTATTCATACTATCAATAAATTGTTGTTGATATTTAGCATAATTATTATCTAATTTATCCTCTTGTCTACTTAATCCACTAATACGTTTTTTTAATTTTAAATAAGCTTTTTCTGAACCAATTAAATTATCATACGAAAACATTAAAGGTTTACTATAATGACTAGACAAAACCATATAACGATAAGAAAGAGGATTAAATCCTTTATTAATTAAAGTATCAACAGTAACAAATTCTCCATTACTCTTACTCATTTTACCATTGGCATCATTTAAATGCTCAACATGAAACCAATAATTACACCATTTGTGACCTAGATAAGCTTCACTTTGAGCTATTTCATTTGTATGATGAGGAAAAATATTATCAATCCCACCACAATGAATATCTAAATATTCTCCCAAATATTTCATTGATATACCAGAACATTCAATATGCCAACCAGGATATCCTAATCCCCAAGGGGAAGACCATTTTAATTCTTGATCATCAAACTTACTCTTTGTAAACCATAAAACAAAATCAGTTTTATTTTTTTTATTTGTATCAGCTAAAACATCTTCACGAGCTCCAACAATCAAATCATCTTCATTATGATTAGTTAGGACGTAATAATTATCTAATTTAGAAGTATCAAAATATACATTGCCACCAGCAATATAAGCATAGCCTGTATCCAATAATTTACTGATGATTTTGATATATTCATTAATTAAACTAGTAGCGGGAATTACAGTATCTGGTTTTCGTATATTTAACTTTTCAGCATCTATAAAAAATTTTTCAGTATAAAACTTCGCTATATCTAAGACACTTTTATGTTCATGTTTAGCACTTAAAACCATCTTATCAGATCCCAAATCTGAATCACCAGTTAAATGTCCTACATCCGTTATATTCATAACACGATCAACTTTTAAACCAATATATTTTAAATATTTTTCTAAAACATCTTCACAAATATATGTACGCAAATTTCCTATATGAGCATAATGATATACTGTTGGTCCACAAGTATACATTTTAACAATACCAGACTTGTTTGGAACAAATTCTTCTATTTTCCTTGTTAAAGTGTTAAAGATTTCCATAAACATACCTCCAAATATGTTTTTATTATACATGATTTCTTATATAAAGTCTATATTTTCAAAGTATTTCTTTTCTTTAAAAGATTATTAATAATAATATCATCTATTTTTTCTTCTAATAATTTATTAGCACGTCTCGCTCCATATATTTCATAATCACTTTCATCTATAATATCATCAATTATTTTTTTACTAATTCTTATATTAACTTCATTTTGATATTTTTTCTTTATATTATGAATTTTTAGCTTAATTATTTTATCAATATCATCGCGTGTTAAATGATTAAAAGAACATATTAAATTAATACGATTAACTAGTGGAGTGGATAAAAAATTTCTAATTTCACTTTCAACTTTTACATTATTATTAAACCCTATAACTTCCTTATCACAACCAATGTTACTAGTCATAAAAATAATAGCATTATTTAAATATATTTTCTCACCATGGCAATTAGTAATAATTCCTTCATCTAAAGCTTGTAAAAAGAGATTAATAACTTCTGGATGAGCTTTTTCTATTTCATCTAAAAGAATAATACAATAGGGATTATTTTTTATTTTCTCTAAAACATTATCCGTATCATTGTAACCAACATATCCTGGTGGAGAGCCAATTATTTTGCTTACAGAATGCGCTTCTTTATATTCACTCATATCAAGACGTATTAAAGGAATATTTAAATACTTGCTATATTCTTTAACTAACATTGTTTTACCAACACCACTATTCCCAATAAATAAAAATGAATATGGTAAATTGTTCTTTAATCCTAATAATATTTTTTTGGTAACCTTAGTAATTTTATCAATAACATCATCCTGACCAATAACTATTTTCTTTAATTTACATGCTAAATCAACTAATTTTTCTTTACCATGATGTATTTCATAAATAGGAATATGAGTTTTACTTTCAATAACACTAGCTACATCTTCTCGTGTTATTATTTTTCGTTTATTATCACTAATACTTAATGATATTTCATTTATGGTACTTTCTAATTGCATCTCATTTTCTTTAATACTAGAAGCCTCATTATATTGATGATGAATAATTAATCTATTTTTTTTCTCTTTAATCTGGTTTAATTCTTCCTTTAATTTATCCAATTTCAAATATTTATTTCCTTTATTTAAAGATACTTTTGTACAAACAATATCTAAAATATCAAGGGACTTATCTGGATTATTTCGATCTTTAATATATTTATCTGTTAATTCTACTAATGAATCAATAACATCTATTGATATATTAACATGATGATAATCTTCATATATATTTTTTAAATTATATAATATTTTTTTAGTTTCTAAAAGATTATTTTCTTGAATTATAATATTTTGAAAACGTCGATTTAAAGCTTTATCTTTTGCAATGGTATCTTTATATTCTTTAATTGTTGTTGCTCCAATAAGTCGAATATTTCCTCTCGCTAATGCTGGTTTTAAAATATTTGATGCATCAATAGCACCTTCTGCCCCACCAGCACCTACAATGGTATGAACTTCATCAATAAAAACAATTAAATTATCATTGGTTTCTAATTCTTTTAAGATTTTATTTATTCGTTCTTCAAATTCTCCGCGATATTTAGTACCCGCTACACATGAAGCAACGGAAAGACTTAATATTCTTTTATTTTTCAACTTATCCGGAACTTTCCCTTTTACTATTCTACTAGCTAATTCCTCAACAATTGCAGTTTTGCCAACACCTGCTTCACCAATTAATAAAGGATTATTTTTATTTCGGCGAAGAAGAATTTCAATTACCTCATTAACTTCTTTATCTCGCCCAATTAATGGATCAAAACCTGATTCGAACGCCTTCTTAGTCAAATCAATACTACAATCATTAATTAATAATTTTTTATTATTTTTCTTACACTTATTGTTTTTATTTAATTCTTCATATAAATCATCAATATTAAATCCCAAATTTGTCAAAATACGAACTGCTACTCCTTCCCCCTCATCTAAAATAGATAGCATAATATCTTCAAGAGTTATTTCCTTACCATTATTATCCTTCACTTCCATTAAGGCATTTTCTAATACTCTTTTTAAAAGGGGAGTATATATTAAATATTCATTGTTGCTTTCACCAATTCCCATGTTTTTTATTAATTCCTCTTTAAACAATTCATAATTTAAACCATAATTCAGTAATTTTTGGGACAATTCTGTTTTACTATTTAAAATACTTAATAAAACATGTTCACTACCAATAAAACTGTGTTTTAACTTGCACATTTCCATTTTAGCATTTTTTAATATTTTTTGAGCTTCTTCACTAAACTTTATAAACATATCATCCTCCATATATATTATATGGATATAATAAATAATTACTCATTTATCTCTTCGACAAAAAAAAGAACTCTATAATAGAGTTCTAAACAAAGAATTGCAATACAATAATAAATGTAATAAAAATTACCAAAACAATTTCTAATATTGGACGCCACATCTTCTTCAACCATGTAGTATATTTAATATCCAATATAGATAAATTGAATAATAAAATTGTACTAGTTGGAGCTACTAAAAGAGCTAAACCATACATTGCTTGAGTAATTAATCCACATAATGGATATACACTTGCACTAGTAAAATAACTTGTAGCATAGCTTAATGTTAGAGCACCATATCGATAATAAGTAAAATCAGTATTAAATAATGCACTAACGAAAGTACAAATTGGATACCAAAGAATACTTAATCCATCAGTTAACTTTAATAA
>AUXO015257618.1_pt1 | contig 10877 bp, 7 predicted proteins | sample 768731 | NCBI WGS metagenome assembly AUXO01 (sample SAMN02715735, study PRJNA202380) | gut metagenome | biome: sheep rumen | host: Ovis aries | place: New Zealand: Palmerston North
AAACGCTTAAAGAAACCTATCTACTATGTTGAAAATGATCCTGATTATCAAGTAAAGAAATCACCACAAATAAACATTACTATTAGTGGTAAAAAGAAACAAGCACCAGTAGAAGAACCACCTAAGAAGAAAAAGAAGAAAAAGAAACTAAATTTAAATCCAACAAAAGTAAAACAAATAAATAGATTAGGTAAAAAGGTTCAAGAACAACCAAAACCTGAACCAATAAAAGAAGAAATAAAACAACCAATCGAAAAAACTAAAAAATCAAAGAAAGAAAGAATCAATAGAGAAACAATAAAGCGTGCTCCATTGATTCAAATAAAAAAAATGAAATAATACCATTATTATGGTATAATTGATTAGAATAAAGAGGTATGGCTATGGAAAAGATGAATAAGCAAGACTTAAATTTATTAGATAAGATATATAACTATCGCGATTCTGAAAATAGTAGAATAGTTAAAGATATCGAAGCAGATATCGAAAGTATATCTAATGATCTAAATAGAAATAAACAAGAAAGAGATAGAGAAATTGAAGAAATAAATGCTCTAAACACAGCTCTAGAAGCATTTAAAAAATCTTCACAAGAATTCGTTTCAAAATTCTCTAGTTTTTCTAATGACCAATTCGAACCATTAGCTATTGCTTTTGACATAAATATTCCTTTTGAATCTTATGTAGATAAAGTAAAAGATAACAAAGATAGCTATATCGAAAACGAATCACAAAAAATTGAAAGATCTGAAACTAAACTATCAGAAATGAATGCTGAAGTAGATAGAATATCAGAAATCCTTCAAAATACTAAAGATAAATTAGATAGCTCTAAAGAAAACGCTAAAAGACTAGATGACTTAATCATCGATGTATTAGCAAACGGTAGTGACGCTTATAATAGATCATATATTAGAAAAATAATTGATGGTTTAGAAACATTCACATATGAAGAAGCTACAAGACTAGAATACTTATTCCTATTCCCAGAAGATGGTTTAAAAAAATATGAATCAAATTATAAAGATGGTCAAAATAGAGATGAAGTAGAAGCACCTGTTGAGGAAGAAGAAGTTGAAGAAGCTCCTGTTGAAGAACCAGTATTTGAAACACCTAGTGTTCCATTTGCTCCAGAATCTCCAGTAGCTGAAGAAGTTGAAGAACCAGCTATAGAAGAACCTGAAGAGGAAGAAGAAGTTGAAAACGAATTTGCTTCTGAAGATGAAGAAAGTACTGATTTAGATTTAACTTCATTAAATCAAAATGAAGTATCTTCATTTAATCCATTCGAAGAACAAGAACAACCACTAATGAATAGTGAAGAAGAACCAAATCTAGAAGAAACTTCAGAAGAAGAATCTGTTGAAGAAGAGGTAGAAGAAACTCCAGTTGTCGAAGAAGAGGAAGAAGAAGTTGAAGCACCTGTTGTTGAAGAAACACCAGTAGAAGAACCAGAAGACGAAGAAGAAACAACTGAACCAGACTTACAAGAAACACCAATTAAACTAAATGATGATATCGATAAATTCTTAGATTCAATTTCTATTGATGCATCTAAATTTAGTCCAGAAGCATTAGAAGAACTTAAGAAAACTCCAGAAAGCATAATTGCTTCTAACTATGGTTATCTAAGAAGATTATCTGTTAATAATGATGTAATATATAACGTTCATAATGGTTATATGTACCTAACAGATAAAGACTTCGTTAAGAAAATAGAATCATTAAATAGTGTAGGAGTTAAAAACATCTACATAGCTGATTTACTAAACGATTATGGTATAACTTGTCCTTACGAAGAACTAAGAGATCGTATTCGTTTACTAAAATCAAAAGAAAATGTAACTGATGAAAACTTATTCAAACTAAACTATGATTTAGCTACATACTATAACAACTTAGATTACTTAACAGAATTAAATATCGAACCAGATAGTAACGAATTACTAATCTGTCTTCCAGAATTAAGCACTATTGATGCAAGAGAAAACATTGAAGTATTAAAAGATTATGTAATAAGTATCATTAAAAGAAGTAATAAATATAGTTTTGAAATGTTATGGAAAACACCAAAAGAATTAGCTTACACAATTGATAACTATCTAGAAAGTAACTTATCAAAACTAATTGAAGCTAATCCAGAAGTTCTTGGATTTAACTCAGATCAAATAATTAAGAGAATTAACTATTGTAATAAAAATAACATTCCAGTAATGGATGAAAATAAACAAGGTTCTTATGCAGATTATATTATCGATATAACTAATACAGAACCATTCAAAGATAGTTTTGAAGAACTTCCTGAAAATAATAATGATAAATTACCAGCACTTGTTGGTGATGAAGAATTCACTAAGAAAATACTAGGTTACCTAGATGATTACAATAATAGTGAAGAATTAAATGTTGATATAAGCGATGCTGGCGTTACAGCAACAGTTGAAGACTTACGAATCAGAGCAGGTCGAATGTTTAATGATGATGATTCAGATAACAGAACATATAACATTAGTAACATTTATATTTCAAGACCAAAAATGACTCGTAACATATCTTATATAATGCAAAAACTATATGAAAATGATGAAATGCAAGATACACTTAAATATCAAAATAAAATCATCTTAATGAGTGCATTATATAACTTAAGATTATCTGAAGATAAGATTGCTGAAATAGTTGAATTTGCAAATCAAAATATAGGGGAGGAATAAAAATGGACTTCTTAAAAGAATTAAAAATTAGTGATCAATATATTGAACTAATAAACACAAATTTTCCTGACCGTGCTAAACAAGAAATCATCGCAAAGAAAGATCTAGTATCATCTAATATTAAATACTTAAAAGATTTAGGTATTAATAATTATGATGTAGCATTTGTTAAATTCTATAACATGTTCTTACTAGATCACACAACATTTACAAATATCTTCAATAAATATGACGATGAAGATCTAATTGAAAAACTAGAAAAAAACGTCGATATAATGGAATATTTATAGTTACAAAAAGTAGATTTTAATCTACTTTTTTTAATACCTAAATGTTATAATAGGACTTAGTGAGATGATACAACTATGAACTATTTAGATGAACTTAATGAAAAACAAAAAGAAGCTGTTCTAACAATTGATGGACCGGTTCTAGTACTTGCTGGTGCTGGTTCAGGTAAAACAAAAGTATTAACTACTAGAATAGCTCATTTAATCAATGAAGGTATAATGTCTTCCCAAATCTTAGCTATTACATTTACCAATAAAGCTGCTAAAGAGATGCGTGATAGACTAGAAAAAATTGTCCCTAATAACTATGCTTTTGTTGGTACTTTCCATTCCTTTGGTGTTCGTATCATAAGAGAAAACTATGAATATTTAGGTTTAGAAAAAAACTTTTCAATAATTGATACAGAGGATGCTAACTCAATCATTAAAAAGATCATGAAAGAAAATGGTTATGATCCTAAATTTACAACACCAGGCTATATAAGAAGTAAAATATCATTTATCAAAAATAACATGTTAACAAACGCTGAAGTTGATCGATTCCTTAATACTCCACCTGAGAAAATAGCTAAAGAAGTATTCTATGCTTATCAAGAAGTGTTAATAAAGAATAACTCAGTTGATTTCGATGACTTATTACTAATGCCTGTTGAACTATTTAAGAATCATCCTGAAATACTTGAATTCTATCAAGATAAATATAAATATATTCTAATAGATGAGTATCAAGATACAAATGATGTTCAATATAAACTAACTAAAATGTTAGCTAAAAAACATAAAAACATCTTTGTTGTTGGTGATCCAGACCAATCAATTTATAAATTCAGAGGAGCTGACTTCCATAACATTCTTAACTTTGAAAAAGATTATAAGAATGCTAAAGTAATTCCTCTAGAAGAAAACTATCGTTCAACAACTAACATTCTTGATACAGCTAACTCTATAATAAAAAACAACCAAGAAAGAAAAGAAAAAAACTTATGGAGTAAAAAAGGTGACGGTGCTAAAGTAAAATACTTAAGAGCTTATGATGATCGTCACGAAATAGAATTAGTTATAAATGAAATAAAAAGATTACAACAAGAAGGTTACAAGAATTCTAATATTGGTGTTCTATATAGAACTAACGCTCAAAGTCGTCTTGTTGAAGAAATGTTCTTAAAAGCTGGTATGCCATATCGTGTAGTTGGTTCATATTATTTCTACAGTCGTAAAGAAATTAAAGACTTAATTGCATATTTAAAATTAATAATTAATAATAATGATGACATATCATTAAGAAGAGTTATAAATGTTCCTAAACGTGGTATAGGTGACATGACTATTGCTAAACTAGAACAACAAGCAAAAACTGAAAATAAATCAATCTTTGAAGTAATCGATAAAGGTAAAGAACTAGAATTTAAACACTTAATAGAAGAATTAACTAAAGAATCAGAAAACATATCATTAACTGATTTAATTGATTTAATACTAGATAAAACAGGTATTAAACATGAACTAGAGAGTGCTCAAACACTAGAAACAGATCTACGTTTAGACAACTTAGAAGAATTTAAATCTATTACTAAAACATTTGAAGATAGAACAGGAAGTGAATCACTAAGTGACTTCCTCGAAGAAATATCTTTAATTGCTGATATAACAGAACATCGTGAAGAAGAAGACCAAGTAACCTTAATGACTATCCATAGTGCTAAAGGTTTAGAGTTTGATGTAGTCTTCCTAATAGGTATGGAAGAAGGTATCTTCCCACACCAAAACTCCTTCCTTGAAGAAGGCGGCTTAGAAGAAGAAAGAAGACTATGCTATGTAGGAATAACAAGAGCTAGAGAAAAACTATATATCAGTAATGCTAAAAGAAGAATGTTATATGGTAAAGATACAATGAATCCACCTAGTAGATTCATTAAAGAAATAGATCAAAACCTACTAGATATTGATAATGAAATGTTATTTAATGATGACAAACCTAAAATAGATAAAAAGACCCTTTACAAAAAGAACTCTGATGTTGATTTCAAACCAGGTGATGTAATAATGCACACAACTTATGGTAAAGGTGTTATAGTAGAAGTGAATGGTGACTTCATAACAGTTGCTTTCAACAAAAACTTTGGTATAAGAAGATTAATGAAAACACATACAAGCATTACAAAAGTTGAAAAATAGAAAGAAGGATAAAAAATGGAAAAAACTTTAGTAGTACTAGCTGCCGGAATGGGTTCAAGATTTGGGGGAATGAAACAAACATTCCCAGTTGGTCCAAATGATGAATTCATAATGGATTACTCAATTTATTCTGCTGTAAAATATGGCTTCACAAAAATAGTATTTGTAATTCGCGAAGAATACTTAGACTTATTCAAAACAACAATTGGTGCTCGTCTAGAAGGCAAAGTAAAAGTTGATTATGCATTCCAAAAACTAGAAGATATTCCTGAAGGTTTTGAAGTTCCAGAAGGAAGAACAAAACCGTGGGGAACTGCTCATGCAATCTACGTTGCTAGAGATAAAATAGAAGGTAAATTTGGTGTTATAACATCAGATGACTTCTATGGAGATGACGCTTTCAAAGTATTAGCTGAACACTTAGATAATAGTGATAACTACATTATCGTTGGTTATCCAGTTGCTAAAACACTATCTGAAAATGGTGCAGTAAAAAGAGGAGTTATCTTAAAAAATGATAACGGTTCTGTTAAAAGTATTATTGAATCATCTTGTATCTTAGCTGGCGATCATGTTGAATGTACTCCATTAAATGAATCAATTCCTAAATTTAATGTTCCACTAGATAATCCAGTTTCAATGTTAATGAATGGTTTCACTAAAGACATCTTAACTACAATAGGAAATGATATGTTAGATGAATTTACTAATAACAAAGATAATCTATTATCTTACGAAATGTTATTACCAGATATAATGGATGAAGAAATCCAATCAGGTAAAATAATTGATGTTGATTCAACTACCGCAACATGGATCGGTATGACATATAAAGAAGATGCAGTAAACGTTCAAAACCACATTCAAAATGAAATAAATGCTGGTGTTTACCCACAAGACTTATGGAAATAAAAATAATAGCTTAGCTATTATTTTTTTATTATAAACACTTTAATTTGGTATAATAAAGATGGGTGAAAACTATGACACAAGAAAGATATAACGAGCTTGTTGATTTATTAATAAAAGCTAATTACGAATATCACACACTAGATAATGCAACAACATTAACTGACCAAGAGTATGATAATTATCTAAGAGAAATATATGAGTATGAAGAACAAAATCCTTCATTAAAAAGAAAAGATTCACCAACTACTTTTGTTGGAGGTGAACTAAATAATGATCTAGGTAAAGTAATTCATAAAATACCTATGATGAGTTTACAAGACGTCTTTAATGAAGATGAAATAATCTCTTTTGATAAACATGTAAGAGAAAAAATTAACGATCCTAAATATGTTTGTGAATTAAAGATAGATGGTTTATCAGTATCACTTCGTTACGAAAAAGGTCTTCTTGTATCTGCTGCTACAAGAGGAAATGGTACTGAAGGCGAAAACATAACTGCTAACGTTCGTACAATGAAAGAAGTACCACAAAAACTTAATCAAGAAATTGATATCGAAGTACGTGGCGAAATATACATGTCTAAAGCAACTTTAAATAGACTTAATGAGGAAAGAAAACTAACAGGAGAACCATTACTTAAAAACTGTCGTAATGCTGCTGCAGGTTCAATTAAACAACTAGATTCAAGAGTAGCTGCTAAAAGAAATCTAGAAGTATGGATTTACCATTTACCAAATCCAGAAGATTATGGTATTAAAACTCATCATGAAGCCATTCAGTTCATGAAGAATTTAGGTTTCAGAACTAATCCTAATAATCGTGTAGTTGATGGTATAAATGGAATCATGGATTACATTCATGAAAAGAATGAACAAAGAAGTTCATTAGAATATGATATCGACGGTGTTGTAATAAAACTAGATGACTTAAAAGGTCATGAAATACTAGGTAACACAATCAGATATCCTAAATGGGCTGTTGCTTATAAATTTCCTGCAGAGATTGTTGAAACAAAACTAAATGACATCATCTTCACTGTTGGTAGAACAGGAATCGTAACTCCTAATGCAGTTCTAGAGCCGGTAATGGTAATGGGCTCACTAATATCACGTGCAACTCTTCATAACGAAGATTATTGTGTTCAAAAAGATATTAGAGTAGGAGATACAGTTAAAATATATAAAGCTGGTGATGTAATTCCTCGTGTTGAAGAAGTTGTTTACCAATCTAGAACAGGAAATGAATTACCATTTAAAATGACTGATGAATGTCCAATGTGTCATTCTAAACTAGTAAAAAAAGATGCCTTCTATTATTGTGTTAATGAAGAATGTCCAAGAATGAATATCGAAAAAATAATTCACTTTGCATCAAGAGAAGCAATGTATATTGAAGGCTTAGGTGACAAGATTGTTGAAGACCTATATAACTTAGGTTATATCAAAGAATTTACTGATATCTATAACTTCAATACTTATAAAGAAGAGATTAAATTACTTGAAGGATATGGAGAAAAATCAGTTGAAAATCTTCACCAAAGTATCGAAAGATCTAAAGATTTATCACTAGAAAAACTATTATTTGCGATAGGTATTCCAGGTATAGGTGCTAAAACAGCTAAAATACTTGCTAAAAAATATAACAATATAGATAACTTAATGAAAGTTACTAAAGAAGAATTACAAGACATTCCTGATATTGGTGAAGTATTAGCGACTAATATTGTTGAATTCTTCCGAGATGAAAAGAATATTAATACTATAAACAAACTAAAAGAAATAGGTATTAATATGGAATACAAGGGAGAAAAGACTCTTAACAACGAATTAATATCTGGTAAAAAGTTTGTCATAACTGGAACAATCAGCTTTATGACTAGAGACGAAATAAAAAGCTTACTAGAAAAATATGACGGTGTAACAGTTGATTCAGTATCAAAGAAAACTGATGTTGTAATAGTTGGTGATGCTCCAGGATCTAAGTATGAAAAAGCTCAAAAACTAAATATCGAAATATGGAATGAACAAAAACTAAAAGAAGTTATAGATAGCCTATAACTTCTTTTCTCTTTATTGCTTTAAGCACTGTAATGTAGTATAATTTAAATACCTAAAAGAGGTGGAAAAAGAATGAAAAAGTTTTATAAAGAACATCGTATATTTACAATCCTAATGGCTATCCTACTAGTATGTGTAATAGTAATAGCTACAGTATTATTTGAAATGTTCTATGTTGGTAATGGTAATAACAAATATGGTAATCGTTTATCTGACATTAAAGGAAACGAAATTGAAAATGAAAGATTAAGCGAATACACAAAAAAATTAGAAGAAGATGCTAGCGTACTTGATGCTGAAGTAGAACGCACAGGTAAAATCATTTATATTGATATCAAACTAAATGCTGACGTTCCTTTAGATGCTGCTAAAAATGTAGCTGCAACATCATTAGAATTCTTCACTGATGAAGAAAAATCAGTATATGATCTACACTTCACTTTAAAAGAAGATAAATCTGAAACAAGTGAAGGTTTCATAATCGCTGGTGCAAAGAATGCTCCTAGCGCTAACTTATCATGGAATAACAATCGACCAGTAACTACAGCAACAGAGGAAGCAACAGAATAGCAGGTGCCTTATGAAAAAATATAGACTAAACAAGAAAGTCTTTATACCATTAATAGTATTAGTTGTTTTTATTATTATTGGTGTAATAGTATTTAATGTTATTATCCACGACGAAAATCGTCTTACAGTAGAAGAACGAGAATGGATAACTGAAAATGTTAACAAAGTACAAAGTATTAATGTTATCAATAATATTGATGTCTTTGGTGCTTATGGTTCAGGTGTATTCTATGACTTTATTGATAGTTTAGAAAAAGAATACAATCTAGAAATAAATCCTATAACATATAACAATGGCGAAGATGTTGGTTCAAGATCATTTAAAGTTGTTTATGACATAAATGATTCAGATGTAGTATTCTACACAGAACATTATGTAGTTGTATCAAAAGAAAAGAATGCTATAACTAACGTTGATAACTTAAAAGAAAAAAGAATTGGTATCTTATCATCCGATGAACCAATTATAACTAAACAATTAAAAGATGTTACTGGTACAGTAATCAAAACATATGAAACTTCTGCATCATTATTCCAAGAATTAAGTGCAGGAACAGATATTGATTTTGTTATTGTTCCATTAGAAGAAAACTTAACTTCCATTCTTACATCTAGTTACTACATCGATTATCATATAAGTGATATTAATAAGTACTTCGTATTTGAAATGGAAGAAGATGACTTATTCAGTCAAATACTTAAAAAGTATTATGAAACATGGAAAGAAAAAGAATTCAACGAAGTATTTAATCGTAATGAATTAAAAACTTTCGTTAAAGCTTTAAATATAAGTGATAGAGATATTGATGAAATCCAAGCTTATAGTTATACATATGGTTTCATAAATAACTCTCCATATGAAATCTTAACAAGTGGATCATATGGTGGAATTATATCTGAATATATTTCTCGTTTCAGTTCATTTAGTGATGTAGAATTTAAATTCACAAAGTATAAATCATTCACTAAATTCACTGAATCAATTGCAGGTAATAAAATAGATTTATTCTATAACTACTATAATCTAGATACTAACTACAAAAAAGTGGATTCATTAGCATACGTATCATTTTCAATTGTAGCTAAAGAAGACAATCCATTAGTAATAACTACTGTTTCATCTTTAGCTAATAAAACAGTATATGTTTTAAAGAATAGTATCTTAGAAAAATATCTAACATCAATTGGTGGTGTTGATATTAAAACATATGAAAACACAAAAGATCTTAAAAAGATAGCTCGTAAAGATAGTATTATCTTATTAGATAAAGAATCATTTAATTATTACAAAGAAAACATCTTATCTAATTACAATGTAAGATATACAAATACACTATCTGATACATATAACTTCTATGTAAAAGATGATGATACATTATACTTATTATTTAATAAATATATCATGACTCTTGATCCAGAAGAAATAAGAGTAGAAGGTTTATATAACCATAAGAGAACAATTAAGAGTGGTACTCTAATTGGTCAAATAGTTAGATACTCAGCTATCATTGCTGTTGTAGCACTAATAACAGCTATTATCGTATATCGTTCAACTAAGAAGATTCATATAGCTAAGAAAATCAAAAAAGAAGATAAGATAAAATATATCGATCAATTAACATCACTTAAAAATCGTAACTACTTAAATGAAAACATAAGTGCTTGGAATAAGAATACAATCTATCCTCAAGCAACTATGGTTATCGACCTAAATGAAGTTCAAACAATTAACGATACATTAGGTTACGAAAAAGGTGACGACCAAATTAAATCTGCTGCTAATATCTTAATCAAAACACAACTTGATAACACAGATATCATGAGAACAGATGGTAACGAATTCTTAATCTACTTGGTAGGTTACTCAGAAAAACAAATTGTAGCTTACATTAGAAAACTAAATAAAGAATTCAAAACATTACCATATGAACATGGTGCAGCAATTGGTTACTCAATGATCTTAAATGACATGAAAACAATTGAAGACTCTATTAACGAATCAATAGAAGCAATGCATACACAAAAAGAAGAGCAAGAAGAAGATTAATATGAAGAAGTGGTTTAAGAGATTCTGGGTTGCATTCTGGCGACCTGAAATGTTAATATTACCTGGTGAAATAGCCTTCTTCTTATTCTTATCACTTGTACCTACAATTACT
>AUXO017516185.1_pt1 | contig 10877 bp, 9 predicted proteins | sample 768731 | NCBI WGS metagenome assembly AUXO01 (sample SAMN02715735, study PRJNA202380) | gut metagenome | biome: sheep rumen | host: Ovis aries | place: New Zealand: Palmerston North
AGAAGGATTCGAACCCTCACAAACAGAGTCAGAGTCTGTCGTGCTACCCTTACACAATTCGGCAATATGAATGCTGTATCCTATCGAACCAGCGAATATTATTATACGCATAATCCGGCGGCTTGTCAAGGAAAACTTTGAAAATCTTCCTGAAAAAATGAATAAAAACAGAGAAAATTTTGATGATATCGGGGATAGAAATACAATGGGACAGGGCGTATAATAAAATCCGTATCAATATTCCTAAAGTTTTAACGGTTTTCGCATTTTTATGCGTTTGGAGGATCTTTATGGTCAGAAATGATTTGAGAAACATTGCCATCATCGCGCACGTCGATCACGGAAAGACAACACTGGTCGACCAGATGCTCAAGCAGGGCGGCGCATTCCGCAAAAATCAGGTCGTAGAAGAGCGTGTCATGGACAGCAATGACCTGGAACGCGAGCGCGGCATCACGATTCTGGCAAAGAACACATCCGTTCATTATAAGGACACCAAAATCAACATCGTGGACACACCGGGACATGCGGACTTTTCCGGCGAGGTAGAGCGCATTCTCAAAATGGTAGACGGCGTTATTCTGCTCGTCGATGCGTTTGAGGGACCGATGCCGCAGACCCGTTTTGTTCTGGAAAAGGCGCTCGAATTCGGTCATAAGATCATCATTGTTGTCAATAAGATCGACCGTCCGGATGCGCGTCTGGCTGATGTCGGCGATGAGGTGCTGGAGCTGCTGCTCACGCTCGACGCAAATGATGAGCAGCTGGACAGCCCGATTCTGTATTGCTCCGGACGGGACGGCACGGCAACCCTTTCGCCGAATACGCCGGGCAAGGATCTCGTTCCGCTGTTTGAGACCATTTTGAGCCACATTCCCGCGCCGCATGTCGATCCCGACGGCGATCTGCAGATGCTGGTCTCCTCCATTGATTACAACGACTATGTCGGCCGCATCGCAGTCGGCCGTGTCGAGCGCGGCACCATGCATGTCGGGCAGGAAGTCACGGTGTGCAACTACAACCACCATGCCGATCCGTACAAGGCAAAGGTTGCCTCGATGTACACCATCGACAGCCTGGGTCATACGCCGGTAGAGGAAATTTCAGCAGGTGATATCATCTGTGTTTCCGGCATCGAGAACGTCACCATCGGCGATACGCTGTGCACACCGGACAACCCCAAGCCGCTGCCGTTTGTCAAAATTTCCGAGCCGACCGTTGAGATGTATTTCTCGGTCAACGATTCGCCGTTTGCCGGACGCGAGGGCAAATATGTCACCTCCCGTCAGCTGCGCGAGCGTCTGCACCGCGAGCTGCTCAAGGATGTCTCTCTGCGTGTGCACGAGACGGAAAACACCGACACCTTCCGCGTCGCGGGACGCGGCGAGATGCACCTTTCCATTCTGATTGAGACGCTGCGCCGCGAGGGCTATGAATTCCAGGTCGGCGCACCCCGCGCGCTGTATAAAATGATCGACGGCAAGCGCTATGAGCCGGTTGAGCGCATGGTTGCAGATGTTCCGGCGGATGCTCTCGGCTCTGTCATGGAGAAGATGGGTGCGCGCAAGGGCGAATTGCAGCGTATGGCGCCGCAGGGCGACCGCATGCGTGTCGAGTTCCTCGTTCCGGCGCGCGGCCTGTTCGGCTATAAAAATCAGTTCCTGACCGACACGCGCGGCGAGGGCATTCTCAGCTCTGTCTTTTATGAATATCAGCCGTACAAGGGCGAAATCGCCAAGCGGTCCACCGGTTCGCTGATTGCGTTTGAAACCGGCACAGCGGTCGCTTATGGTCTGTTCAATGCGCAGGAGCGCGGACAGCTGTTTATCGGCGCAGGCACAGAGGTTTACGAAGGTATGATCGTCGGTGCATCCCCCAAGAATGAGGATATGGCGGTTAATGTCTGCAAGAAAAAGCAGCTGACCAATATGCGCGCGTCCGGTTCGGACGACGCACTGCGCCTGATCCCGCCGCGCATTATGTCCATTGAAGAGGCGATGGAGTTCATCAGTGACGACGAACTGATCGAGATTACACCGAAGAGCGTTCGCATGCGCAAGACGATTCTTTCCAACACCGAGCGCATGAAAAAGCTCAAGGGCAGCAAATAACGGAGGGAGACACTTATGAAAAAGGCCATTTCCACGTCGAACGCACCGGCGGCAATCGGTCCGTATTCGCAGGCGATCGAGACAGACGGCTTCCTGTTCACATCCGGTCAGATTCCGATCAATCCGGCAACCGGAGAGGTAGAGGGCACAACCATTGAGGAGCAGGCGGAACAGGTCATGAAGAACATCGGCGCGATTCTCGAGGCCGCCGGTCTGACGTATGCCAATGTGGTCAAAACCACCTGTTTCCTTGCAGATCTCGCGGATTTTGCCGCGTTTAACGCTGTCTATGCGAAGTATTTTCCGGATGCCGCTCCGGCGCGCTCCTGCTTCGCCGTCGCAGGTCTGCCGAAGGGCGCCAAGCTCGAGGTCGAGACCATTTGCATCAAATAAAAACGGTATGAGCTGCGGGCAGCCGGCACACAAGCCGGCTGCCTGTTGATTCAGCAGAATTTTTCAAAAAAATCTGAAAAACCACTTGACGAATTGGTCTGCGTTGAGTATAATATTATTCGTTGCTGAGACAGCGGCACAAAAGAACAATGGAGAGTTGGCTGAGTGGTCGAAGGCGCACGACTGGAAATCGTGTGTGCGTGATGAGCGTACCCAGGGTTCAAATCCCTGACTCTCCGCCATTGAGAAAGCCTTTATCGCGAGATAAAGGCTTTCTTCTTTTTTTGTGCGCAGCACAAAAAATGCCCGCACCCGGACGCAAACAATGAGCGGTGCGGCGCGGTTTCCTGCACATTTCTGACAGTTTTCTCTGACATTTTTTGTGAAGCATTTCTTTCCGCGCTCCGCACACGGGAACAGCTTGTTGTGCTATACTGAATATAGATCACACTTCGACAGAAGGAGTGAGGAAACGGACAGGGAGGAAAGGAGCGTGCGGGATGATTGCCCAACTGGATTATTTGCGTGAATTTCATTTTGCATCGGTTGTACTGCGCCTTGTGCTGGCGATGCTCAGCGGCGGCATGATCGGTCTGGAGCGTGAGCGCAAGCGCCGTCCCGCCGGTTTCCGAACATATATACTGGTGTGCCTCGGTGCCGCCCTGACCATGCTGCTCAGCCAGTACGAATACGCCATGCTTACCACCCGCTGGGCAGCGCTGGCTGAGGAAATCGGTCTGCGCTCGGATGTCTCCCGCTTTGGCGCGCAGGTCATCAACGGCATCGGTTTTCTCGGTGCAGGCACCATTGTTGTCACCGGCCGTCAGCAGGTCAGGGGATTGACAACGGCTGCCGGTCTGTGGGCTTCCGCCTGCATGGGACTTGCTGTCGGCGCGGGATTTTATGAATGTGTCATTCTGGCGTTTGTTTTGATTTTTATCTGCATCAGTGTTTTTCCGCTGATTGACGCACGCATTCAGGACAATGCAAAGGTGCTCAACATCTATACGGAATTTGAATCCATGGACGACATCGGAACAATTCTCGGCAGGATGAAAGCGATGGGTGTACAGATTGAGGATATTGAGATCGGGCACGGCAATGAAACGCGTGCACGAGGTCCGCGCGCGGTTCTGTCGCTTCGAATCAAGCAGCGGAAAACACATACACAGATTCTGTCCGATCTCGCCAAATTGGACTGCATCCATCGAATTGAAGAGATTTAAGCGGGGAGGATGTTTATGTTAGCTGTTTTTGACGGCCTGCGGGAGATCACGCTGGCATCCGTCGCCATCCGTCTGATTCTTGCCATGCTGTGCGGCGGCGCGGTCGGCATGGAGCGCGCATTCAAACGCCGCCCTGCCGGCTTTCGCACGCATATTCTGATTTGCCTGGGAGCAGCGATGACGACGCTGACCAGTCAGTACCTCTATTTGAATCTGCATTATTACACGGATATGGCGCGATTGGGTGCACAGGTGATCGCCGGCATCGGCTTTATCGGCGCCGGAACAATCATTGTCACTCGTCACCAGCGCGTAAAGGGCCTGGCAACCGCCGCGGGTCTCTGGACGTCTGCGATTATCGGGCTTTCCCTCGGCGGGGGATTCTATGAAGGCGGCATTCTCACCACGGTTCTGATTCTTATGACAGAGCTTCTGCTCGGCGGACTGGAAAACCGGCTTGTCAACCATGCGCCGGAAGTAAATCTGTATGTACAGTACACAGGTCCGGCCTGCTTGGAGCAGGTGCTCAAGCTGTTCCGGCAGCTGGAGGTCAGTGTGCTTGACCTGCAGATTACCCGTTCGGCGGGGACAGACACACACGATGCCAGCTCGATCTTCAAGCTGCGTCTGCCGCGGCACTGCCGCGCGGATGAACTGCTTCACAGCATTGCGGAGACCGACGGTGTTGTCTCTGTTCAGGAGATGTAATGGATCTGCGGAGAAAAAAGCGCGGCAGAGTCATCTGCCGACAGCAAAGAAAAGAGCGGAGAACTGAGTTCTCCGCTCGCTTTTTTTAATACCGGCTTTTTGTCGTGTAATTGACAACGCCGTTTACAGAACGCTTGAGTGTGTAGGTGCCGCTGTTATAGGTGACTGTCAGCTTGACAGCGGGCGGCTTGACCTGCTCCGTGGTCAGGAACTGGACGGTGAGTGTGCCGTCGGAAATCCATGCCTTGATTTTGATGTTGTAGCTGGTTGTATTTTTGAATTTGAAATCCTTTACACCGTAGTAGATACCGGCATCGCGTCCGAGCGGGCAGTATGCAACGCGCTGGGAATGCGGGTGACGCTCGGCAATGCCGACGTTGGACAGCAGGGCGGTGTTGAACATGGTGGATGCGACCTGACAGATGCCGCCGCCGAGCTCCTGCGCGGTGCCTGAGCCGCCGGTAAAGATGGTTGCCGGCTTGTAGCCCTTATCCGGTGTGCGCTTGCCCAGCTTTTTGTTGAAGGAGAACGTCTCTCCGGGCTTGACGACCGTGCCGTTGATGGTTTTGCACGCGACGTTCAGGTTGGTCGTGCGGTTTGTCTGTCCCGGATTGTATTTTGTGCTGTAGGATGCATAGACGTTGCTGTAGGCGGCAGGTGCGAGCGGTGTTGCGCTCACGCCGGTGTTGTTCCGTCCGCCGACGACAGCGGAGCCGGATACATTGCGGAAGGCAGCAACCGTATAATAGTAGCGTGTTCCGCTGGTCAGACCGGTGTTGAGGAAATAGGTCTTGCTTCCGCCGGAAACGTAATGCAGATAAACCCACGAATCGGACGCCTTGGTTTTGCGGTAAATATAATATCCGCTGGCACCGGCGACTTCCTTCCAGGTCACACGGACACTGGTCGGGCTGACAGCCGAAGCGCCCTTCAGAACCGGCGTCGCCGGCAGGGCTTTGCCGCTGATGCCCCTGTCATTGTAGCTGCCGTAAACCTTTGCGCCGTCTGCCGTGCGGTACGGGCGAATCGTGTAATAATATGTCTTGCCGCAGATGACCGAGGTGTCGGTGTAGCTGGTCTTGCTGCCGCCGGTGACCGTGGCGATATGATTCCACTTTTCTGCGGCAGAGGTGCGGCGATAAATCAGATAACCCTCGGCCTGGCTGACGGTATTCCATGTGACGGTCAGACGGTCATATCCGCCTGAAGTAACCTGACCGAGTTTCGGTGCGGGGATGGAAACCGGTGCGGGACTGGGCTTCGGTACGGTCGCGGAAACACCGGTGGTGTTCATATCGCTGAGCAGAAGCTTTCCGCCGCCGCGGCTGAAGGCGCGGACAGAATATGTATACGTCGTGCCGGGTGTCACATTTGAATCGGTGTAGGAGGAAGCGGACGCGCCGTTGACGATGTGAATCTGCTTCCAGCTGCTGCCGTTTTTGCGGTAAACGCGGTAGCCGGATGCGCCGGATACCGGATTCCACTTGATCTGGACACCGCCCGACGCGAGCGCAGCGGCAGAGATCAGATACGGCTTAGCGGGCTTGACGGCGGTTTTGAGCACCGGTGCCTGTTCATATACCGGAACATCCGCGCGTGCGTAGCCGCTCCACAATGTCTGTGCATCGTCGGTCTGGCTGTTGCGCAGCTTGTACGCGCGGACGGCGTACTGCCAGCCGGTCTGTGCCGTCATTGAGGTGTCCGTCCAGCTGGTCCGGGTCAGTGTCTGCACATCCTGCCACGGGTCGGCGTCGGATGCCCGGCGGGAAACGCGGTAACCGTCTGCGCCCTTGACCGCCGTCCAGCTGAGTACGGCATGCTGTGTGCTGTCAACAGTGATGCCGGAAACCACCGGTGCGGCAATGCCGACGTGTACGGTGCAGCTGGCGGTGAGACTGCCTGCCTGCGCGGTGAGCACAGCGGTGCCGGCGGTCTGTGCCGTGACCGTACCGTCTGTTCCGACCGCGCAGACCGCGCTGTCACTGCTCGACCAGATGAGCTGCTCTTCCGCGCTGTCCGGCAGGACAGACGCTGTCAGCTGAATGGTTTCGCCGATACCCAGCCACAGCTCATTCGGCTGAATGGCGATGGTTTGCGCATAATCCGCGGTTTGCTGTACTGCCGGTTCCGCGCCTGTTGCCAGCGCGCTGGGCATCAGCTCGCCCGTGCCCCCGAGCAGGATGCTGCCGGCAAGCAAAGCGGATAAAATTTTGGTTTTCATATTTGAAGTAGCCCCCTTTATTTTATCGTTTACCGGAAACAAGTCAAAACTTCCAGTTCCATTATATCTCAGGAATGGCGAGATAACAATAACAATTTGTTCACAGATCTGTTTCAGAGCGGTATCACAGATCGTATATCCGTACTTTTTTAAGGGAAGCAGAACGGAGGAAATACAGCCTGTCGCCCTGCATAGAATGACAGCATTGGGGAGGTGAGCAGATGAAAAAAATCTGGGGCGATTCGAAATCCGATCCCAACCGGCCGGATATTGACGATCTGATTTTCGGGGACGAACAGCCGCGCAGCGAGAAATAAAGAGCGCTTCCTTCGATGTGACGCCGCAAAAGGAGACCGAACCTCGGGCTGCCTGCGCGGGACACAGCCGGGGGAGAAACAGAATCACCTGTTTCGGGCGATATTTTTTATGGATATTGTGAAAAATACTGTTGATTTTTGCAAGGCAATCCGTATATCATAGTAAGTGGTATTTTTTGATGCAACATTCCGAGCGTGAGGTAATGGATTATGAGTGTAAAAGAAATGAAGCCGATCAAGGAAGGCAAGGTTCGTGAGATCTATGATAACGGGGACAGCCTGATTATGGTGGCAACTGACCGCATCAGCTGCTTTGACGTCATTCTGAAGAACAATGTGACCAAGAAGGGCACGGTGCTCACCCAGATGTCAAAATTCTGGTTTGATATGACGGAGGATATCATTCCGAATCATATGATTTCGGTGGATGTCCGGGATATGCCGGAATTTTTCCGTCAGCCGCGCTTTGACGGCAACAGCATGATGTGCCGCAAGCTGGACATGCTGCCGGTCGAGTGCATTGTCCGCGGCTACATCACGGGAAGCGGCTGGGCGAGCTATCAGAAGGATGGCACAGTCTGCGGCATCCGCCTGCCGGAGGGACTTAAGGAGTCCGACCAGCTGCCCGAGCCGATTTACACGCCGTCCACCAAGGCAGAAATCGGCGATCACGACGAGAATATTTCCTATGAGCAGAGCGTTGCCTATCTGGAGAAGCGGTTCCCCGGCAAGGGTGAGGAATACGCCTCCAAGCTGCGGGATTACACGATTGCACTGTACAAAAAGTGTGCGGATTATGCGCGCAGCCGCGGCATCATCATCGCGGACACCAAGTTTGAGTTCGGTCTCGATGAAGACGGAAACATTGTCCTCGGCGATGAAATGCTGACGCCGGACAGCTCGCGTTTCTGGCCGGCAGAGGGCTATGAGGCAGGTCACGCACAGCCGTCGTTCGACAAGCAGTTTGCCCGCGACTGGCTGAAGGCCAATGAGCACGACTGGGAGCTGCCGCAGGAAATTGTCGACAAGACCATTGCCAAGTACATGCAGGCCTATGAACTGCTGACCGGCAAAAAGCTCGGCGAATAAAGAATCAACTGTGTCGGCAGCTGTGGAGGAGCGATTCCCGCAGCTGCCGTTTTTTCAGACAGAGGCTTCTGTCTGCTTTGGAGTCATCCTATGCTGATACGAGATAAAAAATTTTACCGCGCGTTTCTCGCGCTGTGTCTGCCCATTGTCCTGCAGAACATCATCTCCCTGAGCGTCAATCTGACGGACAACCTCATGCTGGGACGGTATGCGGAAAGTGCGCTGTCCGGCGTGACAGCGGTCAATCAGATTCAGTTCATCTACCAGAATCTGCTGATGGGCATCGGCGACGGTCTGGTCATTCTGTCCGCACAGTACTGGGGGCGCAGAGATACCGCCTCCATCCGCAAGGTCGCGGGCGTCTCCATGCGCACGGCGCTGATCGCAATGGCGCTGCTGTTTGCGGCGGTGTCGCTGTTTCCGACACAGGTGGTCGGTCTGTTTACCAGTGACCGCGCCATCATCGCGGAGGGTGTGCGCTATCTGAATATTGTGCGCTTTACCTATCCGTTTTTCTGTGTGACGACAATCCTGCTCGCGCTGCTGCGCAGCACAGAGGTCGTAAAAATCGCCTTCTATCTGTCGCTGAGCACGCTGTGCATCAATTTCTGCATCAACTGGGTGCTGATTTACGGACACTTCGGCATGCCGCGCATGGGTGCGGCGGGCGCTGCCGTCGGCACACTGGCGGCGCGCATGGTGGAGTTCGCGGTTGTTGTGCTGTATATGCGCAAACGGGAGAACAATCTGCGCGTGCGGCTGCGCGACTTTCTGCACGTCGATCGCGTGATCGCGGGAGATTATTTCCGCGTCAGCATACCGGTCATTTTGATGGCAAGCCTGTGGGGCGTCAATACGGCGATGCAGACGGCAATTCTCGGACACCTGAACTCCAGCGCGATTGCCGCCAACAGCATGGCGTCCAATCTGTTCCTGCTTGTCAAAACGGCGGCGGTCGGCTCGGCGGCGACAGCCAATGTGCTCATCGGCAAGGCCATCGGAGAGGGGGACCTCAGGCGTGTAAACGATGAGGCGAAGACCATGCAGGTGATGTTCGTGTGCATGGGGATTTGCTGCGGCATTGTACTGTTCGCGTTGACGGAGCCGGTGCTGGCGCTGTACAGCTTTTCGGAGGAGAGCCGCCGGCTTGCCCGCGCATTTCTGCACATTCTGTGCGTTGTCATGGTCGGCATGTCCTATCAGATGCCGACAAACGCCGGCATCATCAGGGGCGGCGGCGACACGCGCTATACCATGCTGCTCGACCTCATCAGCATCTGGGGCATTGTCATTCCGCTGTCGTTTTTTGCGGCGTTTGTCCTGGATGCGCCGCCTGCCGCGGTGGTCTGGTGTCTCAATCTCGACCAGCTGTTCAAATGTGTGCCTGCCTTCCTCAAGGTAAATTACGGCAGCTGGGTGAAACAGCTGGCACGATAACCGCTGCATATTTTTGCCGACACAACCAATCAAACGAAGGACAAGGAGGACAAACCATGCTGCCTAAGGATCCGATTTTACTGCTCAGCTATGTCAATACAAAGCTGCGCGATGACTATTCGTCGCTCGATGCGATGTGCGATGATCTGCAGATTGACCGGGAGGAGCTGGCACGGACGCTGCGCGCGGTCGATTATCATTACGACGCGGAACACAACCGCTTTGGCTGAAGCGGGAAGCGCGTTTTGCAACTGGCATAGAGATTGTGAAAAGGTCTCGCAGGTTTTTGTACAGTTTTTTGAAAAAATGTGAATGAAATGTAAACAGTGGTCAAAAAGTTCCCGATTTGCTTGACTTTGGGCATTTTGTGCGCTACAATGCACATAAATTAGCGAGTGTAACCGAAATGTAATCTGGCTGCGCCGCATTTGTCATCTTTGGTGCGTCATCCGGCGTCATCCCTCCGGAACCGCACCGCCGCGCGCAGGGCCGTGCGGCTCACAGGAAAGGAGTTTTATGAACCTGTTTGCATCGATGAGAATATTTCATCATGATTTTACAAGGGAATATATCAGACACCGCGCAATGCCGCTTGCGGCACTTGTGCTGACGACAAGCGTGACCGTTCCGGTGCTCGCCGCGGGCGTGGATACGTATGAGCTGAGCGACGGCGTCACCACAGAGCGCGTCAGCCTGTATCAGGAAGACGCGGAAACCGCGCTGGCGCGCTCCTCGTTCGGCGATGAGGATTATGCGATTGTCTCGGTGCGCACCGACGGAGAAGATTTTTACAGCGTGACAGTCAAGCAGAAATACGATGTCACGATTGCTGTTGACGGCACAACGGTGACCTGTCACACGGGGGACAGCCAGGTGTCCAACATTCTGCGGCAGGCCGGCGTATCCCTTGGCGACGAGGATCTGGTCGAGCCGTCTCTGGATACCAAAATTACCGAGCCGACACAGATCAAGGTTGTCCGCGTGACCAAGAAGGAAAAGACCGAGACACAGGCGATTCCGTTCACGACAGAAACGCGCGCGACGGATGAGCTGTACACCGGCGACACCCGTGTGGCACAGCAGGGCGTCAACGGTTCGAAGGAAATCACACTGGAATACACCTATCACGACGGGGTTCAGGTTTCCTGCACACAGACCAACGAAGAGGTTGTCACAGAGCCGATTGCTCAGATCGTGGAGACAGGCACCAAGCAGCCGACAGTTGCCACCTCGGGCGGCGGCGCGGTCGCATATTCCCGCGTGCTGACGGTTGAGGCGACAGCGTACAGCGGCGGCGGCCTGACCGCAAGCGGCACACAGGCGCGCGTCGGTGCGATTGCAGTGGACCCGCGCGTCATTCCGCTGGGCTCCCGCC
>AUXO016551458.1_pt1 | contig 10876 bp, 7 predicted proteins | sample 768731 | NCBI WGS metagenome assembly AUXO01 (sample SAMN02715735, study PRJNA202380) | gut metagenome | biome: sheep rumen | host: Ovis aries | place: New Zealand: Palmerston North
CTTTGACGGCGACGATATTCCCGTGGAGTCAGCAGGAAGCGGCAGAGATCAGTACCATGCTTTACAGTGACATTAGTTATCCGATGTGCGTTCTGATAATCTGTGTTCTTCCTGCCATTTGTGAGGAGGCTATACACAGAGGCGCGATCCTGAGCAACTTCAGGAGTCTGAAGAATGACTGGGCCATAGTGCTTATCATGGCTCTCTTCTTCGGAATCAATCACTGCTCAGTATTAAGGTTCCTGTCGACGGCTGTCCTCGGTGCTGCACTGAGCTATGTAATGGTCAAGAAGAACAACATCATACTCACCATGTTCATGCATTTCGCAAATAATCTCGTATCATCGACAGCAGGATATTTCTCCACCAACCTTCTCGATGGACCTGTGGAGACTCCGGACATTGCATCATATTTGGGCATCTATCTTATCCTCGCATTTGCATCACCGCTGTTCATAGTTCTCGGCATGATGTTTCTTGACGGCAGATCTCATAAGAAGATCAGATTCCTCTATGCAGGCATCCTGTCAGCTGTAATGCTCATATCCGGTATAGCACTCACTGCTGTTCAGTACTCGAAGACTCTGATCCTCAATTCAACGATAGAATATGAGGTAACAGAGGAGTCCCCTGACAACTCTATGCTCTCATTTGATATAGACGAGGAGACTTCTGCCACGGTCGTAGTTATCCTCACACAGGCCGATGGTGAATACACCATAAGGATAGACGGAGATACGGGCAGCAATATAATCAATGCCCCCATACCTCAGGGGGATCTCAGGATGATCACATATAACGTGACCCTTAAGCCTGACCACTACACGGTCACGTCAGTTGCCGAAGATAATGCGATAGGAGAGCACCCAAACCTGCAAGTCACGATAAAGTAAGACAGAGTATCTGATATAGTATTGTTATTACTATATTGGAGATAATTATGAACGATTACGAGCGTGAACATCTTGGCAAGATCAGACCATACCTTGCGGAATGCACTGTACTGCTCAAGTATGGCGGCCAGTTTCCGATAGACGGTCCCTGCAGCGTCGCCCTGTACGGCTCAGGTGCCAGAAACACCATCAAGGGAGGCACAGGTTCAGGCGAGGTCAATTCCAGATTCTTTGTAAATATCGAACAGGGACTTAAAGACCGGGGATTTACGGTTACTTCCGGCGCCTGGCTGGACAGATATGATGTGATAAGAGCATCTGCCCGTAAGAGATTCGTAAAGGAGATCAAGGCCAGGGCCCGTAAGAAACATGTCCTCGCCGTTATGGAGAGCATGGGAGCGATAATGCAGGAGCCGGAGTACGATATTCCTCTTAATGCCAAGGGTGATATTGCAGTATATGTTGTATCCAGGATATCGGGAGAAGGCAGCGACCGCAGCTATGTCAAGGGAGATATCCTGCTTACGGATTCCGAGGTCCGTGACATCCTGGCACTCAATGCTTCTTTCGACAGATTCCTCCTGGTCCTTAATACCGGAGGTCTTGTAGACCTTACGCCGGTAGCTGAAGTTAGGAACATACTTCTCCTATCACAACTGGGAGTTGAGACCGGATATGTACTGTCTGACATCATTCTGGGTAACAATTACCCTTCAGGCAAACTTGCAACGACATGGGGTACTGAGGGCGATTACTGCCGCGAAGGCGAGTTCGGTCTAAGAGACGATACCCACTATAAGGAAGGGGTCTATGTCGGTTACAGGTACTTTGATACTGTGGGCAAAAAACCTGTCTTCCCCTTCGGTTTCGGCCTTGGATATACCTCATTCGATATTTCTGAGCAGTCTTTTGCTCTTAGCGGACAGAAAGTCAGTGTTAATGCCACTGTTAAGAATGTAGGCCGGCATAGCGGCAAAGAGACCCTTCAGCTCTATGTAAGCGTTCCTGACGGGGAAATAGACCAGCCATACCAGATGCTTGCAGCTTTCAGCAAGACTCCGGAGCTTAAACCGGGGAGTTCATGCGAGGTCAGCCTTTCCTTTGATATGAAGGATATCGCTTCTTATCTTACGAAAGATGCCTCTTATGTGCTTGAGAGCGGCGATTATATCCTGAGACTCGGTACGAGCAGCCGGGATACAGAGATAGTAGGAGCTGTCAGGATCGATGAGACTATCGTGGTAAAGAAAGCCAAAAACGTTCTTGGTGATCCCGGATTTGAAGATATGAAGCCATCTAAGGTTGATCCTGCCCTGCCCGGAACTGTTAAAACTCTTACATTAGATCCTGCCAGTATCAGCTGCGATGTGGTCCGTTACGGCACTTCTGAAGACATAGATACTTCCGCAGCCCGGGAGCTTACTGATGAAGAACTGATATATCTTGCTATAGGTTCCTTCAACCCTTCAGCCGGTGCGCTTAGCGTTATCGGCAATGAGAGCATAAATGTCGCAGGCGCTGCCGGTCAGACAACCCACATGCTGCGTGACAAGGGGATCAGATCTCATATAATGGCAGATGGGCCTGCCGGCGTCAGACTGTCCAGAGAATTTTTCATTCGCGACGGCAAGGTAATGACTACCGAACTGCCGTTGCCTGAGACCATGCAGGAATTCCTTCCTGCTCTGGCTAAGCTCTTTCTCAAGCTGCAGGTAAAGAAGCCCCGCGCAGGCGAGGAGATCAAATATCAGTACTGCACCGCTCTGCCGATAGGAACTGCAATAGCCCAGAGCTGGAACCAAGATCTCGCCTATACTCTTGGTGATATTGCAGGGTCAGAGATGGAGATGTTTGGTGTTGATCTCTGGCTTGCACCTGCACTCAACATCCACAGGGATATCAGATGCGGAAGGAACTTCGAATACTTCTCCGAAGACCCTCTCATAAGCGGCATAATGGCTGCCGGAATAACCAATGGCGTACAGTCACACAAAGGCAGAGGCACAACGATCAAACATTATGCGGCTAACAATCAGGAGACAAACAGATACAGATCCAACAGCTGCGTGTCTGAGCGGGCAATGCGTGAGATCTATCTCAAGGGATTTGAGATCTGCGTAAGAAGCTCCAGCCCCAAGGCTGTCATGACTTCATATAATCTCCTGAACGAAATCCACACAGCTGAAAACAGAGGACTCATAGAAGATATTCTCCGGGATGAATACGGGTTTAAAGGGATCGTTATGACTGACTGGGTCGTCAGCAGCAATAACTTTGATAAAGACTCTGTCTACCGCGACTCGGATGCCGGCAATGTGGTAAAAGCCGGTGGTGACGTCTTTATGCCCGGCTGCCAGTCAGACTATGACAGTGTAAGAGGAGCATTGTCCGCAGGTATGATAACAAGACACCAGTTGGAGATAAATGCTACCAGGATCATTAATCTCTAAGCCCGGATCACAGGAACCATTTCTTTACATACGGTTTGCTTGAAACAGATACCGGAGTATATCCGGTATCTGCAATAGCTTCTTTGAGTTTATCCTCATCTATGGCGTCGTCAGTGATAAAGGTGGCTTCACCCTTAAGATGCGATGCCTTGACCTTCTTTGCACCTGCAATATTCTTCCTTATGCAGTCACATATATGTGCCTCGCACATGCTGCACATCATACCTTCGATCTTAACCGTTGTCTTGAACATAAAAGCCTCTTATTTCTTTTTATATCCGCAGTCGCAATAAGGCCCGCCTGTTGCAAGGGTATATTCTCTTACGAAGTTACTTGCCCCACCCATCTCAGACATCGTATAGTCCAGATGACACATGGCAGGCGTAAGATCGAAGAACCCGTACTCTCTCATCAGCTCACATATTCCACAGTGCGAGAACCTGGCTTCGTATCCGCTGCCGTCACTATAAGGAAGAAATTCCATATTCCAGGAGTATTTATTGCGGTCAGCAGCCCTTAAGGCTGCAGTCCTCTTATTGGCCTCAATATCTTTCTCTGTAAACTTATTTCTGCCGCCCATCCTGCAAAACATCCTCGTTACTGCAATGGACATAACGTTCTTGTAATATTCTGTCGCCTCTTCTACATCCGGTCTTCTGTCCATGGAAGAGAGGAAAGCAATAAGCATGGCGCAGTTTACGATATTGGTCTTGAACCTGTCGCCTTGCTCAAATTCCGGTATCCCTGCGATTATCTCCTTATATTTCGGTCCGGCCTTTTTGGCGATCTCATTTGCCTGCTTTTTGTCAAATCCCAGATCCTTGATGAGGCGGTCTGTAAAAGATCTCTTGTACAGTATCCACATACCGGCCGGCATGCCTGAATATCTCATGATATCCCTCCCCTAATAAGCTTATTTTACGTAGCATTATACTACACCAGGTTAGCGTATGCTTACAAAATATAAGACTGCGACAATATCGCAGCCTTATAAACGGTATTAATTGATATTAAATGCCCTTATGTTATACAGCTCCATTCTGCTGCAGTTCATCCAGGAGTTCGCTGTAATCCAACATGTTGTTCGGAAGTGACATAAGCCTGCTTGCAAACTCATCTGCTTGTCCATAGTATCCATGGACCGGATCCAAAAAGATGGTAACTGATGCCATTTCCTCAAAGCCTTCACGCATCACAAGATACATCTGTTCATCACTTACCGCGCCATTAACATAAAACTCCTCTATTGAACTGTTGTTCTCATAGTCAGGATATTCGGTTTTCTCGAGGAAATTATTGATAGAGAGTGAATTACCGGTAACAATGAATTCTTTGACATAGTAAGTCCAGCCTTCGTCACCGCCGTCTGCAAATAGGATGACCCTGCCGTCATCTGTTAACACCAGATCGGTCTCATAACCTCCGCCTGCCTGAATGAAAGCATCATCGAATTTAAACATAAGCGTTGTTTCATGGTTAGTAAAATCGTATGTATATATGCTGATGTCGGCATTTATGAGATATGTCATGGTATAAAGATCATCCGAATGGGCAATTATAAGCTCGGGGAAACCGTCACCCGTAATATCCCAGAGGGCAGCGCAGTCACATGTCCCCTCATAAAGAAGATTATCCTGGAAGAACAGTATTTCATCACTCATGTCAGTGACCAGATCATAATAAGCCTGATAGCCTTCGCTCATGTCGATCTCATTATCGAATAACTCTTCCGTAGGTACAGGGTCTGCTGTCTGGACCGGCTCTGTCACGGTCATTGAGGGTTCCGGTTCTATCACTACGGGATCGTACTTGCCGTCATTGATGTCATCTATAAGATCAAGGATGTCGTCATTATCATCAACGGCTTTCTTACCCTTCTTAAGGATAGACAGAGCGCTGTCGATATCGCCCATCTCTATGTATGCCATTGCTATGCCTATGTAAGCTTCATCTCTGTCACTGATTATATCCAGCGCCTTCTCATATGTGGAGATAGCTTTCTCATATTTGCCGTCATCCATATAATCCTCGGCCTTCTCGATATACTCATCATACTTATCTCTGTCAGCAGAACCGGTCTTAATAAAAGAGCATCCCGATGCAATAAATGCAAGGATCATCACTATGGTAACGCAAGTAGTTATCAGTATTTTCTTTCTCATAAACCGTCCTCCGTTTGGCAAATAAATTTGATATGTGTTCTGAGCCTATATTAGCACATCAGCATGGTCTGTAAAAATGGATGCAGGACTAAAGGTCTTATTACCTACCTTTTTAGTTGGTTTTTATTCTCATCTGTGTTATACTTCATAAAATTTTCGAGGAGGTGCCCTGTTATGTGCGAGCTGTTCGGTTATTCCGGAAAGTATTCTGCAAGAGTTAACAATGAGCTCAAAGAGTTCTTCTCGCACGGAGAGGAGCACCCCAACGGATGGGGCTTGGTCGTATCCGAGAATGGCCATATCTCCGTAGAGAAAGAACCCTTGAAATCTACAAAGAGCTTCTATCTCAAAGAGCGTCTCAAGGAACCGGTTGAAGGTTCCTGCGTCCTTGCACATATCAGGAGAGCTACCATAGGAACAACGGAATACAGGAACGCCCATCCCTTTACCGGCACCGACAGATCGGGGCGCAAATGGATCCTGATCCACAACGGGACAATATTCGAATCAGCAAATATGGATAAGTATGTTCACGAACAATCCGGGGAGACAGACAGCGAGAGGATCCTGCTCTATATCCTGGATAAGATGGATCAGGCAATAGCTGCCAAAAGTGATGCCTTAACGTCTGAAGAGAGATTTAGTGTTCTTGAGGATCTCATATATGAGATCACTCCGTCCAATAAGGTAAATCTCATCATCTATGATGGTGAGCTCATGTATGTGCACACTAATTTCAAAGATTCCCTCTACTATAGTGATCCGTATAACGGCATCTATATATCAACAAGACCGCTTTCATCAGGCCAGTGGAAAAACCTGCCCCTTAACACGCTCATTGCCTTAAGATCCGGCGAAGAAGCGTTTAGAGGCAAGGCCCACGGGAATGAATATTTCGACAACGAAGAGAACATGAAGCTATTGTTCCTTGCATATTCGGGGCTCTAATAATGTACACAAGAGAAGAGATCAAGAAAGAGCTATACCGCAAATATATAGAACCGACTAAACACAAAGAGCCGGGTAAGATAGGTGTCGAGATAGAGATGCCCATAGCCAAACTCGATGGCAGTGCAACAGATTACGAAGAGGTCCAGAAGGTATTTGCTCTTGCTATACGCAAATATGGTCTGAAGCCCGAGAAATACGATGACAACAGAGTATGCTATCTTGCATCAGATGCAAAGACCGGCGACAGCCTGTCCTTCGACTGTTCCTACAATAATATCGAGATCTCCATGGGATGCGAGACAGGAATAGATCCTATCAAAGAGCGGTTCGAATCCTATGTTTATTACCTTAATTCCGAACTTGAGAAGACAGGTCATCTGCTGACCGGAATGGGCGTTAACCCTAACTACGCCGCCTGCCGTAAAGACTTTATCCCGGGGAGCAGATACAGGATGCTCGAACGTTTTCTTAAAAAGAGTGACGAATGGAGCGATCCGATGTACTTTCACCCTTATGCTGATTTCGGATCTTATGCAAGTGCGTTCCAGATCCAGCTGGATGTTGAGGAACGAAACCTGATAGATACGATAAGAGCCTTCTCGCTGCTTGAGCCGGTAAAGGCAGTATTATTCGATAATTCGATCCTGGAAAGTGAGCCTGACCTTCTTTGCTGCCGGGATATGTTCTGGGAGAACAGCACACACGGCATCAATCCCCACAATATCGGAGCATTCGAGGCAACACCGGAATCCATAGACGACCTGCTTGAATATATTGCGACCACCAGTATCTTCTGCACCGAGAGGGACGGCAGATACTACCACTTTCACCCGGTCCCGATAGTCGACTACTACAAGCAGGATTCAGTCACTGCTGAATACTATGAGAACGGAGAATTCCACACAACCAGACTCGTACCCGAATTAGGGGATCTGGCATATCTCAGGACATATAAATTCGTGGACCTTACCTTCAGGGGGACGATAGAATTCAGGAGTGTCTGCTGCCAGCCTCTTTCTGAGATCATGTCTGCAGCTGCATTCCATGTAGGTCTCATAAATGCTGTCCCTGAGCTTTTGCGGCTGCTTGAGAGCGACCGCGTCTTATACCATCATGGTTATTCCCATGTTGAACTCCGCAAACTCATGAATCAGGTGGATCTGCCTGATTTTGTAAACAGAGATGGTCTTAAAGAGCTTTGCATCTCAGTTCTGGATCTGGCCAAAGAAGGTCTTAAGAGATCTGGTGCAGGCAGCTGCAGCTATCTTGATCCCCTTTATAAGAGAGCAAGAGAGCTCATGTCTCCAGGCAGAGAATATGTCCTGGAATTAAGACAGGGAACTCCCAAGAATGAACTTATCAGGCAGTATTCTCTGCATAAAAAGGAGAGCTATACCCTGCCCGCAGATAATGAGAAAGTCAGGAGCCTGCTCCTTACTGGCGCTATCGGCCTTGAGAAGGAAGCTTTGCGCGTGACAGGAGACGGACGATTGGCCAAAACACCTGATCCTTTTGCAGGAGACAAAAACATCGTTAAGGATTTTGCCGAGAATCAGACCGAGATCAATACCGGCATCTCTCCTAATGCAGAAGGGGCAATAGCAGAGCTTGCCATGCATACATCAAGGATGAACAGGGTTTTATTGTCGCTCCCGGAGAAGGAGTATCTCTGGCCCTTCTCAAATCCGCCCTTTATCGAAAACGAAGAGGATATCCCTGTTGCCGTTTACAGCGGTGATGCAAAGCACAAGAGTGAATACCGCAACTATCTTGCGGACCGTTATGGAAGATACAAGATGGCCATGTCCGGGATACATGTGAACTATTCATTCTCAGACGAACTCCTCTATGCGGCTTATGAATTGAGCGATGCCCCTGACTTCAGGTCTTACAAGGACCGGTTCTACCTGAGGCTTGCAAAGAGGAGCGCCATTTACGGCTGGATCGTAACTGCACTTACTGCAGCATCTCCCATAATGGATCACTCCTACTTTGAGCGTGGCCACAGGGGCGAAGATATATTTACGGGCATGGCTTCGGTACGCTGCAGTGAGCTGGGCTACTGGAACCATTTTGCAGTCGTATTCGACTACTCTGATATAGATAAATATGCAGACAGTCTCCAGGACTATGTAAATAACGGACTCATAGCATATGCCTCCGAGTTGTATTACCCTGTCCGGCTCAAGCCAAAGGGGACAAACACTCTGGAAACTCTTAAAGAGGGCGGAGTAAACCACATAGAATTCAGGATGATAGACCTGAATCCCCTGTCTTATCCGGGAATAGACATAAGAGATCTGAAGTTTATTCAGCTTCTCCTTATCTATCTTGCATCAACCCCGGAAGAGAAGGTGTCCCTGGAAACTCAGGTCCAGGCTGTTCAGAATTTCAAGAGTGCAGCTCATTTTGACCTTGACGTCGCTCATATAGTAGCTCCCGATGGTTCATCTGCGAGTTGTTCTGAGAGCGCTGTCAGAATATTGTCAGGCATGAAGGACTTTTACAGGGATATATCTCCTGATGCTGTAAAAGTCCTGGATTTTGAGATGGACAAACTGACTGACCCTACAAACCGCTATGCCTGGAAGATCAAGCAGGAGTATTTCGGCAAGTTTGCCGGCAAGGCTCTTGATCTGGCAAAAAGCAATTCCAAGCTTTGATCCGTCGTCTTATTTGTCAGATTGACTATGTTTCTGCCACATTTAGACCTAATATTAGGGTGGACTGGAACACCTTTTATTATTAAAATGCACGCGTTACATGAGGAAACCTGCTCAGAAAGGATGAGGATATGAAAAAGAACGGACAAAGCACCGGTCAATTTGGGGAACCGGTGAAGAAAAAGAAGTCTCCTTGGAAGATCTTTGGCTTGATCATGCTTCTTGCTCAGGCAGGATGCGACATCTTTGCCTTTGCAATGCTTCAGAAACTGAATATGCTCCCTGCCAAGTATATGGCAATAATCGTCGTATTCTTCCTTGCAATTCTTGTACTTGAAGCTGCCCTGATCTTCGCAAAAAAGAAGACAAAGGACGGAAGAAAGAAGGGACCCGGCATCGGACGCAAGATCGTTGCTGTTCTCCTGGTCATCGTCTTCTGCGCTACATCTATCTATGTAGGTGATGTGGCATCCAAGGCAAACAGGACGGTAGATACCATAACAACTGTTGAGACTTCACCTATCCGTGCAGTCATCGGCGTATATGTAAGAAATGACGATCCTGCGCAGCAGCTTTCAGATTGTGTCGGTTATTCCTTCGGAACGATGCATTCAGACTACGACAGCGCTTATACACAAGCTACAGTTAACGAAGTCGGCGAGATAATCGGACAGGCATTACAGCCTACAGAATTCGACTCAGGTGAGGCTCTTGCACAAGCTCTCCTGTCAGGTCAGACACAGGCCATCATCATGAACGAGAGCTATGCCGAGATGATCGATGAGACAGAGACATCTACAGGTGATTTCAAGAACAACACCAGACTTATCTATGAGTGTGACATCACAGACGAGAAGCTTGCTACCCTGGGTATCGCAGCTCCTACGATTTCCTGGGATACATCCAATGCGGTCGATGACCTTACTGCAGATCCCTTTATCCTGTACATAAGCGGTAACGACACAAGATCCAAGCTCCTTAAGGTATCCAGATCTGACGTTAATATCCTCATGGTTGTAAACCCTGAGACAAAGCAGATCCTGCTCATCAATACACCCCGTGACTACTACATTCCCAACCCTGTATCAAGCTCAGGCACAAAGGATAAGCTCACTCACCTGTCTAACTATGGTGTTGACTGCTCTATCCAGGGTCTCGAGACACTTTACAGCTGCGATATCAACTACTACTGCCAGCTGAACTTTACAGGATTTGAGACCCTCATAGACGATATCGGCGGCGTCTCATTCTATAATCCTGTAGGATTCAACTCCGGTAATGTCAGAGGGTACTCCTTCGCCAAGGGAGACATCACCCTTTCAGGTGAGGAGGCACTTGTATATGCCCGTGAGAGATATGCTTTCAGAGACGGAGACAACATGCGTGGTCAGAACCAGATGCGTATAATCAAGGCCATCATCGCCAAGATGTCTTCAGGCACTTCTGTCCTCACAAACTACGCTACCATCATGGAAGACATGGCAGGCATGTTCATAACTGACTTCACTTCCGAAGAGATCCAGGATCTCGTAAAGATGCAGTTAAACGATATGGCATCCTGGAACGTACAGTCCTACGCTGTAACAGGTACAGGCGGATATGCCATCACCTATTCGATGAGAGGCACAAAGCTCTACGTCATGTATCCTGACCAGGCTTCAGTAGACAGAGCTACTCAGCTTATAAGCAGAGTCATATCAGGTGAGACGATCACTGAAGAAGACGTAAAGTAAGGTAAACATCCTGAAACTGAAAAG